>OKFC01000018.1_pt1 | contig 144993 bp, 136 predicted proteins | sample 1611471 | NCBI WGS metagenome assembly OKFC01 (sample SAMN04436747, study PRJEB24849) | human gut metagenome | biome: human gut; feature: NICU; material: stool | host: Homo sapiens | place: USA: Saint Louis, MO | collected 2011-01-06 | reverse complement strand
GACGAGTTAATGACGCTGGTTAACAAGTTCATTGAAGAAAAAACAATCTGCTAATCCACGAGATGCGCGGCCCAAATTACTGCTTAGGAGAAGATCATGGGTTTGTTTGATAAATTGAAATCTCTGGTTTCTGATGACAAGAAAGACACCGGAACTATTGAGATTGTTGCTCCCCTCTCCGGTGAGATCGTCAACATTGAAGACGTGCCGGATGTGGTTTTTGCGGAAAAAATTGTGGGCGATGGGATTGCCATCAAACCGACTGGCAACAAAATGGTCGCGCCGGTAGACGGTACCATTGGTAAAATTTTCGAAACCAACCACGCGTTCTCTATTGAATCTGATAGCGGCATCGAGCTGTTCGTTCACTTCGGTATTGATACCGTTGAACTGAAAGGCGAAGGCTTCAAGCGTATCGCTGAAGAAGGTCAGCGCGTGAAAGTCGGCGATCCGGTTATCGAATTTGATCTGCCGCTGCTGGAAGAGAAAGCCAAGTCGACTCTGACGCCGGTGGTTATCTCCAACATGGACGAGATCAAAGAGCTGATCAAACTGTCCGGTAGCGTGACCGTGGGTGAAACCCCGGTAATCCGCATCAAGAAGTAATGCTTGCTGCATAAAAATGGCGCCGAAAGGCGCCATTTTTTTATACCGCGCAGGTTACCGGTCGATAGCACTTCTCGCGGGACAAGACGCGCAATCCCTCCGGGGTGCTCTCCAGAATTCGCCGCTCGCTGTCAGCGACCAGCAGTTCGCACTGATATCCACCGGCCAGGCCGAACAGCGACCGCGCCACGCAGGCATCCTCCAGCGCCGCCTCACCTGTCGTATCAAAATGACCAACAATGCGTCCCTGCTGGCGGATCACTAACCGATAGCTTTTCATCTGCTTTGCTCCAGCGGCGGTAGGATCAATTCGTCACACCCCTGGGCGGCAGTCCAGTTCATCACCTCCAGCACGCGCTGGGCAGCAGCCTGCGTCGCTGCCCCCAGCGCCAGGCCGGAAAGCAACCCGCTCACCAACTCCGCGCAGAACAGATCGCCGGTTCCTTTTAAGTCTGTCTCCACCCGCGGGTGAACCACCACTTCCACTGCATCGGCCGTCACCACCAGCACATTGATCGTCGAATCGGCCTCTCCCGGCGCGCTGGTGATCACCACCCATTTGAGGGTGTCCGACAGCAGGCTTCGCGCCGCGGCGACCGCCTCCTGCCGATCGCGACAGCGCTGGCCGCTCAGCGTCTCCAGTTCGAACAGATTGGGGGTGATCCCTTGCGCCAGCGGCAGCAGGTGCTGACGATAGGCGTCCGGGATCTCAGCCTTGACATAGATGCCGCTGTCGACATCGCCGATGACCGGATCCACCAGAATGCACAACCCGGGATGGCGGGCCCGTACGCGCGTCAGCCACTGCGCCAGGCGTTCGATTTGCACAGCGCTGCCCATATAGCCGGTGGTGACCGCACGCAGTTCGCGCAGCGCGTCGCGCTCCTCCAGCGCCTGCAGATACCCGACAAACCACTCTTCCGGAATAATGCCGCCATAGAACGTCTCATAATGGGGCGTATTGCTGAACAGCACCGTCGGCACCGCCAGCACGCGCAGACCATGCTGTTTAATCGCCGGAACCGCGATGCTGTTGCCGACGCTGCCATAGACTACCTGCGACTGCACGGCGACGATATCCACTTCCGACGCCCGGCTTTTGTCGTGAAAGAGCACTGATTGTATATCATCCTGCTGGCCCATCTTTTCTCCCCCCGCTGGACAGCGGGTCACGCACTGATTATGATTCGTCCTATGCTAAATTCCATTTTGTCATAGGTCAATAATGTTAGCCGGAAAAACCGCCAGCGAAATCTTCGATAACATCCGCCATCTGGTGCAGAGCGGCGGGTTGCAGCCCGGAGAGGTTCTGCCGCCGGTACGTGAACTCGCCAGCCAGCTTGCAGTGAATCGCAACACTGTCGCCGCCGCCTATAAACGGCTGGTGACCTCCGGGCTGGCCGTCAGTCAGGGACGCAACGGTACAGCCATTAAAGCGCGGGACACACTGCCGGCGCTGGAGGGAGGTGACCCAACGACCCCGCTGAACGATATCTCCAGCGGCAATCCGGATCCGGCCAGACTGCCTGATTTACCCCGCTATCTGGGCCAGATTGCCCGCACGCCCCGCCTGTATGGCGATGCGCCCATTGAGCCGCGGCTTGGCCAATGGGCCGAGGCGTGGTTTGCCAGAGAGATAGCCGTTCCCTTTGCGGTGAATCTCGCCAGCGGGGCGATAGACGCCCTGGAGCGCCTGCTGTGCGCCCTGCTGCTCCCCGGCGACGGCGTTGTGGTGGAAGATCCCTGTTTTCTCAGCAGCATCAATATGGTGCGTTACGCCGGTTTTACCCCCTGCCCGGTGGCGGTGGATGCCGAAGGGATGGATCCTGACGGCCTGGAGGAGGCGTTACGCAACGGCGCACGGGCGGTGATCTTAACCCCGCGCGCGCATAATCCTACCGGCTGTAGCCTGACGGAAACCCGGGCGCATGCCCTGCGGGAGGTGCTAGCCCGCTATCCGCAGGTACTGGCGATTGTTGATGACCATTTTGCCCTGCTGTCGGCCACGCCATGGCACTCCCCTCTTCCTGCAAGCACCCAACGCTGGGCGCTGGTGCGCTCAATGTCAAAAACCCTCGGACCAGACCTGCGGCTGGCCTTTATCGCCAGCGATGCCGCTACTTCAGCGGCGCTGCGCCTGCGGCTTAACGCCGGCAGCCAGTGGGTCAGCCATCTGCTGCAGGACCTGACGCTGGCCTGCCTGACCGACGAGGCGTTTATCGCCTCGATGACGGAGACTCGTCGTCACTATCGCCAGCAGAATGCGAAACTGGCGGCGGCGCTGGCCCGGCACGGCTTCAGCCATGCTACGCCAGGGGATGGCCTCAATTTCTGGCTGCCGCTGCCAGCGGCGAGCCAGCCCTACGCCTTACGCCTGGCCCGCGCCGGCTGGCTGGTCCGGGAGGGAGAGGTGTTTGGCATCCGTACGCCCTCCCACGGGCTACGCCTGTCGCTGGGCCGTCTGAGTGACGCTGAGATTTCCCGCCTGGCGGCCGATATTGCGCAGGCCTTAGACGCCCCCTGACGCAGGCAGCCCATCGAACGTATCGGGGAGTGATGGCAGCTGCCGACAAATTAATGAAAAATAAACGACAGCAGGCTAGTCTTACCTGCATGCCCTGATCGCCGAGGCGGACAAATCGCTCACAACAAGGAGCACCAGAGATGCATCACCCTGACCCGGCACTGAAAGCGGTCATTGAAGCCTGCGATCGCGCTATCTCGCAGGAAGATTACGATACCCTGATGAGTTATTACGCAGAAGACGCCGCGCTGGTCGTCAAACCGGGCATGGTGGTCAGAGGGAAAGAGAATATCCGCAAAGCCTTTATCGCCATTGCCGACTATTTCCAGCACCGACTGGTGGTGACTCAGGGGAAAATGGAGGTTATTGAAGGCGGCGGCAATGCGCTGGTGATTATGGAGACCCGGCTGGATATCCCGACGGCGGACGGGATATCCCAGGTTACGCGACGCGCCACCTATGTCTTTCAGAAGCAGGGCGAACGCTAGCTGTGCACCGTCGATAACTCCTACGGCACCGACCTGCTTGATGATTAAATGCCCGCCCCCTGGCTAAAGTGTTCTTCGCCGAACACGCCGGTGGAAAGGTAACGATCGCCGCGATCGCAGACAATCGCCACCACCACCGCGCCAGGATTTTCGCGGGCTATGCGTAACGCGCCCGCTACCGCGCCGCCCGAACTGACGCCGCAGAAAATGCCTTCCCGCACCGCCAGCTGACGCATGGTGTTCTCGGCATCCTGCTGATGAATATCCAGCACCGTATCCACCAGCGAAGCGTTAAAGATCCCCGGCATATACTCTGCCGGCCAGCGGCGGATCCCGGGAATACTGCTCCCCTCCTCCGGCTGCAGGCCAACAATGGTCACCGGTTTACTCTGTTCACGCAGAAAACGTGACACGCCGGTAATGGTGCCGGTGGTCCCCATACTGGAGACAAAGTGGGTGATACGCCCCGCGGTCTGCTGCCAGATTTCCGGGCCGGTGGTGGTGTAGTGGGCGTAGGGGTTATCCGGGTTGTTAAACTGATCGAGCAGTTTGCCTTCTCCGCGCTGGGCCATTTCCAGAGCCAGGTCGCGGGCCCCCTCCATCCCTTGCTCTTTGCTGACCAGGATAAGCTCGGCGCCGTAAGCGCGCATCGCGGCCCGACGCTCCTGGCTCATGTTGTCGGGCATCAGCAGCTTCATCCGGTAGCCTTTCAGCGCGGCGATCATCGCCAGCGCAATACCGGTGTTGCCGCTGGTCGCTTCGATCAGCACGTCGCCGGGCTGAATTTCGCCGCGCTTTTCCGCTTCGACGATCATCGACAGCGCGGCGCGATCTTTCACCGAGCCGGCCGGATTATTGCCTTCGAGTTTGACCCAGACTTCGCTGCCGTTGTCCGGTCCCAGACGCTGAAGTTTGACCAGAGGGGTATTGCCGATGGTTTGTTCGAGTGTATTCACGATTTTTACTCAATAAAAAAGCCGGGCGGCGCTTCGCTTACCCGGCCTGGCAGACGCGTGATAATTCCAGACCGGGTAAGCAGAGCCTCACCCGGCAAAAGCACATGGATTTAAGCTATCAGGCCGACTCCGCCAGAGCAAGCTCGCCGCGCGGCTCGATACGCTCGGTACCGTTGTACAAACGCGCGTTTTGCAGCCCGACGAACAGCCGTTCGCCGCGGGACGGCGCCTCGTCGCCCGTTAACACCACGCTCAGCGGTTCGTCATACCACCCCAGAGGCTGGACGACTAATTGGGTGTAGTGCCCTTTCGGACTGGCCTCCAGGACCTGCACCGGCAGCGGCGAATCCAGGCTGGTCCGCCGGCTGATGTCCACTTCCCACGGGCGCAGGAACAGGTCCACTGGCCCCTGGTATGCCGGGGTATAGCCTAACGGCCAGCGGTGGGCGCCGACGTGGAACTGTCCACCGCGGATGACCCCCTGCAGGCGGTTCACTTCCCCCATAAACTCCAGCACGAAACGGGTAGACGGCTCACGCCATACGCGCTCCGGGGCATCGGCCTGTTCGATGTTGCCCTGGCTCATGACCACCACCCGGTCGGCAACTTCCATCGCCTCTTCCTGATCGTGGGTGACGAACACGCTGGTGAATTTCAGCTCTTCATGCAGCTGACGCAGCCAGCGGCGCAGCTCTTTACGCACCTGCGCATCCAGCGCACCGAAAGGTTCATCCAGCAGCAAAATTTGCGGCTCCACCGCCAGGGCGCGCGCCAGCGCCACGCGCTGCTTCTGGCCTCCGGACAGCTGCGCCGGATAGCGATCCGCCAGATGGGCCAGCTGCACCATCTCCAGCAGTTTGGTCACCTTGGCTTTAATCGCCGCCGCATTGGGGCGTTCGCGGCGCGGCAGCACGGTCAGGCCAAAGGCGATGTTATCGAACACCGTCATATGGCGGAACAGCGCATAGTGCTGGAAAACGAAGCCCACTTTACGGTCGCGAGCGTGCATCCGGCTGACGTCGGTACCGTGGAAGCGGATATGACCGCTGGTCTGATGCTCCAGACCGGCGATAATTCGCAGCAGGGTGGTTTTTCCGGAGCCCGAGGGCCCCAGCAGCGCAACCATTTGTCCGGAAGGGATATCCAACGAGATATCATTCAGCACCTGGGTGCGACCAAACGATTTCTTAATATTGGCAATCTCAATGCTCATGATTTCCCTCCTGTTGCGCGCGTTCTTTCTGATTGGCCAGACGCCATTGCAACATACTCTTTAAAAACAGGGTCAGAATAGCCATTAACGTCAGCAGGGCGGCGGCGGTAAACGAGCCGACGGTGTTGTAATCCTGCTCCAGTAGTTCAATTTGCAGCGGCAGCGACAGCGTTTCGCCGCGGATCGAGCCGGAAACCACCGACACCGCGCCAAATTCGCCGATGGCGCGGGCGTTGGTCAGCACCACGCCGTAGAGCAGCGCCCAGCGAATATTGGGCAACGTCACCCGGCGGAACATCTGCCAGCCGGACGCGCCCAGCAGCACCGCGGCCTCATCTTCATGACTGCCCTGACTCATCATCACCGGCACCAGCTCACGCACCACAAACGGACAGGTAACAAAGATGGTCGCCAGCACCATGCCTGGCCAGGCGAACATGATTTGCAGATTATGCGCGTCAAGCCAGCCGCCCAGCGGACCGTTAGAGCCGTAAAACAGCAGATACACCAGACCGGCCACCACCGGCGAGACGGCGAACGGGATATCCAGCAACGTCAGCAGCAGTTGGCGCCCCGGAAAGGTAAAACGTGTCACCAGCCAGGCCAGCAAGGTACCGAACACCAGGTTCACCGGTACGGTAATCAACGCAATCATCACCGTCAGCCAGATAGCATGCAGCATGTCCGGGTTCGCCAGGTTTTCCAGCACCGGCATCAATCCTTTGCTGAAGGCCTGGATAAAGATGTAGAGCATCGGCACCACAAGGATGAAGGCGGAGACCAGCATCCCGACGCCAATCAGAAACCATTTTCCCCAGTTGATACGGGGCGCGTCGTAGCGTTTCAATTGAGTAACTTCCGCCATTAGTGACCTACCACGCGTCGACCAAAGCGACTCTGCAGGGTATTGATGGAAAACAGCAGCAGCAGTGAGGCGGCCAGGATCACCGAGGCGATGGCGCTCGCCGCCGGATAGTCAAACTCCTGCAGACGAATAAAGATCATCAGCGACGTTACTTCCGTCTTCCACGCGATGTTGCCGGCGATAAAAATCACCGCGCCGAATTCGCCGAGGCTGCGGGTAAACGACAGAGCAATGCCCGCCAGCAGCGCCGGCGACAGCTCCGGCAGCACCACCTTGCGGAAACTCTGCCAGCGCGTGGCGCCCAGCGTTTCCGCCGCTTCCTCATACTCGGGCCCCAACTCTTCCAGCACCGGCTGCACGGTGCGTACCACAAACGGGATGCTGGTGAAGGCCATCGCCACGGCGATACCGAGCCAGGTATAGGTGACTTTAATATCGAACTTCGCCAGCCATTCCCCGTAAATACCGTTCACCGAAAACAGCGAGGCCAGGGTCAGACCGGCTACCGCCGTCGGCAGCGCAAACGGCAGGTCCATTAAGGCATCCAGCAGCGTGCGGCCCGGAAAACGATAGCGGGTCAGGATCCAGGCCATCAGCAGACCAAAGACGCCGTTAAAAATCGAGGCCACAAACGCCGACAGCAGCGTCACCTTATAGGCGGCCACCACCTGCGGGTTGGTGATCACATCCCAGTACTGCGCCCAACTCATCTGCGCCAGCTGCATCACCAACGCGCTGAGCGGTAATAACAAAATCAGACAGACAAACAGCAGGCTGGTGCCAAGGCTCAGGGTAAAGCCCGGCAGCACGCGCTTGGACGACACAGCAAACATTACTTACGCCCCGCCGCCAGCAGTTTGTCCAGTTCGCCGCCGCTGGCGAAGTGGGTTTTCATCACCTCAGGCCAGGAGCCAAACTTATCTTCCACGCGGAACAGCTCGGTCTGCGGGAATTTATCCTTCAGAGCATCCATCACTTTCGGGTTGTTTACCCGATAGTAGTAGTCGGTAATGATAGTTTGCGCCTGTGGCGTATAGAGCCAGTTCAGGTAGGCTTTCGCCGCCTTTTCCGTGCCATTGGCTTTGACGTTTTTATCGACCCAGGCCACCGGGAACTCCGCCAGAATGTTGGTTTTCGGGATAACCACTTCAAATCCCTGCGCCTCATACTGCTTGCGAATATTGTTCACTTCCGATTCGAAGCTAATCAGCACATCGCCGAGGCCGCGCTCGGCGAAGGTGGTGGTCGCTCCGCGCCCGCCGGTGTCAAAGACTTCGACGTTCTTGAGAAACTGAGTCATAAACTGTTCGGTTTTAGCTTTATCGCCGCCATCAGCTTTATCCGCCGCGCCCCATGCCGCCAGGTAGGTGTATCGGGCGTTACCCGAGGTTTTCGGGTTCGGGAAGATCAGCTTAACGTCAGAGCGAACCAGATCGTTCCAGTCATGAATGTTTTTCGGATTGCCTTTACGCACCAGGAAACCCATCGTCGAATAGAACGGTGAGCTGTTGTTCGGCAGACGGCTTTGCCAGTCGGCCGGGATCAGGTTGCCTTTGTCATGCAGGATCTGCACGTCCGTCACCTGGTTGTAGGTGACCACGTCCGCCTTCAGGCCCTGCAAAATAGCCAGCGCCTGCTTGGATGAACCGGCATGCGACTGCTTGATGGTCAGCTTGTCCCCGCCATTGTCTTTCGCCCACTGCTGCTCAAAAGGCGGGTTAAGGGCGGCAAACAGCTCGCGGGAGACATCATAGGAGCTGTTCAGCAGCTCCGTCGCCTGCGCCTGCGCCACCAGCAGCATGGAAGCCGCCAGCGCCAGATATCCTTTTTTCAGTGATTTAACGGCCATTGCGCACCCTTATCAACGTTGAACATTTTCTGATGATCATCATATTTATAACGGGTACGAAAGGAGTAACGGTTTTATATACCGTTTGGCGATTTGGAAGTCGAAAAGAGAATAAGCAACTGGCAAAGCATAGCTGAAAGCGGCTCGCAGATTAGACGGGTCATTGTGACAAACGGCAGCCAGGCGCGCACTGTGTTTATATGAAAAACACACAGATATTTGCTCGTCAGCTCAGACGTAGCTTAACGCCCGCAGAACGTCGACCAGGGTACTTACTGGGCAACCGCCGTTTTGCTAGCGACACGTTTCGCCGTCAGCACCCCGTTGGCCCCTATATTCTCGATTTCGCCTGCTGCGCAATACGGCTGGCGATTGGACTGGACGGCGGCCAACACGACGACGCCGCACCCGCTGGCAACAGAGCGAGGGATGGCGTGTTTTACGCTTCTGGAATAATGAGTTTGAAGAGCATGAAGATGCGGTGATGGAGGCGATACTTGAAGCACCTGAGCCGCCAATGCCCTCACCCCTCCCCTCTGACTGAGGGAGAGGGAGTAAAAGAATCCGCACGCAGATCCCATAACCGCACCGAACAGTTCCCTCTCCCCTTTGGGGAGAGGGTTAGGGTGAGGGGAAAAATTACAGCGCCTGGATACGCTCCAGCGACGGCGCGAAGTAATACCCGCCGGTCACCGGTTTGGTGAAGCGCAGCATCGCGTCGCGTTTACCGTCGGTATCGCCAAACATGCTCAGCAGCTGCTGCTCGATGTTATACAGGCGCGCGCAGTAGGCGCAGAAATAGAGGCCATGGGTGCCGCTGGCGGTGCCGTACGGCAGGCTCTGACGGACGATTTTCAGCCCTTTGCCATCTTCTTTTAAGTCCACGCGGCTCAGGTGCGACGTGACCGGACGTTCATCGCCATCGATCTCTTCGTTAGCGTCTTTAGTACGGCCGATCATCATCTCCTGATCCGGCACGCTCATGCGGTTCAGCTGTTTGAGATTATGCTCCCAGCGCTGGACGAACACGTAGCTGCCGCCCGCATCCACGCCGTCTTTAATGACCGCCACTTCGCGGCGGGTTTCTTCCCCCGCCGGGTTTTCGGTGCCATCGACGAAGCCGCTGAGGTCACGCTCTTCCACCCAGCGGAAGCCGTGGATCTCTTCTTTCACGTCGATAGCGTCGCCAAAGGCGGCCAGCGCGGCCTGCGCCACCGAGAAGTTAACTTCATGACGGGCGGATAAAATATGAATCAGCAGGTCATACTGGGTGGACGGCGCCAGCCCTTTGCCATAGACCGGGAAATCTTTTAACTCATCCGCCCCTTCGCCGCCGCTCAGCTGACGCCAGACGTTATTGCCGAACGCCACCACCGCACCGAGTTTGGCGTCGGGGAATTTAGCCTGGAAGGTGGCCACGTTATCGACAAAAATTTTGCTCGCTTCGCGCAGGGCGTTAACGTCCCCTTTGAGATTGGCTTCAATCCAAATCGCCGCGCGGCAATGTTCCGGCAAAATGCCGCTCTGAACCTGAGACATCGCTCCTCCTGAAATGATGCAACCACAACGCTGTCGCGTTGCTAACGCGCCATTGTAACCGTTTTTCAGAGCTGTCGTGTCTCTTCAGATCAATTTAGCGACGCCAGATAATCTTGCTGACCTTCCAGTTTTTCAGCGTATCGTCGGAGGGCATCAGCTCGTCCGGACCGCTCCAGTGGCCAGTGAAGGCATAGCTGATATGCTGGCTCCCCTCGGCCTGACACTCGACGACCGCCCCATTGTCATGGCTGCCTTTCTGGCAGTTGCCGAAGGCTTTGCTGTACAGGTCGCTAAACGGTGTGCCGATTTTCACGCCGCTGGCGGTTTTGATATCCGCATCACGCACGTCAATCCGGCTGATAGCACCGTTGTCGCCATTGATGGTCAGCGCCACGCTGTTGTTTTTCAGCGCTTCAAAGTAGTGGACGATATTGCCCTTATCGGTCTTCATTCCGCTGCGTAAACGGTAGTCGCTGCCCAGCGCATCGCTAATCGCCTGTTCATTGAGCGGCGTGGAAGCCGTCAGTTTACCCACTCCCTGCTCGGTCACCTCGGTGGAAGCGCCAAACCAGTTCCACGGATAGGCCGCCGACCAGTTGACTGCGCTCATCGTGGAGCAGCCGGTCAGCGCCAGCGGAAGTGCACAGAGCATTACACGTAGCGATTTCATATCTCAATCCTTTCTGAGTCATTCAACGCATGTTGGAGTTCACGATCGGCAAAAAGTGCCATTAAAAGGTGGTCTGGTGAAAACAGGCGCCCAGGCGACGGCTGGTTAACAGCCACCACAGGGCATAGCCATCCGCGACCAGCAGCGCAATGGTCAACGAGGAGGGAGATTCGCCGCTCAGCCATAGCATCGGCTGCCACAGCAACAGCAGCACTTGCGATAGCACCAGCAGCCAGCGCATCGCCCGCCACAGGCGCGGCAGGCGCTGACGATAGCCGCTAAGCAGAAAGGCCAGCACCGCCGGCACGCCTGGCAGTAAACCAAGCCAGAAGCGCTCGTGATCGGGATAGAACAGATTAAGAATCGCGTCGCCCTGCTGGCGCGATGCGCCGGCCATCAAAAACAGCACCCACGTGCGGGCCTGCAACAACAGCACGCACCAGAAAAGCAAAGGCAAGCGCAGACGGCCATGGGCATCAAAATCGGCGGGGATAAACTCAGTATTCTTCATCTTCGATCAGGCGCTTGCCCAGGGTCAGGACATCGGCGTACTCATAGCCCAACCGCTCGTACATTCCCTGCACCACATCATTGTCTTCACGGACCATAATGTTGATTTTCGGGCAGCCGCGGGCAATCAGCTTTTTCTCCAGACGGTTGAGCAGCGCGTTCGCGATACCCCGGCCGCGATATTCCGGATGGACGCCGAGATAATAGGCCGATCCGCGATGACCGTCATATCCGCCCATCACTGTGCCGACCACTTCGCCATTCACTTCCGCCACCAGAAACAGGCTGACGTCGTGATTCAGCTTGCGCTCAATATCCATCTCCGGATCGTTCCACGGGCGCAACAGATCGCAGCGCTCCCACAGCGTCACAACCTCTTCGAAATCCTGCTGGCGAAAAACGCGAATCTCCATGGTATTCCCCACCATTGACGGTTAAAAACAGTGATTATGGCGCGAATATAACTGATAGCCAATATCAGGCGAAATCAGCGACAAAAAATGGCATAATATGACTTTGTCATGTATTGAAATGAAAAGTAAAACAATTCTTATTTTGAATGGTCGTAACGGCAAACGCGATACGATATAACATTGGACATCACTTGTTTACAATTCAGGCCGAATGAGCACTTTTAAACCCTTAAAAATACTTGCTTCGCGCCGTCAGGTGCTGAAAGCCGGGCTGGCTGCGATGACGCTGAGCGGCGTCGCCTCACAGGTCAGCGCAAAAGAACAGCCACTGAAAACGTCAAATGGACATAGCAAACCCGCCGCCAAAAAGGCCGGGGGTCGCCGGATTGTAATGTTAGATCCGGGCCACGGCGGCATCGATACCGGCGCTATCGGCCATAACGGCTCGAAAGAGAAGCATGTGGTGTTGGCGATCGCTAAGAACGTGCGCAGCATTTTGCGCAGCAACGGCATCGACGCCCGCCTGACCCGCACCGGGGATACCTTTATCCCGCTGTACGACCGCGTGGAGATCGCCCATCAGCACGGCGCCGATCTGTTTATGTCAATCCACGCCGATGGTTTTACCAACCCGAGCGCCGCCGGCGCCTCGGTGTTCGCCCTGTCAAACCGCGGCGCCAGTAGCGCCATGGCGAAATACCTCTCCGATCGCGAAAACCGCGCCGATGAGGTCGCCGGTAAGAAAGCGACGGATAAAGACCATCTGCTGCAGCAGGTACTGTTCGATCTGGTGCAGACCGACACCATCAAAAACAGCCTGACGCTGGGCTCGCATATCCTGAAAAAGATCAAGCCGGTACATAAGCTGCACAGCCGCAATACCGAGCAGGCGGCGTTCGTGGTGCTGAAGTCACCATCCATACCGTCCGTGCTGGTGGAAACCTCGTTTATCACCAACCCGAACGAGGAGAAACTGCTCGGCACCACCGCCTTCCGGCAGAAAATCGCCACCGCGATTGCCAACGGCATTATCAGCTATTTCCACTGGTTCGATAACCAGAAAGCCCATTCGAAGAGACGTTAATGAAACCCGATGCCGCGCAGGTAAAAACTTTTCTGCTCCAGCTCCAGGACAACCTCTGTCAGCAGCTGAGCGCCGTGGATGGCGCGCCGTTTATTGAAGATGCCTGGCAGCGGGAAGGCGGTGGCGGCGGACGCAGCCGGGTGCTGCGCGAAGGCCGGGTGTTCGAGCAGGCGGGGGTCAACTTTTCCCACGTCCATGGCGACGCCATGCCTGCCTCCGCCACCGCGCACCGCCCGGAGCTGGCCGGACGCAGTTTTGAAGCCATGGGCGTCTCGCTGGTGGTTCATCCGCTGAACCCCTACGTGCCCACCAGCCATGCCAACGTGCGGTTCTTTATTGCCGAAAAGCCTGGCGCCGACCCGGTGTGGTGGTTCGGCGGCGGCTTTGATTTAACCCCTTACTACGGCTTTGAAGAGGATGCCGTCCACTGGCATCGTACCGCCCGCGATCTGTGTCTGCCGTTCGGCGAGGAAGTCTATCCGCGCTATAAAAAATGGTGCGATGATTACTTCTATCTCAAGCACCGCCAGGAGCAGCGCGGCATCGGCGGTCTGTTCTTTGACGACCTGAACACCCCGGATTTTGACCACTGCTTCGCCTTTATGCAGGCGGTCGGGAACGGCTATGCTGACGCCTATTTACCTATCGTCGAACGCCGGAAAGCCACGCCGTACGGCGAACGCGAGCGCCACTTTCAACTCTACCGTCGCGGCCGCTATGTCGAGTTCAATCTGGTCTGGGACCGCGGCACCCTGTTCGGTCTGCAGACCGGCGGGCGTACGGAGTCGATTCTGATGTCGATGCCGCCGCTGGTGCGCTGGGAATATGATTATCAGCCCGAGCCCGGCAGCCCCGAGGCGGCGCTGAGCGAGTTTATTCAGGTGCGCGACTGGCTGTAACGGCCGGATGGCGGCTGGCCACCCGGTAGCGGAGTCTCTTCCCTCACACCCACTGGCGCAGGCGATGGTGCAGCGTCATCGACGGTTTCTCAGCAAACAGCTGCTGATAGTCGGTGGCGAACTGCCCCAAATGCCAGAATCCCCACTGCATGGCCGCCTCCTTGACCGTCTCGCGCTCTGACCAGGGGCTTATCAGCTCCCGACGCACGGCGTTCAGGCGGATCCGTTTGAGCCAGGCGTTAGGACCAATCCCCAGTATCGCATGGAAGGCGTTTTGCAAGGTGCGACGGCTGACGTACAGCTGCTGGCACAGATCGAGAACGGTTAACGGCTCCGCGCTGTTTTCCAGCACATATTCGCGCGCCTGCGCCAGCAGGCGGCGGTAGCTCTGGTGGCTGACGCTCTCTGCACTTACCATCGGCTGCGCTTCTTCCAGCATCGTGCCCATCGCCAGCAACAGATTATCCCGCAGGACTTTACGCACGGCCGGCTGATGAAGGGTATCCGGATGCTCGCTAAAGGTGGCCAGCGCCTGCTGGACAAACCCCCACAGCGCGGCCTTATGCGGCTCGCGGACCGCCAGCGCTGACTGGTTGCGTAGCATATGCAGCACTCGCTCCGGGTGGTGCAGGAAACTGGCGTGACGCGCAATCACCTCCTGCGAAATCACTACCCCGAGAATGGTGTAATCATCCGGCGTGCTGAGCTCGAACTCCGTACCGCCGGGACGGGTGGCGATTTCTGCCCGGCCCAGACACTGCGAGCCGATAAAACCTTGTTCACCCCGGGTCGCCGGAATGCCAAACCAGAAGGAGTTCGGCCAGACCAGGCAGGACTGGCGCAGCGCCAGCCCGGTATATTCGCGGAAGACCTGGATCTCATCGAGCAGGATTTCGGTAAACTCGCCGCGAAACTGCCCCGGATGCAGCTGATCGTAGATCTGTTGCCAGGCGGTAATGGTCAGGGCGTGCTCATACACATCGGTTGTGTGTCGTTGATGAATATTGTCAATTTCAACCTGAGGCGTCAGCCTGGTGTCTTCCGGCAACGCCTCGCAACAGAGATGGTGCAAATTTGCAGAACGACGCTTTTTCATAATCGTTAAAGCCGGGGGCAAGCCGCTCCCGGCACCTCCGACAGGTTATGGATTTTTGAGACGATAGCGGCTACTGCGTTTTCGTAGCGTCCCTGCGGAAAAGAGCTGCTCCAGCGCCTGGCGGGCCTTATCCAGCGGCCAGGCAAAATGCGCGGCGACCTCGCCGGCCGTCATGCCCTGACGAACTGAAGCCAGCAGCGTCAGTAAGGCTTCCGATGAAGCCGGGTCAGCAGGCGGCATGGGCGCTGGCGGCGGTGGCTGAAAACCGCCGATCAGCCGCTGGGTATCCTCTTCCGGGCGGCCAATTTCCCGACGGCTGATCACGCAGCCGGTCCGCCGGGCAGCGGCGGCCCCGGCATCCAGCGCGGCGCGGCAGGCCGCCAGGTCGCCCTCCACCACCAGCGTTAACCTGCCCGGGTCGAGCACTTCATGACTGAGCAGGCGCACATTGGCCGCCTTAAGCATGGCATCCGCAGCGTCTACAGCCGCGACCATGCCCTCCACTTCGAGCAATCCCAGCGCATTGATCATCGCTCCCTCCATTACGCACGCTGTACAGGATGACGGGCAATATCGAGAACGGCATCGGTAAAGGCATTGCAGGCGGCTTTACAGGCGGCCTGGCTTCCCGTCAAAAAGGCGGCCGAATAGTTGGTTTCCGATGGCGGCGGGACGTAGGTCACCAGCTGAACGTCGGCCGACTTCATCGCCGCATCGATACCAAACGTCGCCTCCAGCGGCGGCGCCACCAGATAAGCGATCGGATCGCCCAACGCGATGCCAGCGGCCGATGAAAGATAAGAGCCGGTACGCGACACCACGTGCGCCAGAAAGGCGGTATCTTGCGCGTCGTTAGCCCACTGGAATGCCGCCCCACCTTCAATATGCGCCATCATGGCATCCAGCCCGGCGCGAACTTCCGCCGGATTCGGGCCGCCAAGCATGATCAGTACTTCGCCGGCGGTAGGCGACGGACCATGGGCCGCGCCGGCGTAGAGGGAGCGGCCATAGACCACCTCCACCATCGCCTGCTTTGTCGCTTCGTCGGCGGCAATATACGTCACATCGTCAGAATCTGCCGTGATGAGTCCGAGGCTACGTATATGCGACGGTAATTTAAGCTCGCGCGCGAAACCGTCATTCACCGAGGCAATCACGCGCATCGCGGTGACCGAGGGTCGAATCAAATCTAATGCTGGCATGATGCCTCCTTAACGGCTCATGTTGATGCCGGAGGCTTTCTGCTCCAGCATGCGTTTGGCTAAATCCACGATCACCGCGGCGGCTTCTACCGGCGGGGTGCCGCCCTGGTGGATATTGGAGATACAGGTCCGGTCGGCCTCGACGGTGGTCGCCACCCGCGGGGAGTACACCGCGTAGCAGGAGAGGCTCTCCGACTGGCCGAGCCCCGGGCGCTCGCCAACCAGCAGGATCACCACCTTCGCGCCGAGGATCTCGCCGATCTGATCTTCAATCTTGACGCGGCCATAGCGCACGAAGAACGGCGTCCCGACCTTCAGACCCGCCTGTTTCAGGCCGGCAAGCAGCGGCGGCAGGATCTCTTCGTAGTTGGCGGTGATGGCATCCGTCGACAGGCCATCGGACACCACCACCTGCACATCCGGATCCATCACGCACTGCGCCTTCAGCGCATCAATCGCTTCCGGACTGAGGCGACGGCCCATATCCGGACGCGTGAGGTAGAGGTTCTTATCGCTAATCTCGGAACGCACTTCCAGCAGCCCCTGCGCTTTCACCCACGCTTCCGGCACCTCTTTGAGCACCGTGTCTTTCGAGCGCGAGTGATCGGCCAGGAAGCGCAGCAGCGCCTGAGTGCGCGGACGCGGGCCGGCGCGGCCGGTGCAAACGCGCGCCGCGGTACTGCGTTTCAGTTCAGTCAGTACTTCGGCGCGGTGCGGATGTTGTACCCCAATCCAGGCTTTCGCTTCCGCTGAGCCCAGGTCCAGCGCGCAGCTTTCCACCACCGCTTCGCTGGCGCAGGCGGCATGGCAGGCCGGCGTCGACGCTGCGGGGGCCTGCGGCTGCGACTGTGGTTGTCCCATCGACGCCATTACGCTGCGTACAATGTCTTCAATCTGTTTTTGATCCATGATGTGTCATCCCCGCGTCATCAGAAGAACAGTGACGGATCGCCCGCCCGTTTGGTCAGGCGACCATTTGCCATAATGCCCATCGTTTCGAGCCAGCGTTCAAACTCCGGCGACGGCCGCAGGCCCAGCAGTTGGCGCACGGTCGCGGTATCGTGGAAGGCGGTGGTCTGGTAGTTGAGCATGATGTCGTCGCCGAGCGGCATGCCCATGATGTAGTTGCAGCCTGCGGTCGCCAGCAGGATCATCAGGTTTTCGTTGAGGTTCTGGTCGGCATCGGCATGGTTGGTATAGCAGCAGTCGCAGCCCATTGAGATGCCGCTCAGCTTGCCCATAAAGTGGTCTTCCAGTCCGGCGCGAATGATTTGCCGGTCGTTATAGAGATACTCCGGCCCGATAAAGCCCACCACGGTGTTGACGAGGAACGGATCGTAGTGCCGCGCCAGGCCATAGTTACGCGCTTCCATGGTCACCTGGTCGGCGCCGAAGTTAGCGCCAGCGGAAAGCGCCGAGCCCTGCCCGGTTTCAAAGTAAAGACAGTTCTCCCCGGCGATGCGGTTAAACTCCACCCCCACCGCCCGCGCTTCATCGAGCATCGCCAGCTCGACGCCGAACTCTTTAAGCCCTTTTTCACTGCCGCAGATGCTCTGGAAGATAAGCCCCCCCGGCGCGCCGCGGCGGATGGCTTCAATCTGGGTAGTGACGTGCGCCAGCACGCAGCCCTGGGTCGGGATGTTAAACTTGTCGATCACCCCGTACACCGTATCCAGCACCCGGCTCAGGTTCTCCACGTCGTCAGTGACCGGGTTGACGCCAATCACCGCGTCGCCCGCGCCGAAGGAGAGCCCTTCATAGATTTGCGCGGCAATACTCTGCACGTCGTCGCGGGTATCGTTCGGCTGCAGGCGGCAGCTAAAGGTCCCCGGCAGACCGATGGTGGTATTGGCTTTTTTGATCACCGGCATTTTTTTACCGCCGTAGATCAGATCGGCGTTGGAGCAGATCTTGGCCACCGCAGCCACCACCTCGGAGGTCAGCCCTTTGCGGACAAAGGCGATATCGTCGCTGGTGACCTCGTCGTTGAGCACGTATTCCCGCAGGTCGCTGATGGTCCAGTGTTTAATCCGCTGATAGGCGGTTTCGTTCACGTCATCCTGGATCAGGCGCGTAACGCAGTCCTCCTCATACGGGATCACCGGGTTATTACGGATATCGGCCACCGTCATATCGGAGAGCACCTGCTTGGCGGCCACGCGCTGCTGCGAACTCTCCGCCGCTACCCCCGCCAGCACATCCCCCGAACGCAGTTCGTTGGCTTTCGCCAGCACCTCTTTTACATCCTTAAACTGATAAACATTGCCGAACAATGTGGTCTTTAGTTTCATAAGTCGTTCCCTCAGGAAGGAAATGCGAGTGATTTCACCGTCACCGGCACAACCGATCCGCCAAAAAGAGGCGTACCAATGTCGATATAGTCTCCCGCCCGGATGCTCACCTCATCGATGACCGCCAGCGGAAGGTGTGGAAGCTGTGGCCGCAGCAGCATGCCCAGCGCTTTGCCAAAATCCTGCTCGGCCACCAGCAGCAGCGGACGGGGATTGGGAAAGCGGGCGACAAACGCCAGCAGGGCGTCAATTACGGTCAGTAAGGTGGCGTAGCGCACCGGAAGTGAAGCGGGAAGCGCCAGCACGTAAGCGTCCGCCTCGGGAGCCAGATCGAGCTGCGTCAGCGCCTGGAGCCAGGCGTTCGGCAGATCGGCGGCATCCTGCGGGATAGCCACCGGCAGATTGCGCAGCGGCAATGGAACCCCCTCCAGCCAGATGGTGCTCCCGGACAGGGACAGCGTATGCGCCCCGGCGCCAATCACCGTGGCGCGCACGGTTTGCGCCGGGAACTGCACGTTCATCTCACGCAGGCGCGGATGCTCATGCAGGGCCGTGGCCAGCAGCGGCCCGATATCGGAAAAACAGAAAGGATCGGCGGGCTGATGGCGGTAGCACTCCCCCACTCCGCCGGAAAGGGTAATCACCTCCGGCTGAACACCCGCAGGCAGTACTTCGGTTTGCATCAGCCCCTGCGCCAGCGGTGAGAGGGTGCCGTCGATCACCTCGACGATCAGCGCCGCCATCCGGCTCGCCACCTGCGCCAGCTGCCCGGCGGTCAGCGCCAGGGCGTTAGTGCCGGCGCCAAACAGCGCATCGACAATCCGCTGCCCCGGCGGGTGCGCGTGGACCACGCGCCCCTGAGCGTCGGTTTCCAGCAGGCGGCCGCCGACGTTGAGGCAGGCGGTGGCGCTGACGTTTCCGGCGTCAAACAGGGCATAGTTCGAGGTACCGCCGCCAATATCGATATTAAGCACCCGGCACATCCGCTGCCGGGACAGGGTCTGCGCCCCGGCGCCGTGTCCGGCAATGACCGACTCCAGGTGCGGCCCGGCGCTGGCGACGACAAAATCGCCCAGCGACTGCGAGAGCGCCATCACCGCCGGGCGGGCATTGCGGGTTTTCGCGCTTTCGCCGGTGATGATGATCGCCCCGGAATCCACCGCTTGTGGAGCGATCCCTGCGGCCCGGTACTGAGCCAGAATCAGCGCCTCAAGCTCGGCCTCTTTCAGTTCTCCCTGCTTATCAACCGGCGTAAAGAAGACCGGGCTTTGCCAGCTAATGTCGCGTTTGATGAATTCATAACGCGGCACCTGGGAAACCGCCGCGCGGTTCACCAGCTCGAGGCGCGAGAAGATCACCTGCGTGGTGGTGGTGCCGATATCAATACCGACGCTCAACAGCTGGCGCGTGTTCACGAGTGCGCCTCCGCTTCGTTGTTGGCAGGCGCCGGTACGTTTTCATCTTTTGGCACCAGCAGCATCGCCACGCCAATCGCGGTAACGCCGCCGACCAGCTTGCCGACAATCATCGGAAAGATCATGGTGTTCATATTGGCCGCCGCAAAACCGAGATGGTCGCCGAGGGCGAACGCCGCTGACACCGAGAAGGCGCAGTTGATCACTTTCCCGCGGGTATCCATCTGCTTCATCATGCCGAACATCGGGATATTGTTCGCCAGGGTAGCGACCATGCCGCCGGCAGCCATATTGTTGATTTTTAGCAGATTACCAACGCGCATCAGCGGTTTTTCAAACCAGCGGGTCAGCAGGAGCACCATCGGGTAAGCGCCGAGCAGCACGCAGGAGATAGAGCCAATGACTTCGATGGCGCGCATCACCTCGCCGGGCTGGTCGCCAGGCGCCATAAAGATCGGATCGAGCCCCGGGATCAGCTCCCAGCCGAGCAGGAACTTGATCACCGCCGCCGCCAGGCCGATGGTGATCAGCGCCACGAGGAATTTGGCGAAGATCTGGAAGCCGTTGATCATTTTTTCCGGAATAAACTTCAGCCCCAGCGCCACCAGCACGGCGACGATGATCACCGGGATCATATTCATCAGGATCAGCGCGAAGGTAAACTCTACCGGCTGGCCGTTGATCTCCACCCCGGAATACATCGCCACCAGACCGCCGGCGATACAGCCGATGGGAATGGTGACAATGCCCGCCAGCACGCCGAGCGCCAGCCAGCGGCGATCGGTTGGTTCGATAATGCCGAGCGCCACCGGAATGGAGAACACAATGGTCGGACCCATCATAGAGCCGAGGATCAGGCCTGAGTACATCCAGGCCGCCACGTCGCCGCCCGCGAGTTCTTTAGCGAGGAAGAAACCGCCCATGTCGCACGCCAGCAGCGTGCCGGCGAACATCGACGGGTTGGCGCCGAGCATCTCATACAGCGGAATAATCACCGGACCAAGCAGATGAGCCAGCACTGGCGCCAGGGCGGTCATCCCGACCATCGCCAGGCCCAGCGCGCCCATCGCCATAAACCCTTCTTCAAACTGACCGCCGGATCCCTCAATGCTTTTCCCCAGTTTGCCGAGAAAGCGCGCCGAGCCGCCGAACTGCGACAGGATCCTGTCCACGGCGGCAATCAGCATAAAGAACATCATGATGTACATGATGATTTCGTTAATTCCCATAGCCCTTACTCCCTGTCATTTATGATTTGTAGATACTGTGAATACCGGGACATTAGCCGCACTCAGGCGACTTTCCCGGGCCGCGGCGTGAACGCCTTACCCGGGCTACGGCATAGCAGACGGCTGTGATCCTGTAGCCCGGCTAAGCGCAGCGCGAGCCGGGAAAGCCACAGCCACACGCCTCCGGGAAAATCGGCATTTATTGCGCCGCCGCGTACAGCTCGATAATCTGCTCCCGGCTGGCGGTGCGTGGATTGGTGCGCAAACAGATGTCCTCCTGCGCCGCTTGCGCCCAGGCGTCGTAGTGCGCGGACGTCGCGCCAGCCTCCGTCAGCCGCATCGTCAGACCGACCTCGGCGATCAGCTCGCGCACGGCGGCGATAGCCTCGCGGTCATCGGTTTTCTTGCCGGTTAACGCCCGGCCGATCTGGCTGAAGCGCGCCCGGCGCACCATGCGGTTAAACTCCATCACCGTTGGCAGCAGCATGGCGTTGGCCAGACCGTGCGGAATATGCAGCGCCGCCCCCGGCTGATGCGCCATGGCATGGCATAGCCCCAGCCCGGCGCTGGAAAACGCCATCCCCGCCATGCAGGAAGCCAGCAGCATGTTCTCCCGCGCCGCCAGATCCTGACCGCAGCCCACCGCTTTCGGCAGCGCCTCGCCGATCATGGCTATCGCCCCCATCGCCAGACTGTCGGTAAACGGCGTGGCGTGGCGGGCGCTGTAGGCCTCGACGGCGTGGGTCAGCGCATCAATCCCGGTCATTGCCGTGATATGCGGCGGGACGCCTTCGGTCAGCGCGGCGTCGAGGATCGCCACATCCGGCATCAGCGAGGCATGCGCCAGCACCTGTTTGCGTCCACTCACCGCATCGATAATCACCGTCACATTGGTGGTTTCAGACCCGGTGCCAGCGGTGGTCGGCACCGCGATCAGCGGCAGACGTGGGCGCAACTCGCTGTGCTCCGTCATCTCCCCCAGCGTCTGCTCAGGATTGGCGACCAGCAGCGCCACCGCCTTCGCCGCATCCAGTACCGATCCACCACCAAAGGCCACCACGCCGTCGCAGCGCGCGTCCCGCAGCTGGGCGACGGCGGCGCAGACATCGGTGACGCAGGGTTCGCCGGCGGGACAGGGCCAGAGAGTCATAGCAATCCCTTTCATCGCCAGGCTACGCTCCAGCCCGGCGGTCATTCCCGCCTGATGGAGAAAACTGTCAACCATGACAAACAGATGCCTAAGGCCCCGGGACTGCGCTTGCGGACCGCAGGCCGCCAGCGCGCCGACGCCGTGCAGCGTCACCGGCGGAACGTTGAAGCTTTTCATTTGCTGAAGATTCAGCGTATCAAAGGCATGGAACAGCGCCGTCTGCAGTTCAGCTTGCATACATCCCCTCCGCTTTTTCCCTCCCGCTGTTGGCGATTGCCAGCGGGGTCATAAACAGGCTGTGCTGCGGCAAATGCACCGGTAATGCCGGGAAGCGCTGACGAAACAGCTCATGCACACCCGGCTGCATACAGGCGCCGCCTGCCAGCCACAAATCGACAATCCCTTGTCCGGCAATATGTCGGGCGACAATTTCGGCCATCTTCTCGTACACCGGCTTAACCACCGGCCAGATCTCCCCGGCGTGGCTGCGCTTGTACTGCTCCGCCTCCTCAAGCCCGATGCTGCGATTCCCGGCCAGAGTCAGGGAGATATGGTGGCCGCCGGTGGCTTCATCCGCCGAATACGTCACCCTGCCCTGTTTAACGATGGCGATCCCGGTGGTGCCGCCGCCGATATCCACCACCCCGGCGTTATCGAGCTGCAGCAGATCGGCCACCGCGGTAGGCTCATCCAGCACATGACTGATCTCCAGCCCGGCGGACTCCAGGACATTGATCGAAATGCGCGGATCGGTGCCGGGCGGAAACGAGGTCGCCGCATGGGTGAAGCGGCAGCCCAGCTCCTGCTCGAGAGTCGCAAGATGTCGGCGCACGAGGGTGACGGCGCCAAAGAAATCCCAGACGATGCCGTCGCGCACCACGTCGGCCCAGTCAAGGCATACCGCAACCGGCTGGCCGTCACGGTCAACCACCATCGACACCACGTCGCAGGTGCCCAAATCGATGCCCAGCCACAGCGGCGACTCGCTGGCGGCGGGCGCCTGGTTACACAGGGCAGCGGCTTTTTGTAGTCTCGGCGAAAGCCAGCGTTGTTCGTCGTGCGCCATGTTCATCCCTTATACGATTCGAAACGCATCCACCAGCACGCAGCGGCGCAGACGAACGAAGGTCCGCGCGCTGGTCACCCCTTCCCCGGTTGGGGTGGTGATGGTCATGGTGGTCCAGCCCTCGCCGCCCAGCCCAAGCCCGGCGATGCACGGTCCATTTTTGACGAAGATGCTGGTGTCGATGGCATTCGCCATCTGGTTCATGTTGTCGATGTTGCGCGAGTGCATCGCCGCGGTGTGGTGGCAGCCGCCTTCCAGTTGCACCGCCAGGGCGATGGCCTCTTCAACGTTCGCCACCCGCACCACCGGCAGCACCGGCATCATCAGTTCAGTAACAGCAAACGGATGGCTGGCGGGCGTTTCCACAAACAGCAGGCGGGTTTGCGCCGGCACCTGCAGACCAATCGCCGCGGCGATTTTGCCCGCGTCGCGACCGACCCAGTCGCGGCTGACCGTGCCTTTGCCGCGCTCGTCAATATTTTTCAGCAGCAGCGGCTGGAGCTGTTCGGCCTGCGCCGCCGTGAGTTTCACCGCCTGCTGGCCTTCCATCAGGCGCATCAGTTCGTCGGCAACGCTATCGACCACGATCAGCACCTTCTCGTCGGCGCAGATAATGTTGTTATCAAAAGAGGCGCCTTTGACGATCGCCTGCGCGGCGCGCGGTAGATCGGCAGTCTCATCCACCACCACCGGCGGGTTGCCGGCCCCGGCGGCGATCAGGCGTTTGTTGGTATGTTTGCGCGCCGCCTCGACCACCGCTTCGCCGCCGGTCACCACCAGCAGGCCGATGCCAGGGTACTTAAACAGCCGCTGGGCGGTGTCGATATCCGGGTTCGCCACGGTCACCAGCAGGTTGGCCGGGCCGCCGGCGGCCACTACCGCCTGGTTAAGCAGGGTAATTGCCCTTTGCGAGACCTTTTTCGCCGCCGGATGGGGGGCGAAAACCACGCTGTTGCCGGCGGCTATCAGGCTAATGGCGTTGTTGATCACCGTCGCCGCCGGATTGGTGGACGGCGTCACCGAGGCCACCACGCCCCAGGGCGCATTTTCAATCAGCGTCAGGCCGTTATCGCCGGTGAGCACCTGCGGAGTCAGACACTCCACGCCCGGCGTGCCGCGCGCCTGCGCCACGTTTTTGGCAAACTTATCTTCAACGCGTCCCATGCCGGTCTCCGTCACCGCAAGCTCCGCCAGTTCACGGGCATACTTTTCACCCGCCTCACGAATGGCCTGAATCACCTGCTGACGCATCGCCACCCGCTTTAATCCCTGCTGGGCCACCGTTGCCGCCGCGACAGCGTCATCCAGTGAGGCAAAAACGCCCATATCATGAACGGTGCCGGCAGGCTGGCTGCTGTCTTTCATTTTCAGCAGTACCGCTTTCACTACCTGTTCAATGTCCTGTTGATTCATGATTTTTCACCCTACTTATGGAAGAGCACCTGACCATCGGCCGCAGCCTCATCCACGATACCAATCACGCACAGATCGACCGGAGAGGCGCCGTGTGCGTGCGCCTGTCGCGCCGAGCTGCCGCTGACCAGCAGTACCCACTCTCCGCATCCCGCGCCGATGCTGTCGATGGCGACCGCACATTGCCCGTCGGGCTCGCCGCGGGCATTGAGCATCTCCACCATCAGCAGTTTGTCGTGGGCCAGACCTTCATGGCGTACGGTGCAGACCACATATCCGGTTACCACAGCCAGCTTCATGTCCGTCTCCGCGTGTGATGTGCAGGCCGGAAAAGCGCAACGCCATCCGGCATTCATGCCTTTTCATGGCCGGATAGCGACGCGCTGGCGTCTTATCCGGCCAGAATTTTCCGGCACCCCCTCCCCCGTTAGATGTTGCTGTCGCCCTTGAAGCTAATCGGGAAGACCTCTTCCAGATCGCCATGCGGGCGCGGGATGACATGTACAGAGACCAGCTCACCGATACGCTGAGCCGCCGCCGCCCCGGCATCCGTCGCGGCTTTGCACGCCGCGACATCGCCGCGCACCATGGCGGTCACCAGGCCCCCGCCGATCTGTTTCACTCCCACCAGCTTGACGCGGGCCGCTTTGACCATGGCGTCGGAGGCCTCAATCAGTGCAACCAGGCCCCGGGTTTCAATCATTCCTAATGCTTCCATTGTGTTTTCCTCTCATAAGGGGTCCTGAAGGGGACCATTCATTCAACCAGCGTGGACGAGTCGGGGATCCGGCTTGCGTCCGTCTGGCGCGGTACCGACGCCACCAGCGCCAGTTCGATAATTTCCTCTACGCTACAGCCTCGCGAGAGGTCGTGAAGCGGGGCGGCCAGGCCCTGGATCAGCGGCCCGATGGCGCGATATCCGCCCAGCCGCTGGGCGATTTTGTAGCCGATGTTGCCCGCCTCCAGCGACGGGAAGACCAGCACATTGGCCCGGCCCTGCAGCGGGCTGCCGGGCGCCTTGTGCGCAGCGACGTCCGGTACAAAGGCGGCGTCAAACTGCAGCTCGCCATCGACCATCAGCTGCGGCGCCCGCTGACGCACGATCTCCGTGGCCTGCTGGACGTTAGCCACACAGGGATGCCGGGCGCTGCCGTGTGTCGAGAAGGACAGCATTGCCACCCGCGGCGCTTCGCCAGCGATCGCTTGCCAGGTGTCGGCGCTGGCAATCGCGATATCCGCCAGCTGCGCCGCGGTCGGCTGCGGCACCACGCTGCAGTCGGCAAACCCCAGCGGCTGTCCGGCATACTGCGGCAGCATCAGAAACAGCGAAGAGAGCGTTTTACATCCCGGCTGCAGGCCGATAAGGCGCAGACCAGCGCGCAGCACGCTGGCGGTTGACGAGAGATTTCCGGCGATACACACCTCGGCCTGCCCGGCGCTGACCATCGCCGCGGCGAACATCAGCGGGTCGGCCAGCTTGTCGACCGCGTCAGCGGGCGCTTTATCGCCGGCGCGCGCCTGCCAGGCGGTGGCAAACGCCTCGCGCATCGCCAGGTTGCTGTGCGGATCGATGACCTGCACCCCGGTCAGCGGCAGACGTTCGCCAAGGGCGAACTGCCGCAGCGCGAAGGGGCTGGCGACGAGGATCGGATGCGCCAGGCCCTGCTGCTGCAGATAATGCGCCGCCTTCAACACGCGGACGTCCAGCGCATCCGGGAACACCACCCTGGCGGGGGCGCGCAGCGCCAGTTTGCGACACTGGTCAATGATCATCTTCACCTCCCAGCTGCTGCAGTTGGCTGAGCGCCGGCGGCGAGTCCGTCACGCCCAGGATCATCATCACGTAGACCGCGCTGGAAAGGCGGTTGAGCGCTTGCATAATATCGGCGCGCTGGACCGCAAATTGCGGCGTAATAAACACCTGCGCCGCGGTCACCTCCGCCTCGCGCACTTTGCCGCGCAGCAAATTAAGCAGCGCGACATCGCGCCCATGGCGGGCCTCCGGCACCAGGTGATCGTGACCCAGGTAACGCAGCGGCTGATGGGACAGACGATGCAGCTGCGCCTCGCTGAATCCGGCTATCGACTGCGCCGCCAGCGGTTCCTCCAGCGCATCGGCGCGCATGATGTTGCCCAGCCGCGAACGGATATCCGTCAGCCACGGCTGCCAGGGCTCCGCCAGTTCAATTTGCAGCCACACCGTCAGGGCGATGGTGCTGTCCAGCACCGCGCGGAAGGCCAGCCGCGGATCGTTTTTCGCCACCAGGGTATCGGCCGTCAGATGAGTTAAGGTGTCCGGCTTTTTGCCCACCGGCTGGTGACAAAGCTCGCAGCAGGCCTGGGGCGGATGGTCGCTGCTGGTCAGGACATGCACCGGCTGCGGCGTCTGTTCGTCATCCTCGACAAACAGGCGCCCCTGGCGGTCGAGAAATTTGACCCGCAGATGCCGACTTTCCAGCAGTTCCCTCGCCGAGGGCGTCAGGCGAGCATCGGCAGGAAGATGGATTTCACCGCCTTCGCTGAGCGTATGATTCGCTCTGAGCCACGCTTCGGTAATGAAATCGTTCATAGCGATTGCCAGTTTGCCGGCCAGGCGACGTACAGGAAGCGCACCGTCGACGGGGTACCGAATTCGATGCTGGAGCCTTTCGGGATGAACATGACGTCCCCCGCTTTGGCGACCAGCGTTTCCCCCTGATGGCGCACATGCAGCTCGCCCTCCAGCACCATATCGATTTCGTCGTAGTTCAGCGTCCACGGGAAGAAGGCGTTCTCCCACTGCATAAATCCGGCCGCCATGCTGCTGCCATCCTGGTCAGTCACCAGGTCCGTTAAGCCAACGCAGTGCGGCTGGGCGCCGTCGAAGCGGCCAAACTTCACGCTGCTGCCGTCGATCACTTTGATGCCGCCTTTGCCGGTCACTGCCTCAAATCCCGGCTGCATCGCCTCCTGTTCCAGGGACTGCTTCTCCTTCATCACCTTTTCCATCAGCTGCGCCACCAGGCTTTCGGTAAACTGGCCTTCCGGTAGCTGCGCCAGGATGGTTTCCCGGATCCGCTGGCTTTCCGTTTTGTCGCTGTCCGCCGCTGTCGCCGCCGGCGCGGCGCCATCGTCTTCGGTGATAGTGAATCCCAGCAGCTCGGCGACTTCGCGCGCTTCCGGGGTGATAATGCTGGCGCGCAGAACTACTGACATCGCCTGTTCGCCGCGCGCGTGGGCGGCACGAATATCGTTAGCGGTAATGAGTTTCTTCACCTGGCCCTTCCTCCTTTTGGCTGAGCTCACTCAAGTAATTTTCCAGCGGCGCAACGCTTTGCGGATCGCAACCGTTGAGGGCGAAAACCGGCGCCTGAAACCCCATCCCGTCCAGCAGCTGCCGCACCGCGGCGACGTTGGCATCCGGCAGATCCGTTTTGCTGATCGCCACGATAAGGTGCTTTCGGCTGCCAATATCCAGCAACCCGGGTGGCAGGCGACTTTCGGTATCATTGGCCGCATGGACATAAATCAGGGTGTCCACATCCTGCAAGGTGGTAATTAAGGCGTGATACCAGCGCGGATGGCTGAAATATTCCCCGGGTGTATCGATGTCGCCACGATCGTTAAATTCCAGCGCCTGCGTTTTTCTGGCGAGGGAATAATTCCCCTGCAGGGCATTAAATAACGTGGTTTTTCCTGCACCGACGGCGCCGACAATCGCAATACGCTTCATGGTCGCTCTCAATTAACTTTTCGTTAATTCGCACAAGGTATAATTTAATAAGCGGCCTAATCCGCCGATGGTCTGCAGAAGCGCCTCTTCCACCGCGCCGACCGAGCCGTAGATCACCAGCGCGCCGCTAAACCGGTCGAGAAAACCGATGTGCACGTCGGCGGCCTTCATCGCCAGATCGCCGGCGATCATCGCTGTTTCTCCCGGCGTCAGCGTCATAATGCCGATCGCGCCGGATTCGGGTACGCCGATCTTTTTCGCCAGCTCCGCTCCCGGGTGGGCAATCAGATGCGCCAGCGTGACCTGTTTGCCTGGTACGAATTCCTGAATAATGCGTTCTTTATCCATGACCGATTGCCCCCTGAAATCTGTCCTCATGGTGACGACATTTCAGCGCGGCAAATAACAAATTTCGGCAAGTGGGGTTAAAAGGTGAAGTGGATCACTCAGGAGAGAAAATAATATTGCGGTGGAATTAAAAAGGCAGGCTCAGCGTTTTTTACTCACCGGCCTGCCTGATATTGCGCGCGGAAACGGATCCGCGCGTTAACGGGGGAAATAGAAAATTACAGCGGTTCGGTTTGCGCTTCAACAACCGCCAGCGCCACCATATTAACGATCCGGCGTACGGAGGCGATCGGCGTCAGAATATGCACCGGCTTCGCCACCCCCATCAGCACCGGCCCGACGGTCACCCCTTCCGAACTGGAGACGCGCAGCAGGTTATAGCTGATCCGGGCGGCTTCCATATTCGGCATCACCAGAATATTGGCCGCCCCCTTCAGCGGGCTGTCCGGCATGCGATCGTTGCGGATGCTTTCCACCAGCGCGGCATCGCCATGCATTTCGCCATCGATCATCAGCTCCGGGGCGCGGGCCTTCACCAGCTCCAGGGTTTTACGCATTTTGCTGGCTGACGGACAGTCGGCAGAGCCAAAGTTGGAGTGCGACAGCAACGCCACGCGCGGTTCAATACCAAAGCGACGCACGCTTTCCGCCGCCATCAGGGTGATCTCCGCCAGCTCTTCCGGCGACGGATCGTGATTGACATAGGTATCGGCGATAAAGGTGTTGCCGCTCGGCAGCAGCAGCGCATTCATCGCCCCGGCGGTGCTGACGCCGTCGCGATAGCCAAACAGCGGCTGCACCACGCGGTAGTGATCGTGGTACTCGCCAATAGTCCCGCAGATCATCGCATCCGCTTCACCGCGATGAACCATGATGGCGCCAATCACCGTGGTGTTGCTAATCACCGCCCGCTGCGCCTGCTCCTGGGTAATGCCGCGGCGCTTCATCAGCTGGTAGTACTCGCTCCAGTACTCTTTAAACCGCGGGTCGGATTCATTATTGACGATCTCAAAGTCAACGCCGGCCTTGATCTGCAGGCCCAGCTTCTGGATGCGCATTTCAATCACGCTCGGGCGCCCCACCAGAATCGGTTTGGCCAGTCCCAGAGACACCAGCTCCTGGGTGGCGTGCAGCACCCGGGTCTCCTCCCCTTCCGCCAGCACCACGCGCTTCGGCTCTTTGCGCGCCTGAGAGAAGATAGGCTTCATAAACAGGTTGGTTTTATAGACGAACTCGCTCAGCTTCTCGATATAGGCGTCAAAATCGGCGATCGGGCGCGTCGCCACACCGGAATCCATCGCCGCCTTCGCCACCGCGGGGGCGATCTTGACGATCAGCCGCGGGTCGAATGGTTTCGGAATGATGTACTCCGGACCAAAGCTTAAATCCTGATCGCCGTAGGCGGAGGCCACCACTTCGCTCTGCTCGGCATGGGCCAGCTCGGCAATCGCATGCACCGCCGCCAGCTTCATCTCTTCGTTGATCGCCGTCGCGCCGACGTCCAGCGCGCCGCGGAAGATGAACGGGAAGCAAAGTACGTTGTTGACCTGGTTAGGGTAGTCGGAGCGGCCGGTACAGATGATGGCGTCATCGCGGACCTGCTTCGCCAGCGGCGGCAGAATTTCCGGCTCCGGGTTGGCCAGGGCGAGGATCAGCGGCGCCCGCGCCATCTTCTTCACCATCTCCTGAGTCAGCACTTTCGGGCCAGAGCAGCCGAGGAAAATGTCGGCGCCGTCGATCACGTCATCGAGGGTGCGTTTGCCGTCGTCTTCCACCGCATAGGCCGCTTTGGTTTCCGCCATGTTCGGCTCACGGTCTTTATAGATAACGCCTTTCGAATCGCAGACCACGATGTTGTGCTTTTGCATCCCCAGCGCCACCAGCAGATTCATACAGGCGATCGCCGCCGCGCCCGCGCCGGAGACCACCATCCGCACGTCGGACAGATTCTTCTCGACGACGCGCAGACCGTTGAGGATCGCCGCGGTGCTGATGATCGCCGTGCCGTGCTGATCGTCATGGAAGACCGGGATATTCATCCGCTCGCGCAGCTGCTGCTCGATGTAGAAACACTCCGGCGCTTTAATATCTTCCAGGTTGATACCGCCGAAGGTTGGTTCGAGGGCGGCGACGACGTTAATGAATTTGTCCGGATCCAGCTCATCGACTTCGATATCAAACACATCGATACCGGCAAATTTCTTAAACAGGACGCCTTTGCCCTCCATTACCGGCTTACCGGCCAGCGCGCCGATGTTGCCGAGCCCCAGCACCGCGGTGCCGTTGGAGACGACCGCCACCAGGTTGCCACGGGCAGTGTATTTGTAGGCGGCCAGCGGATCTTTTTCGATTTCCAGGCAGGGGGCTGCGACGCCCGGCGAGTAGGCCAGCGCCAGATCGCGCTGGGTGGCGAGAGGTTTGGTCGGCGAGACCTGGATTTTTCCGGGAACCGGAAATTCGTGGAAGTCGAGGGCGCTCTGTTTTAACTGCTCATCCATTTTCTATTCCTTTCTTTCACGTATCGTTCGTAGGGGAAAAGCGTGATGACCATCCTGTCGTTCACCTTTCAGTGGCAGACAGTATCCCTCCTGGCGGGGCGATAAACTTTGAACACCGCCAAACTCTGGCCATCGTTATGATTTTGTTGTTATCAATTTATAGCGGTTATGTTACCCGGATTCGCCGCCAATAATAGCCCTGTCTGCTATGCTTTTTGGTTATGTACCTCATCAATGTTTATACCGTATACCGGCAAGCACTCATGTAACACCTTGTTCCAGGAGGACTTATCCATGAATCAGTTAGACAGCATCAAGCAGTTCACCACGGTGGTCGCCGACAGCGGAGACATCGAATCCATCCGCCACTACCATCCGGAAGACGCCACCACCAACCCCTCTCTGCTGCTGAAGGCCGCCGGCCTGGCGTCCTATAGCGGCCTCATCGACGACGCTATCGCCTGGGCCAAAAAACAGGGTGGCGGCCGCGAAGCGCAGGTGGCTCACGCCTGCGATAAGCTGGCGGTCAATTTTGGCGCGGAGATCCTCAAAAGCATTCCCGGGCGGGTCTCCACCGAGGTGGACGCCCGGCTCTCCTTCAACCGCGAGAAAAGTATCGAGAAGGCTCGCCACCTGGTGGCGCTGTATCAGGAGATGGGCATTGATAAGTCGCGGATCCTGATCAAGCTGGCATCCACCTGGGAGGGGATCCGCGCCGCGGAGGTGCTGGAGAAAGAGGGGATCCACTGCAACCTGACGCTGCTGTTTTCCTTCGCCCAGGCCCGGGCCTGCGCCGAGGCCGGGGTTTATCTCATCTCTCCGTTCGTTGGGCGTATTTATGACTGGTATCAGGCGCGCAAACCGCTGGAGCCTTACGTGGTGGAGGAAGATCCAGGGGTGAAATCGGTGCGCAATATCTATGACTATTTCAAACAGCATAAATACAACACCATCGTGATGGGCGCCAGCTTCCGCCGCACCGAGCAGATCCTGGCGCTGGTCGGTTGCGACCGGTTGACCATCGCCCCGCCTTTATTAAAAGAGCTGCAGGCCAGCGATACCCCGGTGGTGCGCAAACTGATCCCTGCCAGCCAGATCCTGCCGCGTCCGGTGCCGCTCAGTGAAGCGGAGTTCCGCTGGGAACATAATCAGGATCCGATGGCGGTCGAAAAGCTAGCGGAGGGGATCCGCCTGTTCGCCGTCGATCAGCGCAAACTGGAAGATCTGCTTGCCGCCAAACTGTCACTTTAGTCTCACGGAGAAAAATATGTCCCGAAGAGAGCTTGCCAACGCCATCCGCGCCCTGAGTATGGACGCCGTGCAGAAAGCCAACTCCGGCCATCCCGGTGCGCCGATGGGGATGGCTGATATTGCCGAAGTGCTGTGGAACGATTTTCTCAAGCACAATCCGCAGAACCCTGACTGGGTGGACCGCGACCGCTTTATCTTGTCCAACGGCCACGCGTCGATGCTGCTCTACAGTCTGCTGCACCTGACCGGCTACGATCTGCCGCTGTCTGAACTCAAGCAGTTCCGTCAGCTGCACTCTAAAACGCCCGGCCACCCGGAGCATGGCTATACCCCTGGGGTGGAAACCACCACCGGCCCGCTGGGCCAGGGGCTGGCGAACGCCGTTGGGATGGCCATCGCCGAACGGACGCTGGCGGCGCAATTTAATCGCCCCGGCCATGAGATCATTGACCATCACACCTGGGTGTTCATGGGCGATGGCTGTTTGATGGAGGGGATCTCCCATGAGGCCTGTTCGCTGGCCGGCACGCTCGGACTGGGCAAGCTGATCGGTTTTTACGATCACAACGGCATCTCCATCGACGGCAAAACCGAAGGCTGGTTTTCCGATGATACGGCGGAACGCTTCCGCGCCTATCACTGGCACGTCATAGGCGATATCGACGGCCACGATCCGCAGGCTATCAAACAGGCGATAACGGAAGCGCAGGCGGTGAAAGATAAACCGTCACTGATTATCTGCCGGACCATCATCGGCTTCGGTTCGCCCAACAAAGCCGGCTCAGAGGAGTCTCACGGGGCGGCGCTTGGCGAAAAAGAGGTAGCGCTGGCCCGCCAGCAGCTTGGCTGGAAATATCCTCCGTTCGAGATCCCGAAAGAGATCTACGCGGGCTGGGATGCGCGTCCGCGCGGGGAAAAAGCGGAGCACGCCTGGAACGAGAAATTCGCCGCCTACCAGCAGCAGTTCCCGGAGCTGGCCGCTGAGCTGACCCGACGTATGAATGGTGCCCTGCCGGAAGACTTTGCCGCGATCGCCCGCGACTACGTGGCGAAACTGCAGGCCGAGCCGGCGAAAATCGCCAGCCGCAAGGCTTCGCAAAACGCGCTGAACGCCTACGGCCCGCACCTCCCGGAACTGCTGGGCGGTTCTGCGGATCTTGCGCCGAGTAACCTGACCATCTGGTCTGGATCGACATCGATTAAAGAAGATCCTGCGGGCAATTATATCCACTACGGGGTGCGCGAGTTTGGCATGACCGCGGTGGCCAACGGCATTGCCCTGCACGGGGGCTTTATTCCTTATACCTCGACCTTCCTGATGTTTGTGGAGTACGCCCGCAACGCCGCGCGCATGGCGGCCCTGATGAAGGCCCGGCAGATCATGGTCTATACCCATGACTCGATCGGTCTTGGGGAAGACGGGCCGACGCACCAGGCGGTGGAACAGCTGGCCAGTCTGCGGCTGACGCCCAACTTCAGCACCTGGCGCCCCTGCGACCAGGTGGAGACCGCCGTCGCCTGGCAGGCGGCTATCGCGCGACAGAGCGGGCCGACGGCGCTGATCCTGTCGCGACAAAACCTGGCGCAGATGCCGCGTACCCCGGAACAGGTGCAGGATATCGCCCGGGGTGGCTACGTGCTGAAGGATGCCGGCGGCAAGCCCGACCTGATCCTCATCGCCACCGGCTCGGAAGTGGAGATCACCGTCCTGGCCGCGGAAAAACTGTTGGCCAAAGGGGTAAATGTGCGGGTCGTCTCGCTCCCTTCCACTGATGTGTTTGACGCCCAGGATGAGGCCTGGCGCGAATCGGTGCTGCCGTCGGACGTCAGCGCCCGGGTGGCGGTCGAAGCCGGGATAGCGGACTACTGGTATAAATATGTCGGCTTAAAAGGCAAGATCGTCGGCATGACCGGCTATGGCGAATCCGCCCCGGCAGAGCAGTTGTTCCCGTTCTTTGGCTTTACGGTCGACCATATCGTCGCCACCGCCGAACAGGTGCTTAACGGGTGATCCACAGCGTGGGCCAGGCATCTGGCCCCTGCCAGTTGTCGCACGTCGGCTGCTGCGCGTAGCGGGAGAGGCTGAACCGCTGGCCGTCAAAACGCCAGCGGGTTTGGATCCCGCAATCGCCGGCCCCGCGGCCTTTATCCAGGGTCACCAGCTCATGGCGGCGGTCATCATAGCTGGCGTTGATCAGCTCAATCTCACGCGGCGCCTCGCCCGGCGGCTGAAATGGCAACGTTAGCCGCACCTGACGGGCGACATAGGGGCGCTGGCGGGAGACCAGCCAGGCCAGCCAGACGGTGTTGTAGGCGCCGGATTCGCAGCTGGTCATCAGCAGCACTTTGTCATCCGTCAGCGCAGTAACGCGAATTTCACGGCGGAAGGGATCGAGGGAGCAGTGGCTGTTGGTCATCCGCTCATTACCGTAGTCCATCAGATCGTTGAGCTCCTCACGCCCCAGCGGCGACTGCGCCGTTTCCGCGCTCGCCACCGCGCGCAGCGCCGGCGCCGGCGGTACGCTGAGCGGCGGCTCTTCCCCTTTGCCGACCCAGGCCGTTTCGCTACCTACCCGCTTTTGCCGATCGTCGATAAAAAACAGAGCCGCTTTCAACCCCTGCAGGGAGATGGTCTGCAGGCCATTGGCCAGCGAGAGCGCTTTACCCTCCTGAACCTGCTGGAGAAACGCATCGATCGTCACGCTGTCGGCGGTTTTAATGAGCTTATCTTCAATGTGCCAGCGCTTGTCGGTCAGGGACAGCGGTTTACCATCCAGCAGCAGGCGCGGCGCTATCGGCGCGAGCGTCGCCACTGGATTGCCGGTGCCGCCCAGCTCGATACGCAGACTGGCGTCAGTGACTGCCCCAGCGCTGCGGCTGAGGGTCATCACCAGGCCATGATGCAGCCCCACGTTACGGGTGACGCAGAAATTTTGGTTGTTACAGGTGACCAGCCAGTCGTTGAAGCGCTGCTGCGTCGGTGCCGACCATGCCTGCGAGCAAGGCAGCACCGCCAGAAAAAGGAAAAAGATGACGCGAAAAAGCATGAACCGCCCGACCCCAGATAAACCCGACCACGGCGCCTATCCTGGACAACGGCAGCGGGTTACTCAATCGGATTTGTCAGAGTTCCCCGACATCAGGCCGGAGGTTTGCAGATATTGCAGCAGAATGACCGCCTTACCGTCGCGGATCTCCCCGTCAGCGACCATCTGCAGCGCCTGGCTAAAAGGCAGCTCCAGCACCTCGATGGCTTCATCATCTACCCCGCCGCCGCTGGTGGTTCGCTGCGCGTCGCTGTACTCGGCGATAAAGAAATGCACTACCTCGGTGACGCCCCCTGGCGACATAAACAGCTCAAACAGCTTTCTCACCTCGCCCACTTCGTAGCCGGTCTCTTCCACCGCCTCTTTACGAATGCAGGCTTCCGGCTCGTCGTTGTCCAGCAGCCCGGCGCAGGTTTCAATCAGCATGCCGTCATGATTGCCATTGACCCAGGTGGCGACACGGAACTGACGCACCAGGACCACCGTCTGCTTATGGCGGTTATACAGCAGCACGGTGGCGCCATTGCCGCGATCGTAGACCTCGCGCTTGTGGCGCACGACGCTGCCGTCCGCCCGCGTCAGCTCATAGGTCATGTTGCGTAGTACGAACCAGTTCTCAGAGAGGATTTTATCTTTAATGACGTGAATATTGAGTGACATACCGACCCCACAGCGTAAAAGGACGCCCTCATACTACGCTGCGGAGCCGGGTTTGTCGTCAGTGAAGCGGCGTCGTTTTCCGCGCCAGATAGTCCAGGATCCCCTGCGCCGCGTGACGGCCTTCCGCCATCGCCGTCACTACAAGGTCTGCGCCGCGCACGGCATCGCCGCCGGCAAAGATCTTCTCCTGACTGGTCTGATAACGGTAACGGCTCTCCACTCCGGCTTTAATACGCCCCTGACTGTCCAGCGCCACCCCCGCCGCTTCCAGCCAGGGCATGCGGTGCGGGTGGAAGCCAAAGGCCATGATCACCGCATCTGCCGGCATAACAAACTCGCTGCCGGGGATCGGCGTCGGGCGGCGTCTTCCCCCGGCGTCCGGAGCGCCCAGCTCGGTGCGCAAAAAGCGTACCCCGTTAACCCGCCCGTTCTCGTCCAGCTCAAGCGTCACCGGCTGGACGTTAAACTCAAAGAGCGCCCCCTCTTCGCGGGCGTTTTTGACCTCTTTTTTCGAGCCCGGCATGTTGGCTTCATCTCGCCGATAGGCGCAGGTCACCTGGCGGGCGCCGTGGCGCAGCGCGGTGCGCACGCAGTCCATCGCCGTATCGCCGCCGCCCAGCACCACCACGTTCAGCCCGGCGGTGTTGACATAAGGCTCTTGCGCCGATGCCGCCAGCCCCATCACCTGTTTGGTGTTGGCGATGAGGAACGGCAGCGCATCGTAGACCCCGGGGGCCTCTTCGTTCGGTAGCCCCGCCTTCATGGAGCGATAGGTTCCGGCGCCGACGAACACTGCGTCATAATCGGCCAGCAGTGTCGCCATGGAGATATCTTTCCCCACCTCGCAATTGAGCTCAAAGCGGATACCCATCTCGCTGAAGATCGCCCGCCGCCGGGCCAATAGCGATTTATCCAGCTTGAACGCCGGAATGCCGAAGGTCAGCAGACCGCCAATCTCCGGATGACGGTCGAAGACCACCGGCTGGACGCCGTGGCGCACCAGCATATCGGCGCAGGCCAGCCCGGCAGGCCCGGCGCCGATAATCGCCACCCGCTTGCCGCTCGGCTTAACCTGCGAAAGGTCCGGACGCCAGCCGCTGGCCAGCGCCTGGTCGGAAATATAGCGCTCAATATTGCCGATGGTGACTGCCCCGCTTTCATCGCGCAGGGTGCAGGCGCCTTCACACAGCCGGTCCTGGGGACAGACGCGGCCAGTGATCTCCGGCAGGCAGTTGGTCTGATGGGAAAGCGCGACCGCGGCGGCGATATTCCCCGCTTTAACCAGCTCAATCCACTGCGGGATATGGTTATGCAGCGGGCAGGTCCATTCGCAAATACTGTGCTCCCCACACGTGAGACAGCGGGCGGCCTGCTGCTGCGCCTGCTCCGGGGTGAACGGCTGATAGATCTCCTCAAAGTGGCTCTTACGCACCTCCGCCGCCAGCTTATCCGGCTCCCCGCGCGGGGGCGTCATCGCCATTTGCCTGACCTTCGCGCCAGCATTGGGCTGGCTGCAGAGCGGCGTAGCGAGCTGCCACGGCTGCACCTCCTGGCATGCCGAGCGCAGTCGCCGCTGCTTCGCCAGGGTGATCAACGTCTCATCGTCGGCGAGGGTCAGCGCCTGCGCGGGACAGTTTTCCACACAGGCCGGCCCCGCCTCGCGGCCCTGGCATAGATCGCACTTGTGCGCGCTGGCTTTCACCAGGCCTGCGGCCTGCGGCGTCACCACCACCTGCATCACCCCGAACGGGCAGGCCACCATGCAGGATTTACAGCCAATGCATTTCTCCTGACGGACCTGAACGCTGTCGCCGGACTGGGCGATGGCGTCGTTGGGACAACTGCGGACGCAGGGGGCGTCCTCGCAGTGGCGGCAGGTGATGGCGTTACGCTGGCCCTCCGCTTTGATCACGGTGATACGTGGCAAAAAGCGCTGCGGGGTCAGCACGTGTTGCTCCTCGTTATGCGCCATCACGCAGGCCACTTCGCAGGCCTGGCAGCCGATGCACTTTCGGCTATCGCTCAAAATAAAGTGGTTCATGGCTTCCTTTTGTCTTCTTGGTGAATAACCCCTAAATGCGCATGCCTATTTATTACCCGACAAGATGACGCCGGAACAATGTCCAATTGCCCAGGATAAACTTTTTCTGGAGAGAATCCGTTTTGGATCAATTTTTTTGACTTAAATGAAATGAGGTTTCACACCGGCAAGGGATAATGCGCCGGTCTGCGGTGACGAAGCAGACTCGCTACCTGCTGGCAGGAAAGCTCGAGGTTTCTTTACGATACGGCAAAAGCAACATGATAAATTACACTATCTCCTTAATTTCTCCACGATTGCCGGAGAGGCTGGCGCTAAAGTGGCACAGGCTGTGCAATAACAAGAAAATGTGCATATGAGGTTTTTATTCTGATGGCGAATTTCTTTATCGATCGCCCCATTTTTGCATGGGTGCTGGCAATCCTGTTATGCCTGACGGGCACCCTTGCCATTTTGTCGCTGCCGGTTGAACAGTATCCCGACCTCGCCCCGCCGAATGTGCGGATCACCGCCAACTATCCCGGCGCTTCCGCGCAAACCCTGGAGAATACCGTCACTCAGGTTATCGAACAGAATATGACCGGCCTAGATAACCTGATGTATATGTCCTCCCAGAGCAGCGCCACCGGCCAGGCGACGATCACCCTCAGCTTTACCGCCGGTACCGACCCGGATGAAGCCGTGCAGCAGGTTCAGAACCAGCTACAGTCGGCGATGCGTAAGCTGCCGCAGGCGGTGCAAAACCAGGGGGTGACGGTACGCAAGACCGGTGATACCAATATCCTGACGCTCGCCTTCGTCTCCACTGACGGCAGTATGGATAAACAAGATATCGCCGACTACGTCGCCAGTAACATCCAGGACCCGCTCAGCCGCGTCAACGGCGTGGGGGATATCGACGCCTACGGTTCGCAATACTCAATGCGCATCTGGCTCGACCCGGCGAAGCTCAACAGCTACCAGATGACTACCAAGGATGTTACCGACGCCATCAGTTCGCAGAACGCCCAGATTGCCGTCGGCCAGCTTGGCGGGACGCCTTCGGTCGATAAGCAAGCGCTGAACGCCACCATCAACTCGCAATCTCTGCTGCAAACCCCGGAGCAGTTCCGCAATATCACTCTGCGCGTCAATCAGGATGGTTCAGAGGTGACGCTGGGCGATGTCGCCACCGTCGAGATGGGGGCGGAGAAGTACGACTATCTTAGCCGCTACAACCGCCAGCCGGCCTCAGGCCTCGGGATCAAGCTGGCTTCCGGCGCCAACGAAATGGCCACCGCGGAGCGCGTGATCAATCGCCTCAATGAGCTGGCGCAGTTTTCCCCCACGGTCTGGAATATAAGGTCGCATACGAGACCACCTCCTTCGTGAAGGCTTCCATCACCGACGTGGTGAAAACCCTGCTGGAGGCGATCCTGCTGGTCTTCCTCGTGATGTATCTGTTCCTGCAGAACTTCCGCGCCACCCTGATCCCGACCATCGCCGTGCCGGTGGTGCTGATGGGCACTTTCGCGGTGCTGTATGCCTGTGGCTACAGCATCAACACCCTGACGATGTTCGCGATGGTGTTGGCGATCGGCCTGCTGGTGGATGACGCCATCGTGGTGGTGGAGAACGTCGAGCGCATCATGAGCGAGGAGGGCCTGTCGCCACGCGAGGCGACCCGCAAATCGATGGGACAAATTCAGGGCGCGCTGGTGGGGATCGCGATGGTGCTGTCGGCGGTATTCGTGCCGATGGCCTTCTTCGGCGGCACCACCGGCGCCATCTATCGCCAGTTCTCAATCACTATCGTCGCGGCGATGGTCCTCTCGGTGCTGGTGGCCATGATCCTCACCCCTGCCCTTTGCGCCACGCTGCTTAAGCCTGTTAAGCCAGGTGAATCCCATGAAAGAAAAGGCTTCTTCGGCTGGTTCAACCGCACCTTCAACCGCAGCGCCAGCCGCTACGAAACCTTCGTCGGCAAAATACTGCACCGCTCGCTGCGCTGGATGCTGATCTACGTCGTCCTGCTCGGCGGGATGGTGTTCCTGTTTCTGCATTTGCCGACCTCGTTCCTGCCGCTGGAGGATCGCGGGATGTTCACCACCTCGGTCCAGTTGCCGAGCGGCAGCACCCAGCAGCAGACGCTGAAGGTGGTGCAGAAGGCGGAAGATTACTTCCTCAATAACGAGAAGCAGAACGTCGAGTCGGTGTTCGCTACCGTTGGCTCCGGCCCCGGCGGCAATGGGCAGAACGTGGCCCGTATGTTCGTTCGTCTCAAAGACTGGGACCAGCGCGACCCGCAAACCGGCACCTCCTTTGCCATTATTGAACGCGCCACCAAAGCGTTTAATCAGATTAACGAAGCGCGGGTTATCGCCAGCAGCCCGCCGGCGATCAGCGGCCTCGGCAGTTCGGCAGGCTTCGATATGGAGCTGGAGGATCATGCCGGGAAGGGGCACGATGCGCTGATGGCGGCGCGCGATACGCTACTTGAGCTGGCCGGGAAAAATCCGCTGTTGACCCGCGTCCGGCATAACGGGCTCGATGACAGTCCGCAGCTGCAGGTCGATATCGATCAGCGTAAAGCGCAGGCGCTTGGCGTCTCCATTGACGACATCAACGATACGCTGCAAACCGCGTGGGGGTCGAGCTACGTCAACGACTTTATGGATCGCGGCCGGGTAAAGAAAGTCTACGTCCAGGCGGCGGCGAAATACCGGATGCTGCCTGACGATATCAATCTTTGGTACGTGCGCAATAGCAGCGGCACGATGGTGCCATTCTCGGCCTTCGCCACCTCGCGCTGGGAGACCGGCTCGCCGCGGCTGGAGCGCTACAATGGCTACTCAGCGGTGGAGATCGTCGGTGAGGCGGCGCCGGGTATCAGTACCGGTACCGCGATGGACATGATGGAGAAGCTGGCCGCGCAGTTACCCACCGGCTTTGGCCTCGAATGGACCGCCATGTCCTACCAGGAACGCCTCTCTGGCGCTCAGGCGCCGGCCCTGTACGCGATTTCTCTGCTGGTGGTGTTCCTGTGCCTGGCGGCGCTGTACGAGAGCTGGTCGGTGCCGTTCTCGGTGATGCTGGTGGTGCCGCTGGGGGTGATTGGCGCCCTGCTGGCGACCTGGATGCGCGGGCTGGAGAATGACGTGTACTTCCAGGTGGGTCTGTTGACAGTGATCGGCCTGTCGGCGAAAAACGCCATTCTGATCGTCGAGTTCGCCAATGAGCTCAACGAGAAGGGCCAGGATCTGCTCAGCGCCACGCTGTCGGCTTGCCGTCAGCGCCTGCGCCCCATCCTGATGACCTCGCTGGCGTTCATCTTCGGCGTGCTGCCGATGGCGACCAGCACCGGCGCCGGTTCCGGCAGCCAGCATGCGGTCGGCACCGGAGTGATGGGCGGGATGATCTCCGCCACCGTGCTGGCGATCTTTTTCGTGCCGCTGTTCTTTGTGCTGGTGCGTCGCCGTTTTCCGCTAAAGGAGCGTCCGCAATAAACCGACGAGCTTCGGCGGCGAGGCGTAATAACAGAAAAGGCGACCACGGTGGTCGCCTTCTTTATGTGTTCAGAACCCTAGCGCGCTTATTTACTTCGCGTTATTCCCCTGCTCACATTGCGGAAATTTATTTACGAAGCATGCCTTCAATAAAGTCTTTCCAGTTCCCCAGTTCATGTTCAATCATAATAGCCTCTCTTATTATTATGGTCGATTCTATATAACTTCATTACCGATGGGAAGTTGTGCTCCCCTATTGCTCTGATTGTCTTATGGACCGCTGACAGAGATAAAACCTCTGGTTGTCGCTACTATGCCGCTTCGTATGTAAACATAATGTGACGTAGAGCAACCTCAGACAACATTTTTGCAATAATGTTAAAGCCCTCACATCATGCCCACAGGTGGCCAACATTTAACCACCCGATATATCGAATGAGATCCCCGGTAAAAAGTTATATTTATTCATCTGAATCACGTATTATTTCAGTAAGACTTATATATTCGGAAATATCTGAGTTAACCGCTTAATTGAATGTAAAAGGTTTATCTATGCTCACCATGTACGGAATTAAAAACTGCGATACCATTAAAAAAGCCCGCCGCTGGCTGGAAGCGCATCAGATTGAGTATCGCTTCCATGATTACCGCGCCGATGGCCTTGAGCGCGCGCAACTGGATACCTTTATTGCCGAGCTGGGCTGGCAGGCGCTGCTGAACACCCGTGGCACCACCTGGCGCAAACTCGACGAGTCTCTGCGCAATAGCATCGATAATGCCGACGCCGCTGCCGCATTGATGCTGGAAATGCCGGCAATTATCAAACGCCCATTGCTCTGCGCGCCCGGTCGTCCTATGCTGCTGGGTTTTAGTGAAGCAAGTTATCAGCAGTTTAACGAGGTATAGTCTATGTCTTGCCCGGTCATTGAGCTGGCTCAGCAGCTTATTCGCCGCCCTTCCCTTAGCCCCGATGATGCGGGATGCCAGGCGTTAATGATTGAACGCCTGCGTGCGATCGGCTTTACCGTTGAACCGATGGATTTCGGCGATACGCAGAATTTCTGGGCCTGGCGCGGCCACGGCGAGACGCTGGCCTTCGCCGGCCACACCGACGTAGTCCCGGCAGGCGACGCCGATCGCTGGATCAATCCCCCGTTCGAACCGACCATCCGCGACGGGATGCTGTTTGGCCGCGGAGCGGCGGATATGAAAGGCTCGCTGGCGGCGATGGTGGTTGCCGCAGAGCGTTTTGTCGCGCAGTACCCGAACCACAGGGGCCGACTGGCGTTTTTGATCACCTCTGATGAAGAGGCCAGCGCCAAAAACGGCACCGTCAAAGTGGTGGAGACGCTGATGGCGCGTAACGAGCGTCTGGACTATTGTCTGGTCGGCGAACCTTCCAGTACCGAAGTGGTCGGCGATGTGGTGAAAAACGGCCGCCGCGGCTCGCTGACCTGCAACCTGACTATTCACGGCGTGCAGGGGCATGTCGCCTATCCGCACCTTGCCGATAACCCTGTCCACCGCGCGGCGCCGATGCTGGCGGAACTGGTCAATATCGAGTGGGATAAAGGCAATGAGTTCTTCCCGCCGACCAGCATGCAGATCGCCAACGTGCAGTCCGGCACCGGCAGCAATAACGTGATCCCCGGCGATATGTTCGTCCAGTTCAACTTCCGCTTCAGTACGGAGCTGACGGACGAGATGATCAAATCCCGGGTGATCGCCCTGCTGGAAAAATACCAGCTGCGTTACAGCGTGGAGTGGTGGCTCTCCGGCCAGCCGTTCCTCACCGGACGGGGCAAGCTGGTGGATGCGGTCGTCAACGCGATTGAGCACTATAATGAGATCAAACCGCAGCTGTTAACCAACGGCGGCACCTCAGACGGACGGTTTATCGCGCGCATGGGGGCGCAGGTGGTTGAGCTGGGCCCCGTAAACGCAACGATTCACAAAATTAATGAATGTGTGAACGCCGCCGACCTGCAGCTGCTGGCGCGGATGTATCAACGCGTCATGGAACAGCTGGTCGCCTGACGAATTGACGTAAAGAGGAAGCGCGCATGGAATGGCTTATTAAACACTGGTGGATTCTGGTGCTGGTCTTTTTGGTGGGGGTAATTATCAACGTGATTAAAGATCTGAATCGCGTTGACCACAAAAAATTCCTCAACAACAAACCCGATCTGCCGCCGCACCGTGATTTTAACGATAAATGGGACGACGACGACGACTGGCCGAAGCACGACCAGTCGAAGAAACCGTAAGTTTGCCTTTATCGCGGTACCGCCCGCCTGTAACCCCGCTCACCGGGGTTACAGCATTTCGATGATATCATCCCCTTTTGGCGTACTGCCGCTCAGCGCCTCATCAAAATAGTGCTTCGGCACGGTATAACGCAGACGCTCGATCGCCAACTGCATACTGCGATCGTCAATGGCATGCCCGAGATCGTCGACAATATCTAAGGTCACGTCGCCGCCCGCCTGCTGTAACGCCTCCTCGGCCGACACCGCCCACGCCAGGTCGATAACCCGATCTTCACCCCCGTGGATCAGGTGAATGGTGGTGGCCGTCGTTGCCGTCTCCGGCAGCGTCGCATAGCGGCCATTAAAGGCGATGACCCGCGAAGCCAGATCCGGCGCCGCTTTGATACTCTCCAGCGACATAATCGCCCCCTGAGAGAAACCGATCAGCGCGGTGGCCAGTGGACTGACGCCGCTTTTCTCCTGCCAGTAGCGCACAATTTCAATGAAGGTCGGCATAACGGCGTCGATGCGCTGCTGACGATTCTCTTCCGTGACCCCCTGCAGCGAAAACCACTGCCGACCGTTGGGGCCGCAAGGTTCCACCCCGCCAATGCTGACGATCAGCGCATCGGGAAACTGCGGCGCGAACCAGCTGCCGATTTGCCCCATGGAGACCGGGTTATCCCCTACGCCATGAAACAGCAGCAACAGCTGTTGCGCAGGCGTCGCAGGACTTTGAACAATAAAATGATCGTGTTTCATGGCTGTCTCCTTAGTGTTTGCGGGCAGTGTACGCCGCTCGCCAGATATGACCATGCCATTTAACTGAATGAGTTAGTTAAAAAAATTGCAGATGCGCCACCTGCTGACGCAGCGCCTCAGCGCGCGCTGCATCAAGGAAGCGCAAGGCGTCAGCGGCCTCCCGACGCCATCTCGCCTGCAAGGCTTTTCGCCCCGTCAGCTGCAGCACGGCGCAGAGTGCGGCCTCTTCTTTGCCCTGCAGTCGTCCCCGCAGGGCCGGCAACGGCATGTCGGCCTGCATCAGTAGGCGGTTGAGGCAGCCCAGCGCCGCGGCCAGGGGGCGGTGGGCGAAGGCAAAGCTCGCCGCTTCCAGCCAGTCCTCATCACTAAGCATAGCGTCTGCGACGGCCGGCAGCGGCGCGGATTCCTCTCGCCACGGGCGAAGCCAGTATTCATCGCGCTGCAGCCGCTGCGCCTCCCGCTGCGCCAGCTGGCGCCCTGCCGCGGTCAACGGATAGAGGGCCATCGCCGTATAGCAGCCGCTGCTGGCCTCGCGATGGGTACCCAGCCGTACGAGGGTAAACCCGCAGCGTTGCCAGAAGCGCCACAGCTCAGCGGTATAGCCGAAGCTGACGGAGAGATAGTCATAGCCAGCGGCATCGGCGGCGATATCGGCGATCATCTTCCGCCCGAGGCCTTCCCGCTGGCGGGTGGGATGGACAGCGATCCGACTGACCCGCAGCCCGCGCAGCGTCGCCGCCAGGGGACTGCCGCCGTGCGCCGCCAGCGACTGGGCGACCAGATTCCCGCGCGGCCGGCGAAAACCCGCCCATACCGCCCGGCTCAGTTCGCGAGAAAGTCCCCCCTCGGCCACCAGCCACAGGGCGCCCGCCACCGCGCCGCCGGCGCGAGCGCAGCGGAAAGCCTGGCCCGGAGCATCCATCATGCGCCGCAGATCGAGCGGGGAAGTTCGGTAATGCGCCCCGGACAATAGCTGGTACATCGCCTCCGGTAGCGCTGGCTGCGTTTGCCAGCAGGACTGATTGACCGCCTCCAGGGCTAGCTCCCCCATCGGCGCGTCGCGAAATGCCTCATCGTTAAAGATAAGCAACTGACTGATGGCTGACTCCAGCGGACAGCCCGCCGCCCAGCGGATCGGGGCGCTCAGGGTGAACGATTGCAGATGGGGCAGACTGGCGCAAAATTTCAGCAGGAATCCGCGACCGGTGCCCTCGTACCCTTGCACCGTCGTGGTGAGTAGCGTACGGGGAAAACGGCTCACCAGCTGCCGGAGAAGCGGAGCCGGGATAGCCGCGGCCTCATCGACTATCAGCCACGCCGCCTTTTCTTTCGACGCCAGCAGCGCATCGGGCGCCATAAAGCGCAACGTCTCCCCGGCAAAGCTGGCCAGCACCTCGACAGCGCTACGCGTTGGGGCGGTGACGATGGCCTCGCCCCCAAGCTGGCGCAAGAGCATGCCCGCCAGCGCGGACTTCCCCCGTCCACGCTCCGCCGTCACCGCCGCGATACCGGGCGGCAGGCGTATCAGTTGCTCAAGGATTGCCGCCTGCTCGGCCTGCGGGTGGCCATCGGCGGGATGCCAGTCTGGACGCGGGGCGGCCAGCGGGAAACGTGGCCGGTCCGACTGCCGCCAGAGCAACACCTCCGGATCGGCGATAAACTGCCGACAGCAGCGGTGAACAAAGTTAGGGGTAACGATAGGGTCAGGCGTATCGCTCCAGCGCAGAGAGTCCTCATCCGCCCGGGTCGGCCAGTCGGCGAAGGGGGGCGTCAGCAGCACCAGCCAGCTTCCCGCCCGCAGCGTGCCGCTCAGGGCCGCCATGGCGGCCACATCAAACCCGCGCCGGGCATCGAAAAAGGCGTGCATCACTTCCCGCCCCAGCAGCGTTTTCAGCGCGCCGGGCGCCACGCAGGGCGCAGAACCCGGCTCGGGGCCAACCCACAGGCCATCGCCGCCGAGCCTCTCCCGTAGCGCCTGCGCCTGCTGCAGCGTCCAGCTCTCATCGCCGCTGAGCACCAGCAGGCGACGGATCCCCTCCCGCGCCATTTGCGCGGTGAGGTCAAGCAGCGCGTCCATCATGGGGGACGATTACAGCGCGCTGCCGAAGGTATTGCACTGCGCCGGATCGCCGCTATCGAAACCGCGTTTGAACCAGGTGTAGCGCTGTTTCGAGGTGCCGTGGGTAAAACTGTCCGGCACCACGCGTCCCTGGCTCTGCTGCTGTAGACGATCGTCGCCGATGGCCTCGGCGGCGTTCAGCGCCTCCTGCAGATCGCCAGTTTCCAGAATATCCTGCTGCTGCATATTATGACCCCAGACGCCGGCGAAGCAGTCTGCCTGCAGCTCCATCTTAACCGACAGGCGGTTGGCTTCGGCCTGCGTGGCATGCTGCTGTTGCTGGCGGACCTTCGGCTCAATGCCCAGCAGTTTTTGTACGTGATGACCCACTTCATGAGCAATGACGTACCCTTGGGCAAAGTCGCCGTCGGCGCCCAGTTTATTTTTCATCTCATCGTAGAATGACAGGTCAATATAGACCGTACTGTCGGCAGGACAATAGAAGGGGCCCATCACCGACTGACCGGTGCCGCAGCCGGTACGGGTCGCGCCGCGGTAGAGCACCAGCTTTGGCTGCGGGTACTGGCGGCCCATCTTTTCAAAGATCGGCCCCCAGGTATCTTCGGTGGTAGCCAGAATGACGGAAGTAAACTTCGCCGCTTCATCGTCTTTCGGGCTGATGGAGCGCTGCGTGGAGGTCTGCTGCTGCGGCATCGGTTCGCCGGTCAACATGCCGGTCAAATCCACACCGTAGTAGCCCGCCACCAGCACAATAATCAGCAGTACAATGCCGCCCTTCCCGCTCGGCAGACGGAAGCCGCCGCCCCCGCCGCCGCCAAACGGCGAGCCTGATTGTCCACGTCGATCTTCAACATTGTCGCTTTCGCGACGCCCTTGCCAGCGCATAAGCACCTCATTCCCTGTTATGTATCAATAGCAGAGATCGTAGGCGGTTCAGCGCAGGATTACCACAGGAAACAGCAAGAGACGCCAGAAGATGAGGCCATCTTCTGGCGGCGGGCGGGTTAGTCGAGCTTAACGCCCAGGCGGTGAGCCACTTCTTCGTAGGCTTCGATCAGGCCGCCAAGGCTCTGGCGGAAGCGGTCTTTGTCCATTTTATCGAGGGTGTTTTTATCCCACAGGCGGCTGCCGTCCGGCGAAAACTCGTCGCCCAGCACCACTTCGCCTTTGAACAGACCAAACTCCAGCTTAAAGTCCACCAGAATCAGACCGGCGTCATCGAACAGTTTTTTCAGCACGTCGTTGGCTTTGTAGGTCAGCTCGCGCATCCGCGCCAGATTCTCTTTACTCACCCAGCCGAAGGTTTCGCAGTAGGAGTCGTTGACCATCGGATCGTGCATAGCATCGTTTTTCAGGAACAGGTCGAACAGCGGCGGATTCAGCTCGATACCTTCTTCAATGCCTAAACGTTTTACCAGCGAGCCTGCCGCACGGTTACGCACCACGCACTCTACCGGCACCATATCCAGTTTTTTCACCAGACATTCGGTATCGGAGAGCAGCGCTTCCATCTGGGTAGGGATGCCCGCTTCTGCCAGTTTACTCATAATGAAATGGTTGAATTTGTTGTTCACCATGCCTTTACGATCGAACTGCTCGATGCGCGCGCCATCACCTGCTGACGTATCGTTACGGAATTCCAGTACCAGCAGGTCCGGATTATCGGTGCTGTATACTGTCTTCGCCTTACCACGATACAACTCAGCTTGCTTTTTCATCTTTCACTACTCCAGTGATATTGAGCCAAAAAATGACGTGTCGGTCTTACATAACATCCTGCAACGGGCGTTGGAGCGGATGCTGTACGCTTGCGGGGCGAACTGCAGTCAGGCGACTGGAGCAGCCTTAACGCGGCGATTTACAGGATTATATGGCCACGCACACGTTTGCGTCACTATACATGAAAAAGGGCCGGATTGCTCCAGCCCTTTTGATTACTTGTTAAATGCGGCCTGGAATACGGCTACCAGGGCGTCATTTTGCGACTGCGTCAGGGTGTGGCCTTTCGGGTCGATAAACTGCAGGCTACTGCGGTTATCGAGGTCGCCGACCTGCAGTTTGTAGTCGCCGGAGACCAGCTGCGGGTCACGTGCGCCCAGCTCCTGCCAGCTGCTGTCAGACAGCGGCTTATAGGTCAGCGCCATGCTGCCCTGAGAGCGCGTGCTGTCGGTCACTTTCATCCCCACTTTCTCGAGGGCGCCAGGCAGACGCTGCCACACCAGGTTAAACGGCGCGCGAACTACGAGCATCGGCAAGCCGGTATCGTCGGCGGCGCTCTGCACGTCGAAGGTGGCCCCCGCGCTGCGCTGGGCGGCGTTCTGGGCGCTGGTGGCATTCATGTCAAGGCCTTCCGAAATGACGTTCAGCATAGCGGTGCTGTAGCGCTGCAGAGATGCCGGATCGGCAACCGGTTTACCCGCCTGCTCCAGATTCACCAGCTTAACGACCACCGCTTGCTGATAACCCTGCGGTTTGACGGAGATTTGATAACGACCGCGATACTGCTGATCTTCATCAAGACGGTTCCACTCAACCCAGTCGGTGTTCAGCGTCTGGCTCGCATCATCGCGCTTGGCGATAACGTAGTTCTTCGACTGAAGAATACTGGTGACCTGTGCCCACAGCGAACCGCTGCGGCCGTTCTCGACCATCAGCGTCGCGGTATCGCCGTTAAACTGGGTCCGCGCACCGCTCACCAGCGCCAGCGGCTGCGCCGGCGGACGAATGTCCAGCGCTTTACCGACCGCGCCGGTGCTGTTAGCCACCGGAATATTGTAATCACCCACCTGAATCGGCAGGATCATCCCCGCCGGCGCGTGAAGTTCGCTCAACGGTGATGCCTGTAAATAGGCCTCATCACCGCTCACCTGACGCTTATAGCGCGAGTCAGAACTACAGGCCGCGAGGAGTAGAACCAGCGAAACACCCGCAACCTTCGCCAGGCGCGACTTCTGTACTGAGTAAGCCATCAAATCTCCCTAAACTTTACAGCAAACCGGCATGCTTCAGCGCGGCAGTGACGGCTTCACGACCATGATCGGTGATAGGCGTCATCGGCAAGCGCAGCGTATCGGTCGCCACAAGACCCAACGCCTTGCATCCCCATTTCACCGGGATAGGATTGGGTTCGACAAATAATTTTGTATGCAGTGGCATCAGACGCTGGTTAATCGCACGAGCTTCGGCAAATTGACCCGCCAGCGCCAGACGGCACATGTCGGCCATTTCGCGCGCCGCCACGTTGGCCGTAACAGAAATCACGCCTACGCCGCCGAGCTGCATGAAGTCCATACCGGTCGCATCGTCACCGCTCAGCAGAATAAAGTCGTCTGAAACCAGCTCTTTGATCTGGTGAACGCGACTTAAGTTCCCTGTTGCTTCCTTAATACCGACAATATTTTTAATTTCCGCCAGACGGCCAACGGTTTCCGGCAGCATATCGCAACCGGTACGGGACGGCACATTATACAGAATTTGCGGCAGGTCAGTATGTTCGGCGATAGCTTTAAAGTGCTGGAACAGGCCTTCCTGGGTCGGACGGTTATAATAAGGAGTGACCGTCAGGCAGCCAACAACACCGCTATCGTTAAAACGTTTGGTCAGGCTAATCGCCTCTGCGGTTGCATTGGCTCCCGTTCCAGCGATAACCGGAATACGCCCGTCAGCCAGCTCCAGCGTCATCATCACCACGTCGCCATGCTCTTCATGGCTCAGCGTTGCGGATTCACCGGTAGTCCCTACCGAAACGATCGCCGAGGTTCCGTTGGCGACATGGTAATCAATCAGTTTTTTCAGGCTTGTCCGGCAGACATTACCGTTTTCATCCATCGGCGTGACAAGCGCTACAATACTTCCCGTGAACATGGGCCATCCTCAGAGCAGAAGTGCGACAAGATTCTCAATGTTACGTTTGGAGCTGTAATAAAAGCAAGAGACCCGACGCCATCAGGGATGTTGTATGGCGGTTTTTTTTATGCTTTCCTAATGTTACCTCACCTTTTTAAAGGAAGAACAGGTTTGACAGCCTCATTACAACACTATCTGGTTATTACCGCCCTGGGGGCTGACCGTCCCGGCATCGTGAATACGATCACTCGCCACGTCAGCAGCTGCGGTTGTAATATCGAAGACAGCCGGCTGGCCATGCTCGGTGATGAGTTTACGTTTATCATGCTGCTTTCCGGGTCGTGGAATGCGATTAACCTGATCGAATCAACGCTGCCGCTGAAAGGCGCGGAGCTGGAGCTGTTGATCGTGATGAAACGCACCACTGCGCGCCCACCGCAGGCCATGCCAAACACCGTTTGGGTCCAGGTTGAGGTGCCGGACTCACCGCATATCATCGAGCGCTTTACTGCCCTGTGCGATACATGGAATATGAATATTGCGGAGCTGGTGTCCCGCACGCAGCCGGGAGACGGCGATTCCGCGCAGCTTTTTATCCAGATAACTGCCCACAGTCCTGCGACGCAAAATGCAGCAAATATCGAACAAGCGTTCAAAGCCCTATGTACAGAACTGAACGCACAAGGCAGTATTAACATCGTTAATTATTCACAGCATGATGAACAGGATGGAGTTTAACCCATGACCCCACTGAAAGCCGGTGATATCGCACCGAAATTTAGCTTACCGGACCAGGACGGCGAGGAAGTAAATTTAACCGACTTCCAGGGACAACGTGTCCTGGTTTATTTTTACCCGAAAGCCATGACCCCGGGCTGCACCGTACAGGCGTGCGGCTTGCGCGATAATATGGACGACCTGAAAAAAGCCGGCGTTGAAGTGCTGGGCATCAGCACCGATAAACCGGAAAAACTCTCCCGTTTCGCCGAAAAAGAGCTGCTGAACTTTACGCTGCTGTCTGATGAAAACCATCAGGTTTGCGAGCAGTTTGGCGTCTGGGGTGAAAAATCCTTTATGGGGAAAACCTACGACGGGATCCACCGGATTAGTTTCCTCATCGATGCTGATGGCAAAATCGAACACGTCTTTGATGATTTCAAAACCAGCAATCACCACGACGTGGTGCTGAACTGGCTGAAAGAAAACGCCTGATGCAAAGCAAGACGCCGGGAGAGGAAGCCCTCGCCCGGCGTCTTTTTTTATTCTCATTGCCTTAGTCGTCGACCGCCAAACCATCCGGCCAGGCATGCACCACAGCTTTAATCAGCGTGGCCAGCGGAATGGCGAAGAAGACGCCCCAGAATCCCCACAGTCCGCCAAAGATCACCACCGACAGGATAATCACCAGCGGGTGTAAATTGACCGCTTCCGAGAACAGCACCGGAACCAGCAGGTTACCGTCCAGCCCCTGAATAATCAGATAGACCGCAAACAGGCTCCAGAACTCGGTGCCAGCGCCAAACTGAAACAGCGCCACCCCCACCACCGGAATGGTCACCACAAACGCGCCGATATAGGGGATCAGCACCGAGAAGCCGACCAGCACCGCCAGCAGCAACGAGTAGTTGAGGCCAAAGAGAATAAAGCCTATCCAGGTGGCGACGCTGACGACAATCATCTCCAGCACCTTGCCGCGAATGTAGTTGGTGATCTGCTGGTTCATCTCTTTCCACACCTGCCCGGCAAGCCCGCGATTGCGCGGCAGAACGCGGCGCACCGCGTTGAGCATCTGCTCTTTATCCTTCAGCAGGAAGAAGACCATCAGCGGCACCAGCACCAGATAGACCGCCAGGGTGAGTAGCCCCACCAGCGAGGCCAGAGAGTACTTAACCACCGAGTCGCCCACCGTCAGCATCCGGGTGCGCATATTTTCCGCCATCGCATCGATAATGCCGGCATCCATTAACGCCGGATAGCGCCGCGGCAGCGTGGCGGCGAAATCAGAGAGCTTATTTAGCATGCCCGGCATATCGCGGATGAGGTAGATCCCTTGCTGCCAGGCTACCGGCAGCACCACAAAGGCCAGCAACAGCAGGATGCCCACAAAGAGGATCAGCACCAGCGAGGTGGCCCAGGTGCGCGACAGACCGATGCGCTCCAGACGAACGGTCGGCCACTCCAGCAGATAGGCCAGCACGATAGCCACCAGCAACGGGGCCAGCAGGCCGCTGAAAAAGAACATAATGCCGAAACCGGCAAGCAAAATAACCAGCAGCGCTATCGCCTCAGGGTCGCTGAATCGACGGCGGTACCACTGCATTAACATCTCAAGCATAAAACCTTCCCTGAAGGGCCAAGCGGCGACAATCCGGGGAATTGTATCGAAATGTCACAAAAAAGACTTCGCTTTTTGATGCGCCGCAGTCAAACCGTTCTCCGCCATGAAGAACATATTTTCAAGGCGGCCAACGCCAGCTAAACTCGCTGGGATGCGGCCAGGGAACATTACGCCGCACAATCGGTCAAACTGGCACACCCACATTACAGGACAGAGGTTATGTTCAGGCAGTTGAAGAAAACGCTGGTGGCGACCGCGATCGCGTCGCTGACGCTGGGTTCGATAGGTCCTGCTTTTGCTGACTCCGCAGATACCCTGCCGGACATGGGAACCTCCGCAGGAAGCACGCTGTCAATCGGTCAGGAAATGCAGATGGGGGATTACTACGTCCGCCAACTGCGCGGTAGCGCGCCGCTGATCAACGACCCTCTGCTGGTGCAATATATCAACGGGCTGGGTATGCGTCTGGTGGCTCACGCCAACTCGGTGCGTACCCCGTTCCACTTCTATTTGATTAATAACGACCAGATCAACGCCTTCGCCTTCTTCGGCGGCAATGTGGTCCTCCACTCCGCCCTGTTCCGCTACTCTGATAACGAAAGCGAACTGGCCTCTGTCATGGCGCACGAAATCTCCCACGTGACGCAGCGGCATCTCGCCCGCGCGATGGAAGATCAGAAGCGCAATGCGCCGCTGACCTGGGTCGGTGCCCTGGGTTCGATTCTGCTGGCGATGGCCAGCCCGCAGGCCGGAATGGCGGCCCTGACCGGGACGCTGGCCGGCACCCAGCAGGGTATGATCAGCTTCACCCGCCAGAACGAAGAAGAGGCCGACCGGATTGGCATTCAGGTTCTGCAGCGCTCGGGTTTCGACCCGCAGGCCATGCCGATGTTTATGGGTAAACTGCTTGACGAGTCGCGCTACTCGACGCGACCGCCGGAAATGCTGCTCACCCACCCCCTGCCGGAAAGCCGACTGGCCGATGCCCGTAACCGCGCCAACCAGATGCGCCCGGTGGTGGTACAGTCCTCGGCGGACTTCTATCTGGCGAAGGCGCGTACCCTCGGGATGTACACCAACGGCGACAACAAGCTGGGCACCGATCTGCTGAACGCCTGGGATAAAGGCAATATCCGCCAACAGCATGCCGCCCAGTATGGTCGCGCTCTGCTGGCGATGGAAAGCAACAACTTTGACCAGGCACGCAAAACGCTGCAGCCGCTGCTCAACGCCGACCCACAAAATGCCTGGTATCTCGATCTGGCCACTGATATCGACCTCGGACAGAAGAAAACCAGCGACGCCATCAATCGCCTTAAAAACGCCCGCGAGCTGCGTACTAATCCGGTGCTGCAGCTGAACCTGGCCAACGCCCTGCTGCAGGGCGGGCAGCCCGGGGAAGCGGCGACCATTCTGAACCGGTATACCTTTACCTATAAAGAGGATGGCAACGGCTGGGACCTGCTGGCCCAGGCGGAAGGCGCGCTGGGCAATCGCGATCAGGAGCTGGCGGCGCGGGCTGAAAGCATGGCGCTGGTCGGCCAGCTGGAGCAGGCGATTTCCCTGCTCAGCAGCGCCAGCTCGCAGGTGAAACTCGGTAGCCTGCAGCAGGCACGTTACGATGCCCGTATCGATCAGCTACGCGATCTGCAGGCTCGCTTCCGTCCCTATCAAAAAATGTAAGGAGACCCTATGACCGACGCGGTAAAAATTTACCATAACCCACGCTGCTCCAAGAGCCGCGAAACGCTGAGCCTGCTGCAGAGCCGCGGCATCGATCCTGAGGTGGTGCTTTATCTTGAGACGCCACCGGATGCCGGGACGCTGCGCCAGCTGCTGCAGCTGCTGGGTATGGAGAGCCCCCGCGAGCTCATGCGCCAGAAAGAGGATCTGTATAAATCGCTCAATCTGGCCGACCCGGCTCTCAGCAACGCAGCGCTGATACAGGCGATGGTCGACAATCCGAAACTCATCGAGCGCCCTATCGTCGTCAGCCGCGGCCAGGCGCGTATTGGCCGCCCGCCGGAACAGGTTCTTGAGATCGTAAGCTAACTCACCCGCGCCGCGCTTGCGCGGCGCTTTTTTTACGTGGGCGATTCCAGATCTTTCACGCCAATATCTCCCGCCCGCCGGACGGTGCTACTGTTCATCCATCGCTCAATCCACTGGACGGATGAACATGAAAAAGCCGACCTCCACGCCCCATGACGCCGTGTTTAAGACCTACCTCTCCCATCCCGATACCGCCCGTGATTTCCTGCAACTGTATCTGCCCGAGACGCTGCTTAAAGTGTGCGATCTGCGTACGCTGCATCTCGAGTCCGGGCATTTTGTCGAAGACGATCTGCGTCCCTTTTACGCCGACATTTTGTATTCCCTGAAAACCACGGCGGGCGACGGTTATATTTATGCGCTTATCGAACACCAGAGCACGCCCGACCGGCATATGGCCTTTCGTCTGATGCGCTACGCCATCGCCGCCATGCAGCGCCATCTCGATGCCGGCCACGATCGCCTGCCGCTGGTGATCCCTGTTCTCTTCTACCACGGTCTGGTGAGCCCCTATCCGTTCTCTCTGCGCTGGCTCGATGAATTCGTCGCTCCGGAGCTGGCCAGTCACCTTTATCACGGGGCGTTTCCGCTGGCGGACATAACCGTCATTCCGGATGACGAGATTGCCACCCACCAGCGCATGGCAACGCTGGAGTTACTGCAAAAACATATTCGACAACGCGATCTGGCGCAGCTCCTCGACAAGCTGAGCGAATTATTATTGACTGGACTGGCGACGGAATCGCAGGTACAAGCCCTGATGCACTATCTGGTGCAGGCAGGCAACACGCGCGAGCCGATTAAATTCATTCGCGAGCTGGCGTTACGTACGCCGCAGCATAAGGAGACGTTGATGACGATTGCGGAATATCTGGAACAACAGGGGCTGGAGCGGGGCCTGGCGCAGGGGCGACAGGAAGGCCGTCAGGAAGGACGGAAAGAAGAGGCGCAGCGCATCGCTGTCGCTATGCTGCACAGCGGCCTTCCGCGCGACCTGGTCGCCCGGTTGACCGGGCTGACGGAGCAGGAGCTGACTCCCCTGGCGGACTAAAGCTTAAGGATCTCTTTCACGAAGGGGATCGTCAGCTTGCGCTGAGCGGTAATCGAGGCATGATCCAGCTGATCGAGGGTCATAAACAGCGAACGCATCTCGCGATCCAGCCGCTTCAGCAGGAAGCGGCACACATCTTCAGGCATCTCGAAGCCGCGCAGTCTGGCGCGCAGCTGCAGCGCCTGCAGTTTGTCTTCATCCGACAGCGGCTGCAGCTTATAGATCTGCCCCCAGTCCAGCCGTGAGGCCAGATCCGGCAGGCCAAGATTCAGCTGCCGCGGCGGCCGATCGCCGGTGATCAGCAGCCGGGTTTTGCCTGATTCCAGGATCCGGTTATAGAGATTAAAGATGGCCATCTCCCAGGGCTCATCGCCGGCGACGCACTCGATGTTATCGATGCACACCAGCGCCAGCTGTTCCATCCCCTCCAGCACCTCGGGCACAAACCACGTCCGTTTATCCAGCGGCACGTAGCCTACCGCATCCCCGCGCTGGGAAAGCTCCGCGCAGGCGGCGTGTAACAGGTGGCTACGACCTGCCCCTTCACGTGACCAGATATAAATGTACCCGCTGTGTTCCTGGCGCAGTACGTTCTGGAGGGCGGCAAGTAGGGAAGGATTATCACCCGGCCAGAAACTCGCGAAGGTTTCGTCGTCAGGAAGATACAGTGGCAAAGAGAGCTGTGCCGGTGCGTTCAGATGGACCTCAACATAGGCTTACAGAAAAACGCGAAGAGTTTACCACAGATTTAGGTCAGGAGAGAACCGGGCGGGATCGCCGCCCGGTCAGGCGATCGTTATTTAAACTCTTCGCTATCCGCCGCGTCGAGGACCACCTCTTCCGGACGCAGGACGCTGATAAGCTTGAAAATCAGGCTGAGGGCGATGCCCACGATAGTCGCCAGCGCCATCCCTTTCAGCTCGGCGGCGCCAATGTGCACTTTAGCGCCGCTAACGCCGATGATCAGGATCACGGAGGTGAGGATCAGATTCTGCGCTTTACTGTAATCCACCTTCGATTCAATCAGTACGCGGATCCCCGAGGCGCCGATCACCCCGTACAGCAGCAGGGAAACGCCGCCCATCACCGGCACCGGGATGATCTGGATAGCCGCCGCCAGTTTGCCGACGCAGGAGAGCAGAATCGCAATGATCGCCGCGCCGCCGATTACCCAGGTGCTGTAGACCCGGGTAATCGCCATCACGCCGATATTTTCACCGTAGGTAGTGTTGGGCGTCGAACCGAAGAAGCCGGAAACGATCGTCGACAGGCCGTTGGCAAACATCGAACGATGCAGGCCCGGGTCGCGGATCAGATCGCGCTTAACGATATTAGCGGTCACCACCAGATGCCCCACGTGCTCGGCAATCACCACCAGCGCGGCGGGCAGTATGGTGAAGATAGCAAACCACTCAAAGCGCGGAGTGTAGAAAGTCGGCAGCGCGAACCAGTGCGCCTCGGCGATCGGGGTGGTATCGACCACGCCCATCACAAACGACAGCGCATAGCCCACCAGCACGCCGATCAGGATCGGGATAATCGCCAGGAAGCCGCGGAACAGCACGGATCCGAACACCGTCACCGCCAGGGTCACCATCGAGATAATAATGGTTTTACTGTCCGGTGACTGGCCGTCGGCCGGCAGCAGCCCGGCCATATTAGCCGCCACGCCCGCCAGTTCGAGGCCGATAACCGCCACGATGGCGCCCATCGCCGCCGGCGGGAACATCACATCCAGCCAGCCGGTACCGGCTTTTTTGACAATAAAGGAGACGAGGCAGAACAGCATGCCGCACATAATAAAGCCGCCCAGCGCCACTTCGTAGCCCAGCGGCAACAGCAGCAGCACCGGGGAGATAAAAGCGAAGCTTGATCCCAGATAAGCGGGTATTTTGCCTTTACAGATAAAGAGGTACAACAGCGTACCGATGCCGTTGAACAGCAGGACGGTGGCCGGGTTAATGTGGAACAGAATAGGCACCAGTACCGTTGCGCCAAACATGGCGAACAGATGTTGCAAACTAAGCGGGATTGTCTGTAAAAGCGGCGGTCTTTCACTCACCCCGATGGCACGGCGCGTCATAGTGTATTCCTCTGAGAGTCGTCTGTTATTTGCTGTGGATTACTTTTATTCAAAAAAAAGCCGACTCTCAAAGTCGGCTTTTTTCGCGGTATATTTTATTTCGTTCCAAAAATCTTGTCGCCGGCATCGCCGAGACCGGGAATGATATACCCGTGCTCGTTCAGTCCCTTATCGACAGAGGCGGTGTACAGCTCAACGTCCGGGTGGGCTTTCTCCAGCGCGGCAATCCCTTCCGGCGCCGCCACCAGCACCAGCACCTTGATGCTGGTGCAGCCGGCGTTTTTCAGCAGATCGATAGTGGCGATCATCGACCCACCGGTGGCCAGCATCGGGTCAACGACCAGCGCCATACGTTCATCGATGTTAGACACCAGTTTCTGGAAGTAAGGCACCGGCTCGAGGGTTTCTTCATTGCGATAGATACCGACCACGCTGATACGCGCGCTTGGCACGTGCTCCAGCACCCCTTCCATCATGCCGAGGCCAGCGCGCAGGATAGGCACAACGGTAATTTTCTTGCCCTTGATCTGCTCGACTTCCACCGGACCGTTCCAGCCTTCAATAGTGACTTTCTCAGTCTCCAGATCGGCGGTGGCTTCATAAGTCAGTAAGCTGCCCACTTCTGAGGCGAGTTCACGGAAGCGTTTGGTGCTGATGTCGTGCTCGCGCATCAGGCCCAGCTTGTGTTTGACGAGTGGGTGTTTGACTTCCACAATCTTCATTCTCTTTCTCCTCTGAGGGGCAGCCACAAAAAAAATCGCGGGATTATACCGCTTTTTGCGGATTGTGCCATACCCATCTTGCTTGACGTATATCAAGCAAAGTGATTTAGAGACAAAAAAACCGGAGGCGAGGCTCCGGCTTGGGTGCGGGGTGCAGTCCATACGCTTACGCGGGCCTACGTGTATTGTAGGTCGGTTAAGCGTTAGCGCCACCCGACTACGACAGGTTCTCCCCGTTGCTGGCAATTACCTGCTGATACCAGGCAAAGGACTTTTTCCGGCTGCGTGCCAACGTGCCATTGCCTTCATTATCTTTATCGACATAAATAAAGCCGTAGCGTTTTTTCATTTCCCCCGTGCCGGCAGAAACCAGATCGATACAGCCCCAGGGGGTGTAGCCCATCAGATCGACGCCATCCTCGACCACCGCCTTTTTCATCTCCGCGATATGGGCGGAGAGATAATCGATGCGATACTGGTCATTGACGCTGCCGTCCGCTTCGCGGACATCAATCGCGCCAAAGCCGTTTTCGACAATAAACAGTGGCAGCTGGTAGTGATCCCAGAACCAGTTCAGCGAATAGCGCAGGCCGACCGGGTCAATCTGCCAGCCCCAGTCCGACTTTTTGACGTACGGGTTGGAGACCAGGCTGGTGGTTTCATCATAATCAAGCAAGGGGTTGTCTTCGGTGGCTTTGGTAGCGAACGACATATAGTAGCTAAAGCCAATGTAGTCGACACAGCCCTCGGTTAACGCCTGACGATCGGCTTCGGTGATATCCAGAGTAAAGCCGCGGCGGGCAAAATAGTTGAGCAGATGCTGCGGATAGCGACCGCGCACGTGGACGTCGGTAAACCAGTAACGGCGGTGCATGGCGTTCATCGCCATCATCATATCGTCCGGGGCGCAGGTCAGCGGATAGATGGGGCACATAGCGATCATGCAGCCAATCTGCAGCGCCGGGTTGATCTCGCGCGCCGCTTTCACCGCCAGGGCGCTGGCCACCAGCTCATAGTGCGCGGCCTGGTACATCACCGGTTCCCGGTCTTCATCCGGCAAATATTTCAAACCGGAGTTGGTGAAGGGGGCAAAGTCCTCATGGAAGTTGGCCTGGTTGTTGATCTCGTTAAAGGTCATCCAGTACTTCACTTTATGTTGATAGCGGGTGAAGACGACCCTGGCAAAGCGCACGAAAAAGTCGATTAGCTTGCGGTTGCGCCAGCCGCCGTACTCGGTGACCAGATGATAAGGCATTTCAAAATGCGACAGCGTAATGACTGGCTCAATGCCGTGTTTCAGGCATTCGTCGAACAGATCATCATAAAACTTCAGGCCAGCCTCGTTGGGCTCCAGCTCATCGCCCTGCGGGAAAATACGCGTCCAGGCAATCGAGGTGCGAAAACATTTGAAGCCCATCTCGGCAAACAGCGCCAGGTCTTGTGGATAACGATGATAAAAATCGATCGCCTCATGGTTCGGGTAGTTTTTCCCGGCCACCACGCCGTCGGTAATTTCCCGCGGCACGCCGTGGGCGCCGGCGGTCATCACATCCGCCACGCTGATCCCCTTGCCGCCCTCCTGCCAGCCGCCCTCTAACTGATGCGCTGCGACCGCGCCGCCCCACAGAAAACCTGCTTTAAATCCGGACATAGTCTCTCCCTAATGTCGATCGTCGTCTGGCGAACGATACAGCTGATTAAAATGGTAAACCGCGCCAATCAGGCCGGCATCGTTGCCGTGACTGACGGTATCGAGATAGTCGGCAATGCCGAACCAAGCCAGATGCTGGCGCAGTAGCGTCAGAAATCCTGGGCGTTCCACAACGCCGCCGCCGATAAAAATGGTCTGCGGATCGAAGATATGGACGAGGTTATAAAGGCCATGGCCCAGGCCATTGAAGAACTCGGCGACCAGACGCTGACAAACCGGGTCTCCGGCGTCATAGCGGTCGAAAATCAGTTCGCCTGTCACGCTATCCAGCGGCGCGCCAATATATTGCGCATAGCGATGGCGCAGCACCCGCAGAGTGCAGTTCTCATTCATCGAATAGCGACGAGGATCGCGTCCGCCGGGACGGTCGGTAAGCATGTAGCCGAATTCGCCGGCACGAAAACGCGCCCCGTTGATCAGCTGGTGTTGGCAGAAAATCGCCCCACCGATGCCAGTACCGATAGTGAGCACCAGAAAATTGGCCATCTCCGCCGCTTTGCCCTGCCAGCGCTCGGCCAGCAGCACACAGTTGGCGTCGTTTTCCACCGAGACCGGCAGCCCGGTTCGCGTCTCGAGCCACGATTTCATGGCGAAGTTATCAAATCGACGGATAGCGCCGCCCATGGTGATAAAACCGCTGTGCGGATCGATATAGCCCGGCGCGCTGATGGCTATTCCTTCACACGACGGATGGGCCGCCAGCCACGACAGCATTGCCTGTAAGATCCGATCGCCATCGCTGTCATTGATTGACTGCCTGGCGGTTTCCAGCAGCCTGCCGTCGCGGGCCATCACGCCCATCTTTAACGCGGTGCCACCGATATCAAATGCCGCAATCTTCATTCATCCCTCTCCTGACCCGCGTCAATCACCGACAAAATGCGTGGCAAACCAACACGGAAACCGGTTTCAGTCGTATAATGGGGATTCCTTTACGTAGAGGCAAGCACCAGACTGTACCCGGTTTCATTTTCGTGAGCAGTATCAAATTTAACCATTCATCAGCGGTTTTACGCCAACTGTAAAGCAGGCTCGCAAACGTTTGCTTTCCCTGTTAGAATTGCGCCGATTTTTCTTGCTTACCGCAAACGCGTGGAGACTTCGCAGTGACCGATAAAACCTCTCTCAGCTATAAAGATGCCGGCGTGGATATTGATGCAGGCAACGCTCTCGTCGACCGTATTAAGGGCGTGGTGAAGAAAACCCGTCGCCCGGAAGTGATGGGGGGACTGGGCGGATTCGGCGCGCTGTGCGCACTGCCGCAGAAATACCGCGAGCCGGTACTGGTCTCCGGTACCGATGGCGTTGGTACCAAGCTGCGTCTGGCAATGGATCTGAAGCGTCACGACACCATTGGTATCGACCTGGTCGCCATGTGCGTGAACGACCTGGTGGTTCAGGGCGCTGAGCCGCTGTTTTTCCTGGACTATTACGCCACCGGTAAACTGGACGTCGATACCGCAGCCAGCGTCATCAACGGCATCGCCGAAGGCTGCCTGCAGTCCGGTTGCGCGCTGGTCGGTGGTGAAACCGCAGAGATGCCCGGGATGTACCACGGCGAAGATTACGACGTGGCGGGTTTCTGCGTCGGGGTAGTGGAAAAATCAGAAATCATCGACGGCAGCAAAGTGACCGATGGCGACGTGCTGGTGGCGCTGGCGTCCAGCGGCCCGCACTCTAACGGCTATTCGCTGGTGCGTAAGATCATTGAGGTTAGCGGCGTTGACCCACAAACTACCGACCTTGACGGTAAACCGCTGGCCGACCATCTGCTGGCGCCAACCCGCATCTATGTGAAATCGGTGCTTGATCTGATCGCCAGCGTTGACGTCCACGCTATTGCTCACCTGACCGGCGGCGGCTTCTGGGAAAACATTCCGCGCGTGCTGCCGGATAACACCCAGGCGATCATCGATGAGTCCTCGTGGCAGTGGCCATCCGTCTTCAACTGGCTGCAAACCGCCGGTAACGTCAGCCAGCATGAAATGTACCGTACCTTTAACTGCGGCGTAGGGATGATTATCGCCCTGCCGGCAGCGGAAGCGGACAAAGCGATTGCCCTGCTGAATGACAAAGGTGAAAACGCGTGGAAAATCGGGTATATCAAAGCCTCCGATTCCGAACAGCGTGTGGTCATTGCATGAAAAACATCGTGGTGCTGATTTCCGGTAGCGGCAGCAATTTGCAGGCGATCATCGACGCCTGCGGCCGGAAACAGATAAACGGCACCCTGCGTGCGGTATTCAGTAACAAGGCTGATGCGTTCGGCCTTGAGCGCGCGCGCCTGGCCGGCATCCCGGCCCATGCGCTGGCGCAAAGTCAGTTTGCCGACCGGGAAGCGTTCGATCGTCAGCTGATGCATGAAATCGACGCCTACGCCCCGGATCTGGTGGTGCTGGCAGGCTATATGCGTATCCTTAGCCCGGCGTTCGTCAGCCACTATCAGGGACGTCTGCTGAACATCCATCCCTCGCTACTGCCGAAGTATCCTGGCCTGCATACTCATCGTCAGGTGCTGGAGAACGGTGACGAGGAGCACGGTACCTCGGTGCACTTCGTCACCGATGAGCTGGACGGTGGGCCGGTTATCCTGCAGGCCAAGGTGCCGGTCTTCGCTGGCGACAGCGAGGAAGAAATCACGGCGCGGGTTCAGGCCCAGGAACATGCCATTTATCCGCTGGTCATCAGCTGGTTCGTCGATGGACGTCTGCGCATGGCAGGCAACCACGCCTGGCTGGATGAGCGACAGCTTCCCCCGCAGGGCTATGCCGCCGACGAATGAACAACCAGCCCCGCATGAGCGCATCGCGGGGCTTTTTTTTAATTAAAAGTGTTTACTAATCAAACATCTCACAGAAATAATTCTTCTTACTGTCATATTGTTGTGACACAGTAAATCGCTACGCAGAAAAATTCGTCATAATAGTCTACGTCCTGTGAGTAAAACGGAGTGTGAGCGGTAATGGGCCAGGAAAAGCTATACATCGAAAAAGAACTCAGCTGGTTGTCTTTTAACGAACGCGTGCTGCAGGAAGCGGCGGACAAGAGTAACCCGCTGATTGAGCGCATGCGCTTCTTAGGGATTTACTCCAACAACCTGGATGAGTTTTACAAAGTGCGCTTCGCTGAGCTGAAGCGCCGGATTATTATCAGTGAAGAACAAGGCAGTACCGCCCATTCTCGCCACCTGTTAGGCAAAATTCAGGCCCGCGTTCTGAAGGCCGATCAGGAATTCGATAGTCTGTATAATGAACTGTTGCTGGAGATGGCGCGTAACCAGATCTTCCTGATCAACGAGCGCCAGCTGTCCGTCAATCAGCAGGCCTGGCTGCGCAACTACTTCAAGCAGTATTTACGCCAGCATATCTCGCCGATCCTGATCAACCGCGAAACGGACCTCGTGCAGTTCCTGAAAGATGATTACACCTATCTGGCGGTGGAGATTATCCGCGGGGAAAACATCAACTATGCTCTGCTGGAAATACCGTCGGATAAAGTGCCGCGCTTCGTGAACCTGCCGCCGGAAGCGCCGCGTCGCCGCAAGCCAATGATCCTCCTGGATAACATCCTGCGCTATTGCCTGGACGATATTTTTAAAGGCTTCTTTGATTACGATGCGCTGAACGCCTACTCGATGAAGATGACCCGTGACGCCGAGTACGATCTGGTGCATGAGATGGAGTCGAGCCTGATGGAGCTGATGTCCTCCAGCCTCAAGCAGCGCCTGACCGCCGAGCCGGTTCGCTTCGTCTACCAGCGCGATATGCCGGATGCGATGGTCGAAATGCTGCGCGATAAGCTTTCCATTTCCAACTACGACTCAATGCTGCCGGGCGGCCGCTATCACAACTTTAAAGACTTTATCGGCTTCCCGAACGTCGGTAAGGCCAATCTGGTCAATAAACCCATGCCGCGCCTGCGTCATCTGTGGTTTGATAAATTCCGCAACGGCTTCGACGCCATTCGCGAACGCGACGTGCTGCTCTACTATCCCTATCACACCTTTGAGCACGTGCTGGAGCTGCTGCGTCAGGCCTCCTTCGACCCCAGCGTATTGGCGATCAAAATCAACATTTACCGCGTGGCCAAGGATTCGCGCATTATTGACGCGATGATCCACGCCGCCCACAACGGTAAGAAAGTCACCGTAGTGGTGGAGCTGCAGGCGCGCTTCGATGAAGAGGCTAACATTCACTGGGCGAAACGCCTGACGGAAGCGGGAGTCCACGTTATCTTCTCTGCGCCAGGTCTGAAGATCCACGCCAAGCTGTTCCTTATCTCGCGTAAAGAAGGCGATGAGGTGGTGCGCTACGCCCACATCGGCACCGGTAACTTTAACGAGAAGACGGCGCGGATCTACACCGACTATTCGCTGTTAACCGCCGATGCGCGCATTACCAATGAAGTCCGCCGGGTGTTTAACTTTATCGAGAACCCCTATCGTCCGGTTAGCTTCGACTACCTGTTGGTGTCGCCGCAGAACTCGCGTCGTCTGCTGTATGAGATGATCGATCGCGAGATCGCCAATGCGCAAAACGGGCAACCGTCCGGGATTACGCTGAAGCTGAACAACCTGGTGGATAAAGGTCTGGTGGACCGACTGTATGCCGCCTCCAGCTCCGGCGTGCCGGTTAATCTGCTGATCCGCGGCATGTGCTCGCTGATCCCGGGTCTGGAAGGTATCAGCGAAAATATCCGCGTCATCAGTATTGTGGACCGTTTCCTCGAGCACGACCGGGTCTACTGTTTTGAAAACGGTGGCGATAAACAGGTCTGGCTCTCCTCTGCCGACTGGATGACGCGTAACATCGATTATCGCATCGAAGTTGCCGCTCCGCTGCTCGATCCGCGTCTGAAGCAGCGGGTGCTGGATATTTTTGATATCCTGTTCAACGATACGGTAAAAGCGCGCTATCTTGATAAAGAACTGAGTAACCGCTATGTGCCGCGCGGCAATCGCCGTAAAGTGCGCGCGCAAATGGCGATTTACGATTATCTCAAATCACTCGAACAACCCGACTAACCTATGCCAATAAACGATAACACCCCTCGGCCGCAGGAGTTCGCTGCGGTTGACCTTGGTTCGAACAGTTTTCATATGGTGATCGCCCGTGTCGTCGACGGCGCCATGCAGATCATCGGACGCCTGAAACAGCGCGTACATCTGGCCGATGGCCTTGATGAAAACTCGGTGTTGAGCGAAGAAGCCATGACCCGTGGGCTGAACTGCCTGTCGCTTTTTGCCGAACGCCTGCAGGGGTTCTCCCCCTCCAGCGTCTGTATCGTCGGGACGCATACGCTGCGTCAGGCGACCAACGCGGCGGAGTTTCTTAAACGCGCGGAAAAAGTGATCCCCTACCCGATCGAGATCATCTCCGGTAATGAAGAAGCGCGCCTGATTTTTATGGGCGTTGAGCACACGCAGCCGGAGCGCGGCCGCAAGCTGGTGATTGATATCGGCGGCGGTTCAACCGAGCTGGTCATTGGCGAAGATTTTGAGCCCCGCCTGGTGGAAAGCCGCCGCATGGGCTGCGTGAGCTTCTCGCAGGCCTATTTCCCTGGCGGCGTTATCAATAAAGAGAACTTCCAGCGCGCGCGCCTGGCGGCGGTGCAGAAACTGGAGACGCTGGCCTGGCAGTTCCGTATTCAGGGATGGACCGTAGCGCTGGGCGCCTCCGGCACCATTAAAGCCGCCCAGGAAGTGCTGGTGGCGATGGGCGAGAAGGACGGATTTATTACGCCGGAGCGCCTCGAGATGCTGGTAAATGAGCTGTTGAAGCATAAAAACTTCGACGCGCTCAGTCTGCCCGGTCTCTCAGAAGACCGTAAAGCGGTCTTTGCGCCTGGGCTGGCGATCCTCTGCGGTGTGTTTGACGCGCTGGCCATCAAAGAACTTCGTCTGTCCGATGGCGCGCTGCGCGAAGGTGTCCTGTACGAGATGGAAGGCCGCTTCCGCCACCAGGATATTCGTAGCCGCACGGCACAGAGTCTGGCAAATCAGTACAACATCGATCGCGAACAGGCGCGCCGGGTACTGGAAACTACCACCCAGATGCTGGAGCAGTGGCAGGAGCAGAATCCCAAGCTGGCCAATCCGCACCTCGCGGCGCTGTTGAAATGGGCGGTGATGCTCCATGAGGTAGGGCTGAATATCAACCACAGCGGCATGCATCGTCACTCGGCCTACATTCTCCAAAATAGCGACCTGCCGGGCTTCAATCAGGAGCAGCAGATGCTGATGGCCACCCTCGTACGCTATCATCGCAAAGCGATCAAGCTCGACGATCTGCCGCGCTTTACGCTATTCAGGAAAAAGCAGTTTCTGCCGCTAATTCAGCTACTGCGCCTGGGCGTACTGCTGAATAACCAGCGTCAGGCTACCACTACGCCGCCGACGCTGCGCCTGCAGACGGAAGCTCACCACTGGACGCTGACGTTTCCGCACAACTGGTTTAGCCAGAATGCGCTGGTGCTGCTGGATCTGGAAAAAGAGCAACAGTACTGGGAAGGCGTGCCGGAATGGATGCTGAAGATTGCTGAAGAAGAGCCAGACGCCTGATCGTATCTTTGGCTATCAACCGAGCCGGGCGCTTACGCCCGGCTTTTTGCTGTTCAGCCGGTCATCTCCTCCGCCAACTGCGTCAGAGGTACCGGTACCCCGATATCATAGCCCTGCATATAATCGATCCCCAGCGTGATGACCGCCTGACGTATTTCCGGCGACTCCACATATTCGGCCACCACCTGCATGTTCTTCATACGCGCCAGACGACAAATAGAGTCCACGACCTGGTAATCAAGACTGCTGGCAAGCAGATTGCGAATAAAACTGCCGTCGATTTTAAGAATGTCGACGTTCATTGTTTTTAACCGGGCGTAGCTGGCGTAGCCGGTACCAAAATCATCGATCGCCACCCGGCAGCCCAGCGCCCGCAGATGCTCTAAAGTCTGGCAGACCAGCTCGGGATTGCTGAGCGCGTAGTTCTCGGTCAGCTCGAAAATAATCTGCCATGGCTCAATGTTGTAGGCCTGCAGCAGCGCTTCGACCTCCTGAGGAAACTGGCTGCGGCTCAGCGACACCGGAGAAAGATTGATCGCCAGCCGCAGACCGGGCAGCGCCCGCCGGTTGGCGTCCATAAAGGCCAGCGTATGCTCAATAACCCACTGGTCCACCCGCGTTGACAGCCCAAACTCGTGCGCCACCGGCAAGAACTCGTTTGGCCCCGTTAGCTCACCCGACTCCCCTTCCATCCTCACCAGCACTTCATGATAGCGATCGCCGCGAATGCCCTGGATAGGCTGCGCCATCAGGACAAAATGGTCATGTTCCAGCGCTTTGAGAATGCGGTTCATCATCACGACTTTATCTTTCAGATCCTGCTGAACATGGCCCGCGCCGCGGCGCTGTAAATTTTCCGGATGGCCGCTGGCTAACGACATGTCGGCAATGGTGTTCAACTCGCCAAGCAGTAAATACAGATGCTTGACCGGCGAGCGAACGTTGCAATAGCTCATGCCGATCCGCGGCTGCAGGGGGACCCCGTCCCAGTGGAAACGGAACTGTCGCAGGGAGCGGTCAATTAAGTGAATGCGCGCCTGGTGCCCTTCGCTATTGAGACGGAACACTAAATCGTGACCGGCAAGATGATATACCGCTTCGTTGGGCTGCAGCAGCGTTCTCAGGTGGTTCGCCAGCATTTGCTTATACTGGATTCGCAAAAGTACCCCATAGTGGCGCCCAAGCAGTTCAAGCTCAGGAATGCGCAGAAAACAGAGCGTCGACCAGCTCGTGCCGTTGAGCGCCCGGCTCAGCGCCCGCAAGTTCGGCATATGAACCACCGGGTCGAGGAAGGCCATCTGCCGGACGCGAGCGTAGATCAGCCGCTGCTGTGTCGCCAGCATCGCCGTATAGGCGACAATAAACGAGAATACCAGATAGCTTGATGAGGTGATCGCCAACTGGGTGTTATAGCTTGGGTAAATTGGTAAGTAACGGTAATGAAAATGGATCACGGCAATCAGCACCGGCGTCCAGATCAGTGAGATAAAGCGATAGCCAAAACGCATGGCACCCCAGAGCATCACCGGCATCAGCAATGACAACGTATAATTCGTACTAAATATGGTGCTGCTATCATTAAGCGGCATCAATAATAGCCACAGTAGCAGAATTAATACCGTCGCCCAGCAAATGATTTCAATTTTTTTTATTTTTGGATCAATTTGTAAGCGAACCTGAGAAATAAAGCCGCGTAAATGAAAAGGATTACGAATGACCCGTAACACAAAATAACACAGCGGCATGCCGGTCAGGCACCCTACCATTAGCGCCTGAAAGGTGATTAATGAACGTAAACTAAATGGCGTAACGCCGGTCATTTCCGTTGTGCGCGGATGGAGTCCAAGATATTCGGCAATCTGTGACAAAATCAGAAAAATGACCGAGGGGAGCAGCATTTGCCAGAACAGACGATGCGGCATCAGTCGGACGTTGCCGTGTGAGACCTGCTGACGCTGGGGGACAAAAATGCGGTAGCCGCCCCAGCAGAGCACGCAGGGGATAAGGAAATGGAACAGTACACCGATGGACTGCTCAAGCAACATGCCGTGGGCCAGAGTTAACAGCAGGCCAATAATAATGCCAGGGATCGCCGCCCAACCAAAAAACATCATCAGGCTGAGCACCAGCGCCAGGGGAAGATAATACAAAAATACCATATGACCATTGAGCATGGTGTAGGTATTCGCCCATCTGGCGACCGGTAATAACAGCGCAGGCAGAACGAGCGGTAAAGCCCACCACTTGTCGCGATATTGTTGATAGTATTTTAATAAATTCATAGGTGCTCTACAGAGTGCCTCTGCTCCCGCGAGGCATATTCAGGCAGGCATCCAACCACCCATGCTGACCGCGTAAATAATAACGATACGGTAACGTCCGCTGATTTTAGTGGCCAAGAGAAGGAGACTATTGATATAAATCAACAAATGCTGACGCCAACATTAATAAATCTTATTTTTCCCGACATTTCACGGCTAATAAAGTGAGCATGTAAATACGACGATTATCTTATATAACATTAATTAATGTTTTCACTGCCGCACTTTTACATCTGCATCAATTGACCCCATCTCGTTCCTGTGCCTTAATACCCCCATCGCCCATCTTCGGGTATACTTCAAGGATCCTTTTGTGAGTCAGGCACCCAGTATGCGTAAACGACATCGATTTAACCGTCGCATGACCCGTATCGTACTGCTTATCAGCTTTCTCTTCTTCTTTGGACGCTTTGTCTACTCCTCCATCGGCGCCTGGTACCATCATCAGGATAAAAAAGCGTCGCAGGAGTCATCGCTCACCGTCGAGCCCTCCCCCCGCGAGTAATCCTTTGATTCTAATACTGCAAGCGCCACACTCCGCAGGCAGAGCCGCTCGCTGCTGAAGTACTGTCTTTGATGCGGTAATTTTGCCGTCGGCGATTTATAAGCGCACGGTATGCAGCAGGCGCAGCATTTCAGCGATACCTTTTGTCACAATTTTGTCCTGACGCATGACTACCGCCAGCTGTCGGTATAGCCGCGGCGCCAGCGAGTGTACGCGTAATCCGTCGCGATCCTCCACCCGCTCCACCGCCATGCGGGGCACGATGCTGTAGCCCAGCCCTGCCCGCACCATGCGCTTAATCGCCTCGATGCTCCCCAACTGCATTACCGGCGTCACCGCCAGTCCCGCCGAGCGGAACCAGCGGTCAATCAGATCCCGCGTGCCGCTACCCGCCTCGAAGGCAATGAGCGGCTGCGCCTGCAGCTCGGCGGGAGTATAAACCGCCGGCATCTCCGTCTCGCGGCTGGCATAGATGGTCACGAACTCCTCATCTAACATCGCAGTCACCGCCAGACTGCGCCCCTGCACGGGCAGCGTGACCAGCCCGAGATCGAGCCGGTTTTCTTCCACCGCCCGGACGATATCCAGCGTGTTGCCGGTGGTCACCCCCACCGTCAGCAGCGGGTGCTGCTGACGAAGATGCTGCAGCAGCGGTGGAAGAAGATGAATGCAGGCCGTCGCGCCTGTCCCCAGCGTCAACGATCCATTAACCTCCTGACTGAATGCGCTGACCGACTGCACCGCGCTATTCACCGCCCGATCGATCTGCTCGCTGTGGGCCAGCAATGCCATTCCTGCCGCCGTCGCCTTGATCCCACGTCCGGTTCGCTCCAGCAGCCTGGTCTGTAAAAACTGCTCCAGCTGACGTACCTGCAGGCTGACGGCAGGTTGGGAGATCCCCAGCGCGTCGGCGGCGGCAGAAAAGCTGCCGCGCTGTACGACCAGCCGGAAGGTCGCCAGATTTCCCAGGTTCAGTGTTGTCATAAAAGTTTCTCTTATACCGCGCATAAGGTGGCCGCTCTGCCAGAACAATAGCCTGCCGGGTATGCTCAGGACAACTGTCTTAACGGAATGAAAAACCATGGAAATAAACGCTATTCCCCGACGCCTTGCCTTCACCGCGGGCGGTCAGCAACTCATCAACTGGGGGATCTCTTTTTATATGCCCGGCACCTTTGCCGGGGCTATCGCCGCCGACAAAGGATGGTCCTTGCCGCAGATCTATCTCGGCCTGACGCTTGCGATGCTGATGATGGCCGCTGTCTCCCCGTTCGTTGCCAGGCTGCTGGCTCGCTTTGGCGGAAGACTGGTGGTCACCAGCGGTACCTTACTGATAGCCGCCAGCTGCGCCATGATGGCCTGGCGCCCTTCGCTGGCCGGCTGGTACGGCGCCTGGCTGCTGACCGGCATCGGCATGCGGCTCTCACTGTATGATGCGCTGTTCGCCGCAGTGGTGAATCTGTACGGTCAGCAGGCGCGGAAAACTATCTCTCATATCACTCTCGCTGGCGGTCTGGCCTCTGCCCTCTTCTGGCCGCTGGGCGAGGCGTTATTAACCATCATGCCCTGGCAGAATGCCCTGCGGATCTATGCGCTGTTTGCCCTGCTGAGCGCATGGCTGAGTTATCAACTGCCTCGCCAGCGGCTCAATTCAGCGGCGAAATCACCAGCCTCGCCAGCGACAGCAGAGGGCGACCGGCGTAACGGGGCGCGTTACGCGATCTTTATTGCGCTGATCACCTTCATCTCTAACGGTACCTCTACCCATCTGCCGGAGTTTATCAGCCACTTTGGTCTGCCGGTTGCCGTCGGTATGCTGTGGGGATTCGGCCAGACCGGCGCCCGGCTGGGGGAAGTGCTGGCCGGTCCCCGGGTCACCTCACTCACGCTAACGCGTTTTACTGCGCTCGCCATGCCGCTCTGTTTTCTCCTTGGATTGAGCAGCACGACCTTTGCCGGATGCGCAGCCGGGTTTGTGCTGGGCTATGGCGCGATTAACGGGCTGGTGACGATTGTCAAAGCGACGCTGCCGCTGGCGCTGTTTAGCGCAGAAAGCTACGCCAGCCGCACGGGTCTCCTGCTGATCCCCGGGCAACTGATGGCAGCTGTTTCACCCTTTGCCTACGCATGGCTGAACCACCGGCTGGGCATTATCGGCGGAATGTGGGTGTCCACCGGGTTAACGTTGATCGTTGCCGGACTGGCGCTGGCGATTGTGCGCGAGGCGGGTAAGGCGCAGGATGAACGTAATGTAGAATATCCGGCAGCGGCCGTTGACCAACCGATAGCCAAAAACAACCTTGCTGAAGAGTAAACGTGGATCACTACGCCCTTGATAATTTACGCCTGCCCTTATAGCCATATGGCAGGCATTATTCATATTATAAATTTTTAATGAAAATACATTCACCAAATCAATGATGAAATTTTTAAGAGAATAGCAGGGCATGCTGTCACCTGCGAAAAATAACGATACCGCCTGTATTTTTCGCTTGCATAATGATCCAAAAAATAAAGCCAGTCGCCATCGGTAACATTAGCCACACCTCCGGTAACACAATTAGCCTTACTCTCTTCCTCATCGAAACCGTTCGAGCATAGCAAAGAATGAGCGCTAATTTTAATACCGTAGCAAAACCCGGCGGCAATCGATGCAATCTGGCCTGTCGGTATTGTTTCTATCTGGAAAACGAGGTTCCGCGTCCAGGGTATGCCACCATGGACGACCTCACGCTGGAAGCATACATTCACAACACCATTTCATCGACCCCCTCGCAAAACGTCGAGTTTTGCTGGCAGGGCGGTGAGCCTACCTTATGCGGGCTGGATTTTTTTGCAAAGGTGGTCGAGCTCCAGCAGCGTTACCGTGGTAACAAAATCATCGCCAACAGCCTGCAAACCAACGGCATCTTGCTGAACGATAAATGGGCTCGTTTTTTGCGTCGTCATGGATTTCTGGTCGGATTATCCATTGATGGCCCTGCGTCACTCCACGACACCTGGCGTACGACGGGCTGCGGAAAACCCACCTGGGAAAAAGTTGTGCAGGCCATACGCTGCCTGCAGCAGCATGACGTTCCGGTGAATGCCATGGTGGTGGTCAGCCGCCAGTCTGCAAGCCAGGGGAAAAGTCTCTATCGCTGTCTGAGCCGCGAGCTAAACCTTCACCATCTCCAGTTTATTCCTCTCGTTGACTCCCCTGCTCCCTGGTCAGTTACCCCTGAGGGCTGGGGCAAATTTTTGTGCAGTGTTTTCGACGACTGGCTGGAAAACGATGTTGGCAGGGTGTTTATCCAGTACTTTGATAATCTGCTCGGCGTATGGGCCGGCCAGCCCGCCACGCTCTGCACCATGCAGCCTGTCTGTGGGCAGAGTTTACTGGTGGAGCAAAACGGCGATGTCTACAGCTGCGATCACTTTGTCTCAGCGGAATATAAGCTGGGTAATCTGAAGCAAGATGCTATGGCAGCGATGGCGAGCTCGCCATTTCAGCAACAGTTCGGGAAGCAAAAGGGCCAACTCTCTGCGCGCTGTCAGGGCTGCCACTGGCGCTTTGCCTGCCATGGGGGATGCCCTAAACACCGTTTTACCATCCATGACGACGAAGCACAGAATTACCTGTGCAGCGGCTATTTAGCATTTTTCGGCCATATCACGCCCTATATGAACGTCATGCGAAGGCTTTTATTAAATTGCCAGCCGCCCGCGCTCATTATGAGTCTTATCCCGGAGATTCGGCAAAATATATTACAATTAACGGAGTCTGAAGATGAAAGAACCAAATAAAATAGATGGAAATCGCCGCGATCTCCTCAAAGGTCTGGGGATTGCCGCTGTCGTGAGCCTGTTACCAGAGACGGGAAACGCCGCGCAAAATAATGCCGCCCCGAAAGCGGCATGGGATATTCCTTTCACCGGCGAAATCCCTGACACACTGCCCGAAGGCTACAATATTTTACTCATAACCTGCGATCAGGAACGTTATTTCGAGCGGTATCCCTTTCCGGTGCCGGGCCGGGAACGCCTGATGAAAACGGGTATCACTTTTACCAATCATCAGAACACGGCCAACGTTTGTACGCCATCGCGCTCTGTCATGTACACCGGGCTCCATATGCCGCACACCCGGATGTTTGATAATCTTGGCTTCCCCTGGATGAATTACGATCTGGACCCGGAATTACGTACCGTGGGCCATATGATGCGTGAACTGGGTTATTACACGGCGTATAAAGGTAAATGGCATCTTACCCGGGAGATCGATCAGCCGGTCGCTGGTAAATCGGTAGAAGAAATGGACCTGGGCGAGATCCCGACGCCGCGACTGCATGAAATTATGGAAAAGTATGGTTTCTCTGATTATCACGGCATTGGCGATGTCATCGGGAAAAGTAAGGGCGGCTATTTCTTTGATTCAGTCACCACGGGGCAGACCATTAGTTGGCTACGTAACACCGGCCGCCCGCTGAATGATGAAAATAAGCCCTGGTTCGCGGCAGTAAACCTGGTTAACCCCCACGATGTCATGTTTATCGACACCGATGAGCATGGTGAGCAGGTGCAGTGGAAAGGGCCAATGGATAAAGAAAACCACACCCTGCTGCCAACCCAACCCCCGCACAACCAAATCTATCAGCAAAGCTGGCCAGACTATCCGCTGCCTGCAAACCGCCACCAGCCGCTCGATGAGCCTGGCAGACCTGCCGCCCATAAAGAGTACCAGAATGCCAGGGCGGTGATGGAGGGACAGTTCCCCGATGAAGACCGGCGCTGGCGCAAATTACTGGATTATTATTTCAACTGTATTCGCGATAATGACCAGCATCTTGAGGCGATTCTCAATGAGCTGGATAACCTGCAGCTGACGCAAAATACGATTATCGTCTTTACCGCCGACCATGGGGAACTCGGTGGCTCCCACCAGATGCATGGTAAAGGTTCCTCGGTGTACAAAGAGCAGATCCATGTGCCGATGATCATTCGCCATCCGGCATATCCGGGAAATATCCGCTGCAACAGTTTGACCAATCATCTGGATTTAGTACCGACCCTGATTGGTCTGACTGGACGCGATCGCTCGCTGCGAGAGAAAGTCCTGGAGGGCAGAAAAGGCCAGGATATGAGCCCATTACTGGCGCATCCTGAGCAAGCGGGCTTAAATGCGCTGCGTCCGGGTTCGCTTTATTGTTACGGCATGATCCTGTATATGGATGCGCAATACACGGCAAAATTCAGAAAGCTGGCTGGAGAAAAACTCCCGCACGATCAATTTAAAAAAGCAATCGCGTCACTCCATCCTGATTTTTCCCATCGCTCAGGGATCCGTATGATCAACGATGGACACTATAAATTTGCCCGCTACTTTTCGCTCAAGCAGCATCATATTCCTGCTTCCCTGGCCGAGCTGCTGGAGAATAATGATGTTGAACTTTTCGATCTGGTTAACGACCCCGAAGAAAATCATAACCTCGCCCGGGAGCCAGAGAAGTACCGGGATCTGTTAATGACAATGAACGATAAACTCAATCAGCTCACTGCCGCTGAGATTGGCGAAGATGATGGCAGCTATATGCCCCCGTTTGAAGGAAGCCAGTGGGATCTGACGGCGGCCCAGATGCATCAATATATGCGCGATTAGCGCTTGCCGTCAGGTGGGAGACCTTAATGTAGCAGCTATAAAAAAACCCTCTGTAAACACAGAGGGTTTCGTTTTACTCAGCTAACGCCGGGGATTATTCCCACTCAATTATTTACAGATACCGTAACTAATTGACTGAAAACAAGTTTATGAAACGATAAATTCTGCGTACCGTTTTATATACCGTCACCGGGAAACAGTACCATGAAAAATACCATGCTACCTGGTTAGTTCATCGTACTGTCTTTCGCAGACCCTTCCGGCTTCAGCTGCCCGGTCAGCGTATTCTGCCAGTTGCCGGTTTCGTTCGAGAGATTTTTCGAGCACGTCGGCAAGCAAAACTCCGGTGTCTGCGGCTGACGTCCCAGCGCCGACAGTGGCGTTATACTGCCTGAGCTGCTCACGGATGGCAACGAGCTGCTGCTGCAGCCGGCCAGCGCGAGCGGCAGCATCAAGAGCATCATTGCGCGCCTGGTCGATCCTCTGCTGCGCTTCACGTTCATTGGTTGCTTTCTCCTGTTCGTCATGTTGACGGGCTTTATCATCTTCTGCTTTGCGGTCTGCCTTCGCCTGCGCATACCCGGCGTCGTACTGCCTGTCACCGTGAATATTCCAGGCTACAACGCCTCCGGCCACCAGAACAGCAAGCATCGACACGATAAGCAGCTGTTTCCAGTAGGCTTTCATGAATGCCGTGATCATATACTTACCTTCGGCTGAAATCGGCGAACGTTAATTGGCTCACCATATGGCCATGACCAATTCAGCCAGGTAAATGTTTTCAGCTCGCACATCGCATCGAAAAATTCACCAGGATCGATGTCGGAATAGCTGCAAACTATTTCCAGACCACGTTCTGTTTCTTGCAAAGCAACTGTATCTGTTTCCCAGCGGGGAATGAGCAAAGAAAATAGTTTATTCATAAAAGCACCTTCTTGGCCGAAAGATACCGTACACGGCGATCGTCGATACCATTCTGGCCGCCGTTGATGATCTGCGTGACGCGCATCAGGTCGTCGGTGTACTTCAGGCATCCATATTTCACGAAGTACCACGCCGCGCTCCGCGCTGCATACTCGTCCTGCGCCAGCAGCTCCGGCTGCTTAACCAGATCCACCTTCAAGCCGTTGCCGCAGTCGCGATAGGTGTTCAGCCCGGTGATCTGGATAAGCCCGCGCCCGCGGTAAAACCAGCCGTCTGTCGGACCGTTATTCCCCATGCGTTTGCTGTACACCAGATTGGCAATGGCCCGCTGCCTCTCCAGTGGCAACGATGGTTCACCCTGCCGGCGCCCGAGGGAATTAGCCTGGCCCTGCGTCAGTCGCCCGGCACGGACGAAACCAGCCAGCCCCGCCACGCTGTAATTGAAGCTCTCAACGAGCTGGGTAAAGCCAGTGCTTTCATGCCCGGCCTGGGCAATAAACATCGCCTGATCCAGCGGCTTGATGATGCCAAACTCTTTCATGGCCGCCACAATGTGCGGATGCCAGCGTGTGGCCAGCGCCAGGCTAACGCCGGCAGCTTTCTGAAACTCGTTAATGTCCATGTTGCGACCTCGATATCTTGAAGATTTGCACGACGTTGCCGCGTGTCTTCAGCACCGCGGCGAACATCACAGCATTGATAACGACCTCAGAAAGATCTGCGGTCATAGGGAAGTGGTACAGGTATGAGTACGCGGTGCGCAGCGGGATGCTGGCCGCCGCCACGATGAGGAAATAGGCTATCCACCCGCCCCAGCGGCGGTGGCGCGATCCGTTGCGCTGGAAGAACATCACCCGCAGCGCTATCCCGCCGCAGATGATGGAATTAGCGATAAGCAGCAGATCATGGCCTGTCATCGTCTTTTCCTCCCGGGATTAAATCGCGCGGATTGTCAGAGCGGTGATACAGCCATATCCCAACCCGCACAGCGACAATCGCCGCAACGAACGCGCCGGCGGAATACACGATTCCTCTTTCAAAAGAGTCCGGTGTTATTTTCGGTATCATGCTGGCAATCCCGATTAGTATCGAGGATGTTGGTTTGTAGAAGAGAAGCCCGCAGAGGAAGCTGACAAGTGAAAGAAGAACGCGGCGCTTTACCGGATACTCAACAGCAGAGGTAACAAAAATTACCGCCCCGGCCAGCGATCCCAACGCCACTTCAGGAGGTACGCCGGCGATAACTGCCGCCAGCGCACCGTAGCTAAGCCCCTGATTTATTGTATCAGCGGTTAGCGATGCGGACATGATGACCACCGTTTACTATGCATGATGAACCTCCTTAGTTTGGTAAGTTCATCATACACAACAAACCGTTTATGGATAAATGGTAATTATCGATAATTTAATCGATATATTGGCAAAAAATATCATTATGAGAATATTACAAAATTTGCCATGTTAGATTTGTTTTTCCTCCGTACCCATTGTTCATAAGGTAATCAATGATGTAGTCATCTAGATCTGATTGATTCTCAAAAGAATCCATTTCAATATTTATTGGCACCAGTTCAGGTAAAGAATCGGTGGAATCAGCATCATACCAAATATTAATATTTATCATGACTTACCCCTTAAGTGAAATTAATGATAAAGCTATCAACATCTATTACAGCACCCTCTCTGCATCGAATAGAAACCTCACAATACTCTGCGCTCTGCAATACTCTTCCCTGAACAAACTGACCAACAGAAACCCAACCAGAAGAAGTATTTGAAAAAGTACTGGACGGTCCATCTTGTATTTTTACTTCGGCTCTGTCGTAAAAAGTTACAGTAAGTTGACCTGCTGTGGTTCCAGAACCCGGGGTTACAGTTCTAACAAGAAGTGATGTAGTAAAATATGTATGCCCGGTAACTTTTACATTCTGAGTCAGGTAGCAACTTAATGAACCTATTGAAGTCATGCGAGCTCCATATGCCCCTGTCTTTTTATATGCCGCATCTACAACGCATGTCTGGCTAACTGATCCTTGATTGTTGAAAGACCATGATGAAAGATCTCCAGTTCCAAATCCGAAGTTACGCGTTGGGTTAAGTGATTTATGAAGTGGTATATTCCCGACTCCAGAAGCTATATCAGAAATAGAAGCCGTAGCAATCACATAGCCATCCCCTTCTACAAATGTTCTGAATCCTTCAACTCCGTTCTGAAACGGATAATTATTCCCTGGAGATTTAACATGACTGAAGTCGATAAAAGCATTTGGTGTTACTTCAAATATAGGTTGAGTTTGCAGAGAAGGCTGATTACATACTAGAGTACAGCCATTCAGTAAAAACCGAGCTGCGACACCAGTGACTTTGGCATAACGATACCATGCCGTAGCCCCTGGATTTTCGATGTTTGCGGCTGAATCAAGCATCAATAACGAGCCAGCGCCATTTATTTCTATCGGGCAGTTTAGTATTGATGTACCCGGCATCGCAATTGCAAAATTCGCACAATCAATAGAAAGTAACGCACGCTTGGTATCATAGATCTTACAGTTAATAAAACCCATGCTTTCCCCAGAATCACTTAAACCTGCAGGGAAGTGCATAATGTGAGTGCCGCCCATGGCTTCGTTTGTAAATCCGCAGTTTATGAATTTATATCGCCATGTGCTATTAGTTGCTAAGAGTACTTTATCGAACGTTTCAAAGCTACAATCCTCGATATGACAGTCACCGTTGTATGTGCCGTTGGCATTATTGTTTTTATTTCCAATAATAATCCCGGATTGTCCAACTCCACGGATCGTGCCTTTAACCTCTATTCCCTTGAGCTTATTTGAGTGGATCCGGTTACCCTCCAGATACGGAGCAGATGAGTGAACCCAAACAGCAGCATCGCCAGTAAAGTTAGTAGCGTCAATAGTGGCGCATCCAAATATACAACCAAACGAAAAATATCCAAGGTCAATTTCAAGTCCCGTCGTTCCGGTTAGTATGTAGGTTTTTCCTGCGATGAGTTCAATGCGCCCAATACCGCTTGTCTTTGCATAACTGATAGCAGCTAACAGTTGCTGGGTATCCGTTCCTGCAAAGCCCTCTGGCATTACAAAACTGGTTCTACGATTTAGGATATTTATGTGTTGCTCAACTGTTTTGCCATCGGAATGCATTACAAGTGAAGAGCCAGGTATCGCACTTGATCCAAGCTCTATTAATACATCTGCAGCTGAGCCAGACTCAGGCAACACAACTATTGGATTACCTTCGTTGTTGAATGCAAGAATTTTATTTCTTCTGATCGCAATTGCAGGTAGAGAAGGTATTGAAGAGTCAGTAACCCTTACTGATTTATTGAAGTTTTCGTCAGCATGTATAATCGCATCATTATAAAGTACATCAGTATATCTCTTCGTAGCCGCATCCTGCGCCTGTGACGGGTCACGCAGGTTACGAATGCGGTTGTTGAGTGCGTCGTAATAGTTCGCGATGAACGACGGCTTACGCAGGGCCAGGCGGAGAAAGCTGAAGCACTGCTGGATAAGCATGGTCAGCTTGTCGAACGCATCCTCATGGACCTCTGCGAAAAACTTCCCCTGGTTACGTAGGTCAGTCTCCTGGGTAACTGGCAGATCACGTGAGATAGAGATTTGCCATCCGTTGGCCAACGGGGACATCAGCACAACATTCCCGCCAGAATAGGTACCCGCACCGGTAACAGAGTAATCAGTATCCAGAGTCAGCACCGTAATATTTTCGTTGAGGTCGGCGACCTGGACGGTGAGATCTGACTTCTTAAAGATGCGGAACGTGTACGGGAAAGATGTGGTAACGCCGTTCCCTGTGTAGTCGTTATGGTCGACTTCGGTTGAGACCGTCATATGAAATCTCCGGATGTCGCAGCGCCCGGCGCGCCACACTGGAGATCATTCTATTACCCATCAAACCATATATGAATAAAACAGATCAAAATGAGCAAAAACATTACCATTAAGGTAAACAAAAGAGCTCTGGAAAACTTTGTTACCTTTTGATATATGTATATATATACAGTATTTATGGGAGTATTCCTAATGCCAGAGCGGTACCAGTATCCTGTCGACGAAGGTTTTGCGGATCGTATTCACACCCCGGAAGGGGTCAGATCCCTGGTTGTAAAATCACAGCTGATGGAGTTGCTCAGGGAAATGGAGCGAGACGGCCACGATGTCAGCGGTGCGGCGGCGGAACTGGTGGCACTGGTTAACTATGTGACAAGCTCGCAGTTGTCGATGCGGGAGCTGCAAACACACCTGGATTTCTGCACAATGCAGTTGCGGCAGCAACTCAGATAGGGATTGATAGCCAGGAAGCACATTTAAAATAATTCTTGACGGATTGCATGGGTGGCTTAGTATTACCAATAAGGTAAAACAGGAGGCGACTATGAGAACTGATGATGTGTTGAAATTCTCGAGCCTTTTCAAAGTAAACGTGTGTCACGATACAGAAGAGAATGTATGGGTGGCATACTGTGAAGATCTTGGGCTCTCCACTGAAGCTGACTCTTACGAAGATCTTACCGAAAGAGTGTGGGAGATAGCTCCTGAGCTATATGAAATGAACGGATACAAAGGCAACCTCAAACGGCTGCATTTATCCTTCATTCAGGAACAGAACTTCACTGACAGAATGGCACTGTAGTGTATGGGTACAGGACTATACCCCAGGCTCGTTGATATCCTTAAGTCTGCAAATTGTTATTTTGTAAGGCAAGGAAAAGGCAGTCATGAGATATGGTATAGTCCATTGTCATCAAGGAATTTTTCTGTTCCGTTTACTGTGAAATCGAAACACACAGCAAATAACATATTGAAAGACGCTGGTTTAGATAAGTATTTTTAATAGCCCGCATAGCGGGCTTTTTTGTGGGTGGCGCTGTGACATGTCACACTACATTGAGATATGGTTCATAAAGTAGCTTAGCGATTTACTTCCCTGAGAAGATATTTCTTTTCCTGGATATGTCGCAATAATTGAGCATGACTTATCACCGTTAGAAGTAACAAATCCTGAATAACCTACTTGTTCTTTACCATTTTGTTGATTTGCTAAAAAGTATAGGTAACTTGTCTTTTTGCCTTCTGGGTAGAACTCTGCCAAACCAGTATCGGTGATTGAGTAATTTATTCTCCCACCTTGAGTAACATTTTCCATTTCAAGTTTAGCTATGTCTTTCCTGTTGTATTCAGCATTGATTTTCCTTTCAAAATCAATGTTGTTTTCAAATGAGTAGGAAGCGACAGACTGAATAGATGGGAACACGTTTATCTGGATATCTCCACAGTCTGCACAGGTATAAAGGTATGAATCAGATGGAATCCCCATAAAAGAAAACTCAGTTACCTTGAATTTATCGCTATCCCCAAAGTATTTAAGTTCGCATTTGACATTTTGCCCTGCAAAAGAAAATGCAGACATCATTATTGAAACAAAAAATATAATTTTCTTCATTATTATTTACCTAGCATGAACTGCGATGGTGGGATCAGGAAGTCATTGCCCTGCTCACGTTCAACACGGCGCTGATAACGCTCAAGCGATCCTGGGTCCAGAGCATCCTGTATACGGTTTAATATTAAACCATTCATCGCCGTACGCAGCCAGAACACATTAAGGAAAGGAGTATTGTCCAGAGCTGTGCGATACCAGTCACCCAGGTCCGCATCGCCGCGCGTGGTCTGCTGGAGCAGCGTGATAATACTGTCAGCGTTCGATGCTGCAGGCCCCATCAGCGACGTAACAGGCCCTGCTCCCATGCGGTTTACTTCGCCAAACATGAAGTCGCCCAAGATGCCAAGCCCGCCCCCCTGAGATGCGGCTGCGAGAAATGTCTTGGCATCTGCCGGGCGTGGAGTCTGCCCTTTCAGCATGAGTTTTGCCTGCATGGAGATATAACCAAACATAGTTGCCCAGACAAAGAGGTTTGCAGCTCCAAGGAACGCTCCCTTTCCATTCCGTAACAACGCATTGGTCAGCGATCCGGTTTTAGACTCACCAAGCCCGGCGGGAGTGTATCCGCGTCCGAACACCTCACGCCCAAGAACGTTCTGCATGAAACTGGCGGTGAAAGATTTATACTGCCCTGCGAAGCGCACCGCTTCCCCCGCCACCGTGCCCGGCACCGTGCCCATCTTCATAAACGCCTGCGTGCGGTCGCCAGGCTCTGACATGGCGATGTTCAGTCGGTCCAGAATGTAACCGCGCAGCTGGCTCTCCAGCGTCTCTCTGGCGTCGGCAATAGAGCGCTCGGTGACCTTCAGGCCTTTTGACGCCACATAGTCACCAATCACTTCATCCGGCACAGCGCGGATACCGCTGGTCGTCATAAATTTGCGCCCTTCGCTGTCTGCCATGTCCATGTTGCGGTATATGTTCCACTCAGCATCACCGATACCGTGCAGGTCAAGAACGCGGCGCAGGTCTTCCGGAAGCGCAGTGAACTGCTGATCGGCGTTCTTCGCCAGCCAGTTGGTGATCATCATGGCATTGCTGTTACGCCCGGATTCTGTCCAGAAATTCATGAGGTTATATTTGAAGAACAACTGCTGTGCGCGTCCCATCTTCCCGCTCATGCTGTCGTCGCCGGACATGCGGCGTATGATTTCCTGGGTCATCGTGTCTGAGTAAACACCGATAGACGACAGGATCTCCTTCTGCTCATCACTGGTATAACGGGAAAAGCGGCCCTTCATTGCGCCGGTCAGCGCCTGCATAAAGTTCTGGCCCTGATAACGCATTTCTGTCGCCGAGATCGGTACGTCGTTAAAAGACGAAATAACTGCGCCGCCGAGCTGGCTCATGCGCAGCCAGCCGCGAACATTAGCGGAGGCATTTGCCCAGCCGACACTGCCGGGGATATTCAGCGACCCATCAACCTGGGGCATCACCGTCCGATTCAGCCGACGCACTTTGGTCATGAAGTCTGCCAGCGCCGCCGGGTTGCTCTGCTTGCTCACGTCTTTTGCGATGGTGTCAGTCAGGTACTTGAACATGTTCTGCGGGTTGGTGCCCAGCACGCGCATCATGCCCGTCGTGCGCGCTGCACTGTTCAGTCCACCGAATACAGCTTCTCGCAGGCTGCCGGTCCCGAATTGCTCATTGTATTCGTGCCAGTTCACACCGTCTTTGAAGTGCAGCACGCGCTCCTGGCTGGCGCGTTTCGCCGCATTCGCAGATCCCTTGAAGCCATTCATCCAGTCAGGCTTTTCAGATGTCAGGTGAACACCGGAGGCAAGGCCGTCGTAGACACCACGCAGGAACCCTTCTCGGTCTGAGATCCCGTCAAAGGTGGCATCATCCAGCCGCGGTAGAATGGCATTGCGCCAGGACTCATACCCGGCGGCACGGATTTTCAGGATGTCATGAGACTGCCGGACGATATAGCCGGGCAACTTGCCAATCCACGCACCAGCACGGTTTTCATCCACGCGCGCAGTTTCCTGCCACTTCATGATGATCTTAGCGGCGCTTACTGATTGCGGTGTCATTCCGTCCGTTTTCTGTCCGCGACCGATGCGCCACATAGCGTCTGCGATCTCCCGGTCGTTGCTGCCGCTGGCAATAAATTTAACCAGTCCTGCCTGGTCGAAATCGTAGTTGATACCGGCGTGATATTTCCCGCGCAGTTGGGCCACCTCAGACGATACTGATCGGCGTGAGCCGGTACGCGCGTCATTACGGCCCACCAGCATTGCTTCAAGCCCGATGTCAGGTCTGTCTTTCCAAGTCCTGCGAAGCTCGCCAAGGCGCTGCGCTGCAATGCGCGTGTTTATAGCTTTGTTGCGCGCCTCGATTACTTTTGCCAGTTGATCACGGTTGCCAAGCTCTTGCGCGGCGCGCATCGCAGCCTCTTCCAGCGTCAGGGCTTCATTGCCAGCCAGGATCCGGTTGGTGGTGTCGTTCATGTCACGCACCAGCGATTCCATTTCGTCCTCAGACAGCTTGCGCCCGGCAGCTGTATTGACGGTCATTTCGCATTGCGTCAGAAATTCGTTAGCCATTACAGCCCCCGGTTAATCATACAGGCGGCGAAAGCGCGATACGCTTTGCCGATAGAGTCGTCACTGGCCTCTGCACGGATCGCGGCAATGTTCTTGCGCATTGACGCTGCCAGCTCAGGGTTATCTTTGGCTATGTCGTTCAGCAGCGCGTCACTGATATTAAATTCATTTTCCAGATCGGCAGTGGCCGCTGTGATTTCATGGTCAGCCTTCTGCGTATCCTGCCACACACGATCGGCGGTTTCACTGACGGCGCGTGAACCTTCATCAGCTTGCCGCACCGGGTTCTGGATGCGCTGGATAGCACGCTCGCGTAGCGCTGGTTTGTGAAGGTCATAGAATGGCTCAATATCAGGCGAGCGGCCTTCCATCATGTGCGCCAGCGCGCCGCGGTAAGCCTGCTGGTTTACGCTCCAGTCGGCCTCCCGCACTGCTGCCGACGCTGTACGAACGGCACCGGCGACCGGCGACATCTGCATGCTTTCGCGGATCTGCTGTGCGCGCTGGTCGATTAATGGGGCCAGGTCGTCGGGGATCTCTTTTCGTGACAATTGCGACTCTCTGCCGCGCGCCTGTTCTGCGGCGGCGTTGCGCTCAAGCGTCTGGTTAATTTCCTGATTACGCGCGGCGATAGTGTCTTTCTCACCCTGAATATCACGCTGTGCCCTGGCACGCGCCGCTTTGAAGTTCATACGTTGCGCCTGGTACTCTTTTGTACGCTGGGCCAGCGTAGCGTCAAGCGCTTCACTTTGCCGGTTGTTGGCCGCCAGCTCAGTGCGCAGATCGGCCACGTTGTCGACGCGCCCGGTCTGTACCTCCTGCTGACGGACCAGATATTCCGGCACGACATCATCATAGGCGCGGCTGTAGGCATAGGCCTCTGCATCCCGCGCGATTGCCGCTGACAGGTCAGCGTTGGTGCCGGACTCAGGAATATTGACACCTGCCGGGATGTTGTCAGGCGTGACCACCGGCGTTGGCTGAGCATCAGTTACGAGCTGAGCGTCTGCCGGGGTGGCAGGGTTTTCACCAGCGGCCGCTCTGCGGGAACGCACTACATCAGCGATCAGCCCGCCGCCTGCGTGCATCAGCCCGCCAGCCAGGGTATTAAAGAAGGTGCTCTCCAGCGCATTGCCATAGGTGAAGTCGTCGCCTTCTGCTGCTGCTGCCTGTGCCGTGAGTGGCACGGTGGCAATGGCCTGGCCAGCGCCAAGCCGCGCGCCGGTAGCCAAACGCTCGCCGAAACGCCCAAGCATGGTTGCCGCCTTCGCTTCTCCACCGAACGGGACCAGCGCCAGCGCCACGTTTCCTGGATCAGCCATGGAACCGGCAAGATTTGCTGCAAAGTTAAGCGGAGTGGCTACCCATCCGGACGGGGCCGACATGGCGATCTGCTGTTTCGCCAGCGATTCCCGGCGCTCGCTGATCACATGGTCAAGATACGACTGTGTGACGCCACTTTCCGGTACGTTAATGCTTTTCACGCCGTACTCTTTCAGGCGAGCATCGGCATCCGATTTGGCGACAATGGTCGAATTGGGATCATTCGCCAGCCTCTCGGCCTGGGAAAACCGATAGCCTGATACGACAGGCCCTTCGTTGAACCCCTCTTTTAGTGAGGAAAGAAGCGATTCACCCAGCCCTGCCTGGGCATTCGACAACGGCTGGTTTATACCCTGCCCAGGATCATCTGTATAAATTGGCATCTTATCGTCCCGTCTGCTGTCCGTTCTGGATAATGTTGATCAAGTTGTCGCGTTGGCTTTCCGCCGTGTAATTCTTCGACTGTCCAGGAGTGTACTTAACCGGAGTCTGCACGAATTTGGTCAGGCTGTTCCATGGGGTGCGGTTGCCAGCGCCAAGTTTCGCCAGGTCAGCAAACGGAACTGTTATCGACTGCCCCTGTGCATTGTTGATCAGCAGGCCGTTCATCATCAGAGTCAGCCCTGTCTCGTCACTGTTGGTAACCCACTGCGCATTATCACGGATGCGGGAAATGCTCTGCTCGCGGTTAACCTCATCAGGCAAGCGTGAATCGCCGATAAGCGGCATGATTTGATCCGCCGACAGGTTTTTCAGGTACACATTGGCGCCGTCTCTCACGTCGCGTATATCCTGCCCAGCAGTGTTCGGAATACGCCATGTTCCGCTGGTCTGATACTGTTCGCCGAGAACGTCCTGATAGGCCTTTTTCGCAGCATCGCCAGACGACATGCCACGTTGCATATAGATATAGGTCAGGCGCTTACCCTGCTCGTTGAAATTGTTCCACACGGCTGCCCCGCCAGGCTGTACAACCATCGTCCCGGCAAAGTCTTTGGCCTGGTCATTCCAAGATGAATCTGCACTGTCGGCATCGGTCTTCTCAAAACTTCCGCGGAGGTCAGAGGTTTTAACACTGCGGTTTTGCCAGAGGGCGTTTGCGGCTCGCGGGTTATTGGTCGCCATTATGACCTGCAACGCCGGGTACGCGCTTTTCTGCACCTGCTGCATAACCTGATCAGAGTATTTACCGAATGACTGCGCCACCGACTGAATGGCGGTAACGCTTGATTCCTTATTGTTGTCGATCTTAGAAATCAGGCTATTGACCATGGAGTCAGGCAGGACCTTCTTACTGTTGATACCCAGGCGGTCTTTTTCAGCTTGTAGGCGGGAAACCAGATATTCTCCTGAAGCCTGATTGTTCTGGTACTGCTCAAAGGCGTTCTTAACCACCTGAGAGTTTGCTTGCAGCCACGTACCAGGATCAGACTCCCGCGCCTTCATCACCTGATTCAGCTTGGTCTGCGCAGTCGCATAAAGGCTCTGCTTAAATTTGAAGTCCGGATCATCTTCCTTTGGCACCATCGACTGGACCGCTGCAATACCCTGCTGCGCTGAACCCTGCACGATGGTTTGATAAATCGGTTGTAGCGTCATCGCCTGCTGATACTGCTGGAATGACTCGCGCATCTGAATGCGTTCCGCCGGGCTGGCCTGCAAAGGCATCACCGCCAGCCATTCCCGCTCTGAGATCGGATTTACCGACTGCCCGGCCTCCAGCTTCGCCATGTCATCCTGCATGCGACTCTGCAATGATACGCGGCCTGCCGCTGCCTGCATGTCGTACATTCCAGCAACCTTACTCATCATCGCTGATTTGTTCTGTGGACTCATTGCATCCCAAAACGGCTGATTGATGAGATTTTCCATTGTAGCCGCTCCGGGGATGGCCGGGGCGCTGCCGGTTACTTTAGCCACATAATTGCGGGTTTCATCGTAAGGGATCGCCGCAGCGAACTGTTCATTACTGACAGCTCCAGTGCGCGGGTCGCCAAACTGTTTGATCCAACTATCTACTGAACCTGGCCCGGCGTTATATGCCGCCACCGCCAGAACTGGGTTGTTGTCGTACCTCTTCATCTGTGCTCCGAAGTACGCCTGCCCAAGCTTCGCGTTATAGCGCGGATCATTCAGCCACTTATCACGGTCCCACGGCACTCCAGCAAGTCGAGCAGCTTCCGGTCCGGTATCTTCCATGACCTGAGCCACGCCAACCGCGCCTTTCGGCGATACTAGTGGAGCGCCGTCTTTCCCGTACTGGTTGCCGCCAGACTCCTGCCAGATCATAGCGGAAAAAAGCTGCGATTCACTCGGCGTGTCAGTAACTTCGATCTTGCCTTCTGGTCCCATCATCTGCTGATAGGTAGGTGTATACCATGCCTCGCTGGCGCGGTTGGCAGCCTGCTCACGCCACTGAATGAAATTCGACTCGATTTCTTCATCGCTCTGCCCATGGGCTTTACCGTAGGCAATAATGGAATTACGAGCGTTCATCAGTGCTGGTGCGAACATACCAGGAGAAAGAGCCTGCTGAGAAAGTGCGCGAAGCGTGCCTTCCTGCATACCTGCCTCGAACTGACGAACCTGACCAATCTCATGGCGCCCGGCAGTCGTTGCAAACTGAATCCTCTGCTGTTGTGCCTGCTGTAGAAATGCATTTCTCGCCTGTTCATCAGGGAGGTTTGCAGCAATACTCTGTACCTGTGAATCGAACTGCTGTACGTATTCTTGGCCTTTTCCGATCGCATTTTTACCCTGGAGATTCATGAAGCCTGAGTCAGGGTTATTCAGCAAATTATTGCCAACGGCATTCAGTTGCAGTGAAGCCTCCTGAGTAAGAGCTACGTTTGCGCGCTGCTTAGCCTGGCCGAAAACGTCAAGCGCCTGGCTTCCAGCGCTCAGCAGCGCATCGCCGACGTTTGGCTGAGCGACGGCCTGAAAACCTCCGGTCTGCACGCCGCGGCTTTCAACCTGACGACCGGTTACGGTTGGTACAACTGGCATAGTTTTCTCCTTATCTACCGGTTTTGGTGCCGACAGCGGCTGAGATTGGAGCGGGTTCACTCTGAGTGAAAGGATTCCATGTCCCGCCAAACATATGGTATGCACCATAGGCATTCAGCGGCGCAGTAAGCAGCGTTGTCGCCGCGCCGATAGTTCCTGAGCTTTTAGCCGCGCTGGCCTGCGCTTCATAGTTAGCCGCCTGCGTCTGATATCCGTATGCTTCTCGCTGAGCATTATTGACGGTCGTCAGGGCATCCAGTGCGCCAAACTGCGCCGTATCCCCGAATATATCCAGCGCAGATCCTGAGCTCATATCAGCACCAGTTGCGCCCATTATTGCCGCCTGCGTGCCCTGCCGCTGCCGGGTCTCACGACGACGCTGATCAGCCTCCGCGTTACCGCGATTTATGGCGTCATTAGCCTGGGCAGTTGCGACATCAGCATTCTGCTGAGCAACCGCGGCAGTATATTTACCCTGCTGATACTGGTTATATGCAGACAGGCCGCTGAGCGCTAAAGTCGCGCCGGCGGCGATAGTCGGATCACACATCAGTTTTTCTCCATGTAGAAGCGGTGGAACGGCAGGCCGAGCACACCATACGGCGCCGGGTCTTCCAGGGTAAAACCGAGCCAGTGCAGCCACGCTTTTGCGACGTGGTTACGGGCATCGACATAATTTTCGAGATACGGATAGACGGACAGCATTGCAGCAACCACCTTCCGGCAGCGGCGCAGAAATGTTCGCTGATAGCGCTCCAGATCATCCGTGCCGACAAGCCAGGGGATCCCGCTGCCGCCAATCATTGAAGCTGGCGCCACGCCAAAGACGGTGACAACGTGGCCGTTTATCAAGCCTGCACAGCAGAAGGTTGAGGTGCGAAGGCCACATTCCAGAACACGGGCAGCACTCCAGCCATTCGTGGCGGCAAACTCTTCGATGTCGGCCAGGCGCACGCGGGGAATAAGTTCAGCGATGTGCTCTGCGGTGGCCGGGACTATCTGAGCGTTAATCATTAAAAACCTCCCACGGTGATGCGGGGGATCACCGCCAGCACAGAAAGCGGCAGCGGGTCAGTCTGACGGATTTTTACCCGCCCATTTTTATCCCAGTTGCTGTCGAGCTTGACCTCTACTTTGCCTGTGGCGTCATCAACCGGATCGTCGTAAAACTCAAACTCGCGCTGAGGGTATTCGTACCACTGGCCGCCTGGAGTTGATGCCCAGATGCCGCGGCTGGCGTTGACCACCAGCGTCACGGAATTGATCAGCTGTTTCTTATCGAGCAGCGTCTCCTGCCCGTTAATATTGATGTCCAAAGTTTCAAACTGGGCGTTAATCGGCAGGCCGATGTGGACCACGGCGCCGGGATTTTCCAGCGTAACAGCGCCGCCGGTGACGACTTTCTGCGGCTCTACACTGGCGTCGGACAGTACATTGACGGTCTGTCCTTCAAGGTGATCGAGTCCGGCGAATGTCTGGCGGGCCATATACCAGTTAGTGGTGGCGGTATTGCGCAGGACAGGAGGAATATTCCTGTTGGCTGTGACGGTTACCGAGTTGCCGCTTTCAACCGAAATAATGTCGCAGCGCAGCTGCATGGCGACGGCGCTACCATCTTCAGGATCGGTTCCTGTGTAGGGGAACTGGATCTGTGCGCCGACGTCTCCCGCGGTAAAATAGCTGCCCCCGCTCATCGTCAGGGTATACGGCACCTGATAACTCCAGTATCCGCTGCCGCCACTGATAGCTGCCGTGCGGCTATCGGTATTTCTCCCGTCATATGTCAGGCCGCTGTCGACAAAAAACGCATCCAGATCATCAGTAAACTGTCGGCTTGCCAGGCGCTCTATATAGCGCACTGTCTGGCCGTTGATTGTCCGGTTAACCACAAAATAAATAGCGTCCTCGCTGCCTTCGCTAATCCCGCAGGTGCTCTCATATTTCCCGGCGCTGGATTGCGGAGACCAGGCGAAAACCTGCTGATCGCGCAGATAGGTCAGCACCAGCAATTTCCCATCGTCACGCACGCAGAATGCGCTGGAGAACGGGACAATACAAAACGCCCAGTCGACAATGCTGCGCTTCTGGAAAAGGTGATTAGCGAGAATCGTCAGGTCGTTGCCCTGAAAACCGTCCACATCAAACGAGTAGGCCAGATCCCGCACAACGCTGCCCTTCTCCTGGATAAAGAGCGCGATATTCGAAACCGCGATAGGAGGGACATCGCTGCAGCCGTTTGAGCCCTGAGAACTCAGGGAGAATGCAGACGGCGTAAGCACTTTATTCTGGTCACCGGTCACAACAAACTCACCGCCGGAGGTCAGAACAACCAGCGATCCAACATCGATAAGGTGGCGAATTTCGTTAACCTGCCGGCCCGCGTAGGTATAAACTATCCTGTCATCGTCCTGCGTCGGGTTACTCTTGCCGAAGTCTTTATAGTCACCGGTACGGCTGGCCCAGATGGTTTGCGGATAGGAAGGAGATGCAGCAAAGTACAGCCTCTGCTGGTAGTAGACGACCGTCGCCGGATAACCATTGACGCTGTTCCAAGCGTATCGAGCCCATTTGTAGCTGGCCTTGTCAGCACCGACAACGTTCTCAGGGATACGAGAAACCACATCAGCGGTTGCAGTCAGCCCGTCACCAGCGACGGCAGTGATCCGCACAATGCCAAAACCACTATGCAGGTATTCCCACTGCACGCCTGTATCATCATCGCCGGTACCGCCCCAGCCATCCCACGCCATACCCTCGGTGTGTGATGGGCGCAACGTACCGGTTTTTCCTTCGGTATTGGCGCGATAGTAGTTGCTGTCGGCGCGCCTGATATCCTCGATCGATGTGCTCTTGCTGGTTTCCCATACTGGTACAGAGTCAACAGCTGGCTGCTCGAGGTAGAACAGTTTTCCGACCTGCTCGGCGCCGAATATTGCAGAGCTCGCGGTAAGCGTGATTGTCCCGGTTGTGGCGCTGGCCCAGACAGTTTTGGACTCGTCGACGTTGATATCCTCAAACGGGCCGTTAGTTGTCTGCACATCGACGATCTGCCAGCTGTCATGCGCATACCGGCGCAATTCTTTAGGCGGATAGGACGGGTGCACGATCGTCATCACGTCGGCGCTCTGGGTGAATTTCAGGCCGAAAACATCATTTTCTGTATAAGGTGTCGCCAGCTCGTAGATTACATTGCCGGTGGTGAGCACCAGGCCGCCGTCTTTGATGACGCGCATGTAATTGTGGCCAAACTCCAGCGCATAGGTCTGCACCGTCGAAAACTGGAAAGGTATCAGGCGACATTTGCGATCCGGGTATTTCGCCGCGGCGATGAACTGCGTGCCCGGGCGGTTCTCTACCCCGCCATACTGCCGCACAATAAAGTTATCGCACTTGCGCAGCGCCACCTGGTACTTCGCCATATCGATGCGGCCATAGAGCGATGGAGCGATTTCGCCACCTGAGAAGCTCGGTTGTATCCAGCTAACAGCCATCAGCACATCCTCGCTACGGTAAACGGATCGTCAGGCATTTGCGGTTCCTGCGATTCGTTCATGCTGTGAGAGCCAGCGCTGAGGATGATCCGGCTATACATGCTCAGGGCGTTATTGCCGAGGTCGGCATTACCCGTGAGAACCATGTTAATAGCCGCGGCCAGGCGCCAGGATAGAGCCTCCTGGAAGATGGAGTCGAACATGTTCACGTCGGTAATGCGGGCCACATACCGAAGCCAGGCCTGCGGCAGATCGGTGTAAATCAGGCGCCCCGTGCCGGCGCTGTCCGCGCCGACCACGTACTGCACGCGCATAGCAGCCGTCGGATACCGTACGCCAGGCAGCGGGATCTCAATAATACGGAGGCAGTCAGTGGGATAGGTATACGCATAATCCCAGTCCTGCGGAGGGTTGTTGGTATCAGCCAGCGCGATATTCTTGGTCGCAAAATTCCAGTCAAAATCGGCCAGGACAGCATCGCGAATCGACTCGTAATACAGAGAGCATTGCCCAGCTTCTTTGCTGGCTTCCTCCAGACTGTTGATGCTCCGGTTATTACCGATGTTGCTCAGCGCCCGGTTGCAGATCTCAATGACAGAGGCCATTACTCGCCCCCTTCACCGTAAAGCGTCTGCGCCGCCGTCTTCGGCGCCTCACCTGAAACAGGTGCCAGCGCCATATCGGTGATTTGCAGATCCGCGCTGCGGAAAGTGCCATCGTCGCCTTCACGCGCCGAAATACCCTTAATCACTGCTTTCGCGGTGATCATCACCTCAGTTCCTACATTCTGTGGCTGCGCTTTCAGCTTGTTCAGGGTGTCATTGTTCAGCGTGATGCACAGCCCCCACGGATATTCGTCGCGGGTTTTGGTCTCGCCGCTTTCATCCTGGTAGCTGTCGGTGCCGGTTTTGAGATTGACCATTTCCATAGAACGCTCCTACAAGAAAGGGGCCGAAGCCCCCTGGTTTATTCTGAGGCTCAGACGCCTAAATCTTTTCGCTTTTCGGCGATCTTCTCGCGCAGCGTTTCGGCTTTGGTGTTGTGATGCGGCTTCTCGTTATAGAGCAACTCGTACTCTTCTCGGAGCTTATCCAGCTCGTCATCGCCCCCACCGCCTTCGTTCAGCGGCTCAGGTTTAACGACGGCGGGAGCCGCAACCTTTTGCGTTGCCTTAGCCTTTGCTTCCTTCGCCGCTTCGTTCAGCGGCTCCAGCGCGGATCCAGGCACCCCGTCATACTCAATCTCCGAACCCTCCGGCCAGAGGTTGTTATGGATATGGGACAGACGCAGCACGCGGTATTTTGCTTTTTCAGCTGACATCGATATCTCCTTAGCCGGTCACTTTAGAGCGGGTCGGGTACGGGGTATTCGCATCAACGTCCAGGTTGATACCGGAGGTGAACGCGCCAGCAGTCAGCGGGCCGGTGGCTACGGAGTAGTTCACACGCAGATAGCGCTGAACGCCCGCCGGTACCTTCGCCGACACAACGCGCTTACCAGCTTTAAGCGCTGCCAGAGCCAGGGCGCCGCTGTCATAAATGGTCGTCCAGGTGCTGTTATCCGGGCTGGTCTGCAACTGCACGTTGACGGTAGCGGCGCCAGCAGCAGTAGCCGTGGTGTTAACGAGAGCCCAGAACTCCAGCGGATAACCAACGCCGATATCACGGCGGGTGCCGTCGACAGGCGCCAGGTCAATCACATCGGTAGAAGCAGCAGTAGCCGTAACCGCCTGCGCTTCGGAGAACATCAACAGTTTGTCGAGGATCATCTTCATTTCTCCATTTAGCAGCCCGTTACCGGGCCGCTGGTTATAGTCAGGGGTTAAACCACGCGAGCTTCAGTTTCCAGAAGCGCATCGGTTTCGCGAATCGGAACGCCGCGGAAACTGGTCCACCAATCGCCTTCAGTATCTTTGACGCTAATCGCCAGAGAGGATTTCTCCAGAGATTGCAGATCAAGAGCCTGGGCAACGGTGCGGTTCATGTAGAACACCGGACGCCCCATGCCACGGTTAGGGATGCGATGCAGCGCTTTCACCATGAGCTTGGCGATGTTCGCTGCCGCAGCAGGATCGGACAGGTCGCTGATATCGATGTTCGCGATGCGCACAACGTAGCGCCAGTCGCGCAGGCACAGGCCGTTATCCCACTTATAGTGGGTGCGGTAGCCTTCATACTGGCCGCCGTTGGCATCTTTCAGAGTCTGCTGGCCTTTATTTTCCATCTGCAGACCTGCTTTCTGGCCTTTCGGGAAAATACCGTGAACGGTGTTTTCGCCCCATACAATGAGCCAGATTGAAGTGTTATCGGTGCCAGTACCGCCGGCGTCGATAATGTTTTGCGCGTTGGTAGCCGTCAGGTCGGAGTAGCGAGAAGACAGGCCCATGAACTGCTGCGGGTTAACGCTGGAGTCGCCATAAAAAAGCGTTTGAGCCATCTGCTGATTCATCGCCTCGAGGAAAGCGCGATCTTCTGACAGCCGAAATTCAGCGGTATTTCCGTTCAGATCTGCCAGAGATTTATCAATCTCCGCATAGGTTTCCAGCATGCCAATGCCATCGGTAACCTGCACAGTGGTCGATTTGCTCGGCTGTACGCCGTAGTTGAGCAGACGCCAGGTCGCCGACGGCAGGCCAGAGCGAATGGTCGTACGATGACCGGTCGGCAGGTTGCCTTCAACGATCAGCATGTCCTGCAGTATCGGGTTGGTTTGGGAAAGGAGTTCGATAATTTTATCGACTTTCCCGTTCGGGTCGATGCGCTTACCCCAGTCTGCCAGCGTCAGCGCAGTAATGCCTTTAACAGCCATGGTTATATCCTCTCTTATTTGCCATAAAGCACTTCGGCCGCACTACGCTGACCGTTTTCTTTTCCTGTCACCACGCCATCTTCTGACATGGCCTTACCTACTTTAATGAACGCTTTCACCAACTCCGGGTGATTACCCAGCCCTGTGCCGTTCAGATATTCCTTCAACTCCGGCGTACCGAAGGTGTCCAGGGCTCGCTGAGCAACACCGAGGTTGGCCGTCAACTTATCGCCGCCGATCTCTTTATCGGCCTTGACGGTTGCTGCCCATTCTTCAGTTTGTGCCTGCCATGCATCTGCCTGACGCTGCTGCACACCGGCCAGAATTTTCGGGTATGCATCCACCAGCTTCTGTGCCTGCTCATTGGTCAGGTTCAGTTCACGGGCAACCGGCTCGAATTCCTTCAGCGCTTCGGTGTCCAGCTCAACGCCTTCTCCAGTTTTGAACTCGTATTTCTCCGGAGCGCCTTCCTGCTTCTGCTCTTTTTCTTCAGCAGGCTTATCCTTTGGCTTTTCACCATCAGCTGGTTTGTCGTCCTGAGGTTTGTCACCTTCAGCACCAGGCTGTTGCTTATCGCCTTCTGGTTTTGCCGGTTCAACTGTTGCTGGAGCATCGGCAGCAGGTGCCACTGGCTCAGATGGCGCCGGTGCAGCGCCACCATCAGCAGGTTGCTCATTGCAAAGACGGCGATGCAGCAAACGTTCAAATAAATTCATGGTTACTCCTGTTCACTGGCCTCTGCGGCCATCTTCAGATACTGTTCAGGGCAGTGCGCCATGACGCGCTGGAACAATGCCAGCGCCAGGTTGCGCTGCCCCTCGTTGAAAGCAGTCACTTGCGGATCACCGGCAAAGCAGGCAGAAAACACCTTGCCCTGCTCCAGCACCCCCCAGATCACCCGGCGGCCCTGCTCGCTACCCATGACGAAACGGATATCTTCAATGTCACGCTGTTGAAGGATTTCCTTCTCGCGTGCAGATTCAGCAGCTAACTGGTCATCATCAAAATCTGTCATTGCTGACCACCTGCAGGAGCACCTGCTGCGTTAGAAAGTGCTGTCAGTACGCTGGGATCCGCCGTCTGCGCTTCGCTGAGGGTCTTGGCACCCTGAGCGGCAGCCATGCCCATAGCCACCATTTGCTGCTGTTGCTGCTGCTGCGCGCGCTGCTCGCGAACCTGCTCAACCTGTTCCTGTGGAACGATGACTGTCGGCGAGACACCGGACATCTCCGCGAATGCATCAATGGCTTGATCCACGTTGAGTTTGTCCAGCGCTTCCGGTTTGGCCTGTGCCAACTGGCCAATGAAGCCAACGGTGGATGACAGGCTGGACAGGCCTATAGATTTCTGTGCCTGGGCCATCACTGAGATGTACTCAATGCGCAGCGGCATACCCTGCAGGACGTCCGGCGGGGGCGGGAGAAGATTTTTTCTCGCCATGATGGAGAAGGTGCGATCGATAAGCGGGTTCAGGCATTCATCGTTCAGACGTTCCAGCACCGGGCCCAGCATCAACAGCTTCTCTTCTTTCATCTCGATCACCGCTTCAACCGGCATCGAGCGGGTATTGATGTTCTGCAACATCATGAAGAGGTCGACAAAGTAGGCGCTGTTGATGATCTGCCGCGTGTCCTGAATGTCTGCCAGCAGGTCGGCGGTATTCGGGTTAACCAGATAGGCAGGCTTGAAACCATCCTGCCCGGTGACCTGATCGATATAGGTGATATCGCCAGGCAAAAGGGAAACGCGCTGGTTGCGGAGTGATGACGGGCCAACCATCGGCGGGTTGGTGGCCTTGTCGATCAGTTGGCTCTTGCGCTTTTGCTCAAGCTGCAGAGCCTTAACCTGACCAAGGGCAATCATGCCCGGGCAGGATGAGCCGTATACGTCCTCGCCGTTCACTTCCCAGCGCGGCGCCATAATCGGGAATTCATCGAAACCAGACTCACGCAGCAACTTATCGCTGTCGCCTCCGACCTCGTAATAAACCGATTTTACCGGCTTATTTTTGCTGTTGAGCTTGGCGGTATCGCGGTCGATGTTTGGATAAACAGCATGAATAACTTCGATCCAACTTTCGTAGTTGCCGGAATCCCACATGCTCTTCACTGAATCGCTGACGTTATTGAGGCCAAACTCCATTACCAGCTGGCGCACCGTCATGGAGAATTTGCGGAAACAGGTGTCAACGCTGCCGCGCGCAGAGTTCGCCATGTAGTAACTGCCGATCGGAAACATCATCGTGCGGATAACGTCGCTGTCGTCTTCCAGCACAGCCATAGCGCCGGTGCTGTAATTCCCCAGGCTGGCGTAAAGCAGCGGCAGCGACTGGTAGATATTGGATTTGTTGAACACTTCGTTCATGCGGCGCTGAACGACTTCAAGCCACAGTTTCACTGGGCCGTAGTCCATCATGTCAGGGTCAGGCGTTGCCAGCTTGAACCACGGACGCGCAGGAGAAGTGATTCCCGACATCATGCCGCTCGATAGCGTGCGTGCTGCCAGGGTGGCGGTAGGGTCAACAATTTTCGTATTGCGGCGGTCATCCCGGTTTACATCGGTGACCAGGAAGCGGGAGCCACGCGGATTGATGAAATCGCTCAGTTCGCGCCAGTGCGGATCGAACGATGAGCGATCATTAGTGAGCTGTGCCTGCTGCTTTTGCAGTTGCTCTTTCAGGGTTTCCGCTGCCATCTGCCGCGCTCCAGTTACTGACCGAGCAGCGTTTTGCCGCTGGTATTTGCGGCGGAGGTATCACCCTGCGCCCCGGTCAGCAGCGTAGAACTACGCCCGGCGGCCGCACGGCGGCGCCTGGTTTCTTCATCGCGGGAATCGACTACAGCCTGGTCCTGCTCCTGCGGAGCAGCCTGAACTTCTGGTGCCGCAGGTGCTGAAGGCTTGCTGCCAATGCACATATCGATACTCCATACGCGTTTAAATTATTACCAATTTAACCACATATGATTTATTTGTCGTAGTGTATTGACCTTTTGGCGATAAATTATTACCTTTTTGGTAAACACAACATGAAAGCGCACCCCATTCCCTTCCATTGGTGGCTTTGTCGTTACTCAGATGGCGGAGTGCGCTTCCAGGTGTGAAAGCATCCGGCGTATGGCACATGCGTCGATAGCGGTCCGAGGGCTCCTTGGTGCATGGCCCAGCGGGTAGCCGGAATGTGCAAGCCATGCCCTGCATGCACGACAGCGACTCACCATCGTGGCGGTACGGTGTGACACCTCGGAAGAGACGAGGATGCAACGATGAGAGCATTGGCGGAAGCAACGCCTCCCTCGCCGGGTGGTCCACTGTGGTAATCAGTGCTCTCTTCGTTGTGGTTAGCTCAGGAATTGGTTAGAGCTCCATCCATGCTTGCCATTGCTGCATGGGCGGGTAATGGGTTCCGAAAGGATCGCCGCGCCGGTTCGAATCCGGCACCACACCAGAATCACGCCTCAGGACCGTGATACCCGTAGTTCCAGAGCAAGTTTGGCGGTGGCAGTTATTCCCTTTCTGACCACCGCCCTTTTTACAGCATGACGCCATTGCGATGACTTTCTGTTGTAACTAGCCACACCACGTCAAGGAAGACACCCCGTCGTTGATACAATTCGCCCGGTTCGCCGGGCATTTTTTTAAGGTGATGAAAATGAAATTTGGAGAAGCTTTAGAAGCAGTAAAATCCGGCGCAAAGATTTATCGCGAAGGATGGAATGGAAAAGGAATGTTTTTATTTCTTGTGTCTGGAGATGCATGGAATTTTGAATGTGACGTTGAAGGTGTTGATGATTTATTCACACTGCCATTTATCTGCATGAAAACAGCAGACAACAAGCTGGTCCCATGGCTGGCATCGCAAACAGATATCCTTGCAGAAGATTGGCTAGCAACTCCAATCTAAAAATAACACCGTGACATGTCACAATCAGCCCGCCGACGAGCGGGCTTTTTTACGCCCACGGGTCGTAATCGCTGATCACGTTGGGCTGCTTTCCGCCGGCCCCTTCCTGCCCATAGTTGAATTGTTTCTTCGTCACCGGGAATGCATAGGTGAGCACATAGGCGTCGGCATTGTTCGGCGAGCGCCCCAGTAACTCCTTAACTTCGTCCTTTTCCTGCAAAATCTTCCGGCTGTCTTTCAAGCGCACTTTGTACTCCGGTGCGCTCAGTTCGTCGGCTAAATCCTGGCTGTCGAGTTGCGCCCCTAGTTTCAGCGCGTCGCGGGCAGATTTGTACATCTCGCCGCGCTTATTCCCCATCTCTGGATCAGATGTTCCGCCACCAAACTGAATTAGCGTCCAGGAACGCCCCCAGTTATCACCAACTGATTTAAGGCCGGTACCATAGCCATAGTCAATAAACACGGCATCCGCATGGTACTGGTCTTCAAAGTCTGCGATCACCTTAGCAAACCACACGTCATCAGTGGTTCGTTGCCACTCTCCAAGCTTTTTACAATGCAAACCCTGCCTGAGGTAAATAACTGCCGGGTCTTTGCCTTGGTGTGACGGGTCGACACCAAGAACCACAGCAGCATGCTGAACCTGCGCAGGAGTTATCACTCTGCCCACGGCTGGTTGTGTCAGTCCAGACGGAATGAACTGGTTTTCTGACGCATCCGGGAAGATCCCGCGCACGCGAACCTTCACAAAGTCGCTGTCCTCGCCGTAGTCGTCCACCCATTTCTGCAGCTGCTGCTTGTTGGTGCCTTCGACGGTGCGGCTGTCGATCTGCGCGCACTTCCAGCGGTGCTTGTATTTGCGGAAGCATTCACGGAAACGCCCGGTGTTACGCGTCGGGTTACCGAACGCCACCCAGATGATTTCGGTGTCTTCGTCCGTCAGCGCACCCTCGGCGACCTCCCAGACCAGATCAGCGATGTTGGATGCTTCGTCGAACACCACAACGATGCGCTTACGCTCGTTGTGCAGGCCTGCAAACGCCTCGGTGTTATGCTCAGACCAGGGAATAGCATCGGCGCGCCAGCGTTTGTCATGGCCCGGATCGTTGCTGTACATCGCGGTGGCGGTACAGGTGAACCACTCTTTCGTGATAGCCAGGTTAGACCATTTGATGATTTCCGGCCAGGTCTTCGTGCGTAGCTGGTTGTCGGTGTTAGCGGTCACCACCACCTTGCAATCTTCACAGGTGGACATGGCCCAGTTAATCAGCATCGAGATGAACGCAGATTTGCCGATGCCGTGTCCGGATGCGCGGGAAATCATCAGCGGCTGATGACGTGTCGCGGGATTCTGCAGGTGCTCGCCTATCTCGCGGAATGCGTCAGCCTGCCACTGTCGCGGCCCGGAGGCGTGCGCCAGTTCTGTGCCATCCTCGCCCCACGGAAACGCATACAGCGCATAGCCCAGCGGGTCATGGGTGAAGCTGGCGATATCGTCGATCAGTTGTTCTTCCGGGGATAAAGCGGCATCTGTCACTGGTCACCACCATTGTGCTCTTTCAGGCGGCGCCGTGCTGCGGCCATGCGGTCGGCAATGGTAACGTTCACGTTAACTTCCATGCGCTCTTTGAACGCGTTAACGTCGACATGCTTACCGATGAGCTCGAGGTTTTTCACCTTGTCTGGCCATTTTATTTTCTTGAGGATGGTCTCTATCGAGGTCTCATCCATGTTCATGATGGTTGAGGACAGGTCAAACCCGCTTAGCGTGGTTCGCCAGATTTTCGGCCACTCGCGGATAGGCTTCAGACTGCCGTCATCGTTCAGGATATCCAGCACATCCATCTGGTCGATTTCCACCAGGCGCAGCAGCACGTAATCGGCGCTGACGCGCAGGCGCTTGTTGCGCTCTTCCATCAACTCAGCGATTCGTTTCTGGATACGCTCATCACGCATCATCGTGCTGGCTTTGACGTGGGCAGACTTTGGGGAGAACCCGGCATTGATGGCCGCCTGCGTCTGATTTTCAGGGCATTTCACATACTCCTGGGCGTAGGCTTCCTGCATCACCGTCAACGGTTTGTACTGAGTTGATTTGCGCTTCGGATCCTTTGGCATGGTAAACACCCCGAAAATAATTACCTTTTAGGTAATAGTAACACGCAAAACAAAGCCGCCATAGTCGGCGGCCGCGGTCATTCCAGTTTAAATTCATCCTCAAACTCATGAGCTCTGGAGGCGACATGGTCGTATAGCACGACGTACTCAACACAGCTCGATAGTGGCATTGGCCGCTCAAACTCAAGCCAGAAGCAGTCGGCATAAGCTCGACCAAACCAGTACCCGCCGCCGTACTCCTTGCCACGCTGGATCATCATCCATCGGCCATCAGGTACAGCGTCGATAAAATCCCCGCGGTAAACGACAGTATAATTACGGTCTTTGCCACCCATGATATTCACCTTTAAAATACTGTATATTTAAACAGTATAATCATGCGAGGATTTAGTCAATATGACGTGACATGTCACAGAGGTAGTTTTGTTTCGTGCCAGCCAAGAGTGGCCCAGCATTGAGAATCACCAGCGCACGGGCATGATGCCACCGGCAGTTGATCGCCGCACTTGCCGCATCGCCGTTTGCTGATGGCGTTAATCCGGCCGCGCACCCGGGCGTCATCCTGGCGGATCAGCAACGCGATGTACTCGGACATTTCGTAGGGATCGCGACCAGGGCGCCGGGCGGCGCAGTTACGGGCCAGCATATCCTGCTCCTGTTCATCCAGCACCAGTTCAATTTTGCGCTCACCGGCGGCGGACTGCCGCGCGCGCTGCGCGGCTTTACGTTCTGCGGGGGATTTAGGCACCCTTTACCTCTACGCATTGAATATTATCTACGCTCGGCGAAACGTCGTCCCAGGACCTCTTATCATCTGCAACTTTCATCGCCTTAATGGCTGCCTTGCACTGCTCCATACTCTGCATAGGAACCACCTGCATATTCGATGTATTGCTGCTGATGACGAAAATCAGGAAGAAGTACGGCATCATTTCACCTCCAAGCGCCAGACAGCCTGACCAATTCGGCTCTCGTGGGGACATTTGGATACCAGCCCCTCTTTCGCCAGTTCAATAAGCTCTTTGCGGAGGTCGGCGCTCCTCCATTCCACCTCAGGGAATTTGCGCTCCATCGCGCATCGGATATTCCAGGTAGCCATGCGGAAAGGGTATCCGCTCCCCAGTGTCGCATCCTGCAGCGCAGCAGCATCAGTCATCACCTGCATGATTTTGCTTTTTACGTCACTCACTCTTCACCTCCTGCGGGGCGGCCGGCAGCGGCATCCAGTGGGTAACACGACCTGTTAGCGCCTTGTCTGACCATGCACCTTCATTCCATGAGCAGTTCCATTGGTAGTGGCTTTTCCCCAAGCTGTTTTGCTCTTCCACATAGCACCAGTAACGGCCACCTTCTTCTGGCAGGCGCTCGCTTACCGGAATCCATCCTGAAACTACCGGTGCTGGCTGCGCGTGGAGATAGAGCTTAGTGCCAGGCTCAAAGGACTGGATAAGGCGGCGATAAGAAAGCGCATCCCCTCCATCATCGCCAACAACAATCACCGGCTCACTGTCCGCTACCGGCTGCGCTGGCGGCATATCTGGACCTTTGCGAATGGCTTTTGCCAGCTCGATAGGGTCATCGTAAAGCCAGTCTCCGGTGTCAGGGTGATTGGCTTCTGCCAGTTGGGCGGCCCACTCCAGACCGTCTTTGTGTCCCTGCAGGTAGTCGAGAGGCATCTCAACCGGCTCGCTGTCCATTGCGGCCAGCGCCATGCGGGCCAATGCTGAAGCCTCACCGCATTGAACGTGGTCAGTTTCAATGATGTTGAGCAGTTCTTCTCTGGTAAATTTGCTGGTCATTGGTTGGCTCCTTCGATAATCGCATTCAGGGAGTTGAGAACCATATCCGTCATGATTCCCTTGCCGTTTAGCTTGACGTGAGCCTGTATTTCTCTACGCGCCGCCTTGAGAACGCCGACGCTGACTGTCACTCTGCGTTGATTGTCTGCATTAATTTCCTGCAGGCGTTCCAAAGATGATTTTTCAGCCATCACTCAGCCTCCCACTTGATGCCAGCGGCGGTAAGCATCCCTTCAATTTCCCAGCGTGCATAAACCGGATAGCGTTCGGAACCATCGCAGCAGCGGTCTTTCTCGCTGTGAGATACCGCTACATCATCCCAGTAATCATCTGGCGCATGACCTGCCTGAATCCAGATTAAGTGAGCGTGTGGCTTCGGCATCTTCACGGTGACGGTGCGGGACTCCAGCTCGGCGATGCGCTGCCGCAGTGCTGTGTTATCGTCGAACAGCTCACAGATGTGGCGATTCTGCTTGCGAACGCGGTTTTCGCTTTCAGTCATTTGCTGCTGCGCCTTATCCAGCGCCTCTACCAGCGCGAGGACGTTGACTGGGTTGGCTTCTTCGTGGAACTCATTGATATCTGTGATATCGATATCAATCTGTTCACCTTCATGCTGAGAGATATCGATAATCTCACCATATGGATATGCTGCGAGCCGTTCATGCGCCCCAATAGCATTCTCTGCTGCCGCTTTCAGGCCCTGCGCCAGTTCGGTGATATCAGTTGTCATGCTGCACGCTCCGTGCGGTGTGTGTGGTTTTTCCAGCGGTTCTGAGCAGCGGAGTTTTTATCCTTACGACCCATTACGTGCCTACAGGAATGCACCAGGACGACTGAGCGGCGATTGCTTACCCTCACCCATTTCCGCAGGTACCAGTGTTTCCCACCTCTGGACAGGAGCGCTCTGGCTTTTCTGTTGCTCATGCTCATTTGGCCCCCTCGCGCAGCTGCTGGGCGATATCTTCCAGGATGCCATCAGCAAAAGAACGGTCGAAATCACCCTCTGGTGCATCTGCCATAAACTCGGTTGAGGTGAGAATCATGCGAGCGATATCGGCAGCGTTTTTGGCTGTGTCTTTGATAAAACCTGCATCCCAAGCAGCCAGCATCCTATTAGCAACGAAGTGTGCACCTTCAACGCGGCCATCAGCCTTAATCCCGGCTACGATGCGATCGGTGGCGGAAAAATCCAGCTCATCGGCACATGGGATCACTTCGCCGTATATCCGCTCCATAGCTTCATCCCAGCCGTAGCGGCAGGCATCGTACCGGTCAGTAATACCTCGGTCTTCCAGTCCGCACCCCATGCCTTCGTCGTGGTACTGAGGTTCGTTATCCAGGTTGGTTACGGAGTCAACGATCTGTTTCATTGCTACATTTTCCAGAGCTAACGCCGCATTCTCCTCAGCCAGCTGCTTAAACGCTTTCGCCAGCGCCATAACCTTTGTCTCTTTGATCGACAGCTCGCCTGCGCTCTCCAGGGAAGCGATGAGCTCGTTTACTGTTTCGATGTTCATGCCGCCACCCATTCGATCGCCAGATAAGCCACATACAGGACGGCGACGATTGCCACCCAACCAATGATGTTTGCCACCATCACGAACAGCAGCAGTGACCGCCGGCTGTAATTCACGAAATCAAAATCCATACTTACCCCCGCTTACCCGTTTAACTTATTGATTCAATTGATATCAATGAAGATCGTTGTTTTAGAACTCTTCGACCTTCCACCCGCCGCCGGCTTTTGCCTGGAGCTTCGTTACTCCGATGATCCGGAATGGGTACTGGTCGGCTGCGACTTTGGTTTTCACCCTGGCATCGTCAGTCCAGAACCCTTTCACCTCATGCAATTCCAGCTGGCCGTTTGCCAGCATCACGGCGAAGTCAGGCGTGTAGAACGTGTTGTCAGCCAGACGCAACTTGATGCCTTCAAACCGGTACCAGGCGATTTCCCCGTAGCGCCTACGCAGTTCGAGATAACTACAGTAGGCCTCCTCGGTTTTGTTCATCTGTCCGGCCTTGAGCCTCCCCAGTGCCTGCATATTTCTTTGCATTGCGCTTCCCCTTCGTTACTTTCTCTGGTGCGTCGCCGCTGAATTTTGCGTAGAGCTTCGCCACCCTCAGGCAATCTTCATAAATCCCTTTGCTCTTCATGGTTGGCTGGGATGACCGACGGTAAAAATCAACTGCCTCATTAGCCCCCCCCCCTGAGCCACTGATATCGAGTAACCATCTCGGAGAAGGTGTTCACGGATGTTCTTTTCTATGAAGTCGACCGGATGCATGCTGACCCCCTTTTTACCTTATTGGTAATTTATAACCATAAACGGATCAATATCAATAGTCTTGCGCATATTTTATTACCCTTTTGGTAAACATTAAGGCGTAAAAAAACGCGCTTCCGCGCCGGTATTACTTGATGATTCCTGCTGCCCTCCCTCGCCGGTATTCCTCCATCAGCCACTGTGCCGGGGTTATACCTCCGAGTGTCGCCGCGTTAGGCATACATCCGAAGCTTCGACCTGGTGGATGGTAGATATTGCCACCGGGGTCTGGAGGGGTGCTTATAGGCTCTGGCTTCGACTGGATGCTCAGAATCGGATCAGGTATCTGATGACCTGCCGCGACCTTTGATGCCCATTCGTCAAGAAGCTTACGCGCATGTTTCTCAACCTCAATCTCACTTAACTGACGCTGGTACATCGCGCGCCTGGTATCGCACACAATCCAGTACATGACAGGGTGGCACCACGGGAATTGTTCTGGTCCGCCAGGCTGTAGGCTTTTCTCCTTGGCGTAGCGGTGAAACTCCCCCATCACATCTTCGATACTCACGCCAAGCACCATCTTGCTGTCTTTGCACCACTTGATGAATTGACCTGGTGACGGCCAGAACGGTGATTCACTGGCACGGGCATGGCGCATTCCTGCTGATACCTGCTCGCGGGTACGGATACCACCTTCGGCGAAAGCGGCGATCCACTGGCGCTTAGCGTCGGTCTCCTGCTGTGCGGTCTTAAGGTTGGTCTGCTCTGCTGCCGGAAACAGTTGCTTGAGCTGTTTAAACAGGGCATCGACAAGTCTCTCTGCGCTGATGTTCACAACATTGTCTTGCTGAGCCTGGTGATTGTCCGGACCCATCATGCGAGCCAGGGCGCCGGCATCACGATTCTGAATTGCTGCGAATACGTTACTCATAAGAAATCCTTCCAGCCTTCAGGGCTGTTCCAGTGTGGTACTTCATCGTCAGAGCTTTCACCGCGCTTTCCTGCCGCTCTTTTTTTCCTGTTCATCAGCAGCCGGGCAAACTTCTGCTCCCACTGCACGTGTTGCATCACATTGCCTTCTGCCATCCAGTAGGTGATGAATTCGATCAGGTCTGATTTCTTGTAACCGTCAGCTGGTAGCGCATGGCCCCATGTTCTGGCGCGCATGACAAAGTCCTCTGACGGCTTCCAGTTTTCATGCATGGTGAATTTGCCAATTGGCTCTCCGATACCATCAACGACAACCGGAGGGACTTGAATTACTTCGCGCGCAGAGAGAGGGGTTTTTATTTCCCTGATCCCTGATCCCTGATCCATTCCTAATGGTACTTGTACCGTATCAGTACCGTACTCATACGGTACTATGGGTAAACATTTGATTTTGCTTTCTTTTGGCTTATTCACTACCTGATGTTTAAGGAAATTCGTTATGACCCCAAAATGCTTTCCATCAGGGGTGGAAAACATGGATAAATAACCACAGTTGGAAAGCTCCCGTATTATTACCGGAATAGGAACGGATGGTTCTCGGATAGGGAAAACTGCAGCTTTGATAAGCTTCGGGTTTGCATTGAAATAGCCTTCATCATCTGCGTAATTAAGCAGACCAATAGCCAGCAAGCAGGCTGGTTCTGATACCTCTGCCATGTCTTCATCGGTCCAGAACTCGGGCTTAATGGTGCGAATGCGGGCCATCAGATCACCTCCACGGCATTACCTTTTGAGGCCTCATGCATTAGCCGTTTTATCTCAGCATGGCGGCGGCGGTTAGTCTCGAGGGTGCATTCGACACAATGCCCGTTGTATACCCATCGCTCACTGTCATGGCCGTGCTTACATTGCTTACCGGTGTAGTAGCGCTTTAGTCCTGCCTTTGCCGCTTCGACGCGAGTAATGATCTCCATAGTTCCTGTCTCACTCTGGTTGTGGTTACGGTAATTTTGCAGCAAGCCAAAAAAAGATCAACCGTATTTGGATAATTATTACCAAATTGGTGTACAGGGAGAGGCAGGAGCCGCCTGGGGGTGGCGGCGAGGGTGAGTTTTGAGGATTAACGTTCGTGGAACCAGAGGACCAGGTCGGATTTTGCGGAGATCCACTTACGGGATTTGCAGGCTTTAAACAGTCTTTCTAACAGAGGCTTACGTGGGATTCTTCTACGACCAGTCAGGTGAACCTGAATGTAGTGGCTGGTCGTGCCGGCGTCACTTGCGAACTCTTCACGCTCAGCCGGCGAGAGGTCGAGCCAGCAGCGTTTGAAGTCAAATTTTTGCACATCGCTCATATTTTTTTAGTCCCGGACTAACTTTAGACAGCCTGATTATTACCAATCTGGTGTAAAAATCAATGACTGTTACCTTTTTGGTAAGTTTACCTTTATGGTAATATTCTATTAAATTTAATCAGTTAGGTAACAATTTCAGGCTAAAAAAATAGAAATGAAAAGCATCTACGACATAAGACGCGACAACCTCAATGAGATAATCCGGAAGGATTTCGATAACACGCAACTCCGGTTTGCCGAGAGAATCAAAAAATCAGCTAACCTCGTTAACAGGTGGAGCAAGGGGACAAAAAATATCGGCGCCAACGCGGCACGCGAGATCGAGTCGTTCGCCGGGAAAGGTCGTTTCTGGCTGGATATCGACCATCTGTCAGATACCCCGACGCTGCCAGAGATTATCGACCCGCAGGAATGGAGTGTGGAAAAGCAGGCAGCGTTTACCCTTGGTGTATGGATGGGACAGCATCCGGATCTGAACTCAGAGAAAAAGGTTTCGGAAGCGGCCGGTATCGGCCAGGCGACCGTAAATCGCATCCTGAACTGCGAAGGTTCCACCAGCATTGGCGTACTGTCGGCTATCGCCAGGGCGTTCGGCCGCGATGCATATGAGCTGATCCTGCCGCCTGGTAATGCTGGTCTGATTGACTATGACCACCATGAATACGCCGGGCTGCCGCAGGAAGAGAAAAACAAGATCGCCGCCTTCATCAAGTTCATCGTCAGCCAGAACCAGTAACCTCTAACCTACCTGTCACTCCTGCCGGTGGGATAACTCCCCGCGCCTCATGCACTTACCAAAATGGTAAACTTTTCCTCATCAAATCTATTGACACAACCATAAATTGATCAGATTATTACCTTAACGGTAACAACAGGGCGTTAAATTACCAGAAACCCACCATCGGGTGGATTTCTCATACCCCTGATATTTACCAAATGGTAATAGTGAGGTGTGTATGCAATGGCAAATCATTAACGGCTGGTACTGCGTTACGGCATGCGGGCTGATGAGCTGGAAGTTTCGCACGCTGCCGGAAGCAATCAGCTGGGCGTTCGTCAGCAAACTGGCAGCAAAAACGGAAATGGGTATGGGGGTGAGCAAGTGAACATTCAGCAGATTAACAACCTGAAAAAAATCATGAACAACATCGACGGCGATTACCAGCTTAACCAGATGCTGTACGAGCGCCACGTCGAGCTTATCGACGCGATCAAGTTCCATCAGCTGCAAAAGCCATTCTACGAACTGGAGCGCAAAGGCGTGCGCAGCGAGCTTCTGGAAGAGCTGATGATGAGCTCTGAGTTTGAAGAATGCCTGGCCGCGTGTCAGCGGGAACTCACCGGCATCATTGCCAAGTGGGATCTGGCTGACCAGCTGGATACGGCGAGGAACGCAGCATGATGAATAACGTTGGCAGCATGGACAGAACTAAGTATCTCGGCGGCAGTGATGTCGCCGGTATTCTCGGGATTAGCCCGTGGCGCACTCCGCTTGAGGTTTACCTCGACAAAGTTCAGCCACGCAATAAGCCAATAGTTCCAGGGAAACAGAGAGTGTTTACGCGTGGCCAGCGTATGGAGCCATACGTAATCGACCTGCTGGCTGAAGAAACAGGACTCGAAATCATCCACCGCGGGAACCGGTACATCCACCGTGATTACGGCTTTATCGCAGCTGAGATTGATGCAGAAGCAGCTACCGGAGAGAACATCGAGATCAAAACGGTTAGCCCGTTCAAGGCTAAGGAATGGGGAGAGGTTCAGACAGATGCGATCCCTGTGCATTACACGGCGCAGGCCATGCATGGGCTGATGGTTACCGGGAAACAGGTATGCGTATTTGGTGTGCTGATCGGCGGTGATGACTTCCGTATCTATCGGGTGGAGCGTGACGAAGAAACCATCCAGGCCATCCTGGAGAAAGAAGTCTCCTTCTGGGACAGGGTGATAAACCTCAACCCGCCGGAGGCCACCAGCGTAAGCGATATTTCGCTGATGTTTGAGAAGGACGCCGGTACCAGTATTGAGGCAGACGGTAAAGCTCTGTCGCTATACAACGACCTTAGAGATATGAAGTCACGCTGCAAAGCGCTGGAAGCAGAAATAGCTGTATCAGAAGAGAAACTGAAGATTTATATGCAGGATAACTCAATTCTGACGCTGGATGGTAAGCCGATCTGCACATGGAAATCTCAGGTTAGCAATCGATTTGACCAAAAGCTATTCCAGGCAGAACACCCTGCCCTTTACGAAAAATTCAAAACAGCAACGACATCACGCGTATTCAGAATGAAGTAAGGAGAAAACATGTCTACCAACGCACTTAAGGCAGCTGCGACAGGAAACCAGGTCGCGCAGCATAGCGATAAACCAACCACTCTGGCTGGCTTGCTCGCAGATCCAAAAATTAAGGCTCAGATGGCGCTGGCTCTTCCAAAGCACATGACAGCCGACCGCCTTGCGCGCATCGCTACTACAGAGATCCGCAAGATCCCAAAACTGGCGGCCTGTGACCAGGCCAGCTTCCTCGGGGCGATTATGCAATGTGCTCAACTCGGTCTTGAGCCAGGCGGCGCACTTGGCCATGCATACCTGATTCCGTTCGACAAACGGCAGAAAGTAAATGGCCGCTGGGAAACTGTATCGACAGAAGCGCAGCTGATTATTGGTTATCGGGGAATGATTGACCTCGCCCGCCGGTCAGGTCAAATCCTGAGCATATCAGCGCGCACAGTCCATGCGAACGACAAATTCAGTTACTCATACGGGCTGGAAGAAACGCTCGAGCATTCACCTTGCGAGACCGGTGACCGAGGAGAACTTACGCATGTTTACGCCGTTGCACGCCTGAAAGATGGCGGTGTTCAGTTCGAAGTTATGAGCCGGGCAGACGTTGAGAAAGTTCGTGCCCTGAGCAAAGCCGGAAGCAGCGGACCGTGGGTGGACCACTTTGACGAGATGGCCAAAAAGACGGTGATCCGTCGCCTGTTTAAATACCTGCCTGTTTCTATCGAACTGCAAAAAGCGGTTGTGATGGATGAACGAGCTGAAGCCGGCCTGAGCCAGGATAACGCAGCTGTTATCACCGGTGAGTATTCCGTCGTAGACGATGAGCAGCAGAGCATGACAGCAGTTTCTGAATCTGATCGAGAAGAAGCACGTGAATACGCTAGCGCCATTCTGAACAGCCTTGATCCTTCTGTGGATGATGCAAAGGCGCTTTTTAAGCGGGCAGAAGACGAAATAAACGCACTGGCTGAAAAGTTAGGCGATGAATACCACCAGGGATTCATGACGACGCTTAACGATATGCGTCCTGAATTTGCATAACACCACCACCGCGGCGCGCCCGGCGCCGCACTGAAAAAAGAGAGGTAACGATGAAAGGTGCATTAGGCAAAAAGGAACTGCTGGCGGTGGTGCCTGTATCGATGAGCACTATCGACCGCATGGAGAAAAACGGGGAGTTCCCTAAGCGTTTCTGGATCACAGACAAGCGCTGTGCCTGGAACAGCGAAGAGATCGAGCGCTGGCTGGATGAACGTCAGCAGAACGGCACAACGGAGTTTGCTGGAAAAAAGCCTCCGCTTGAGCAACGAGTATTCCGCCCGGTTGGTAACGCGGCGTGACGACGCTGGCGAGGTACTGGGAAAGGTGGTCAGGATGGTTTCTGTACCTGGCCGCCGTATCCGCCTGGCTGTTCCTGCTGGCGGTCATTTTTCGAGAGGGTTGGATACGATGAATCGGATGGAAAAATACCACGCGGATTATGTCTCGCAGCGCAAAGCGCCACCTCTTGTCGCCGTAACGCCGGCGGCAATGGAGATCGAGCAGCGCGCTATTGCTCGCGAGAACAAAGGCCAGTACCGCCTGGCCGCTCGCCTCTGGCTTGAGTGCATGGATGCGGCCACTGGCGAGATTGAGCGGGCCCGTATCGCTATACGCCGCGATCAGTGCATTGGCCGCGGGAACCGGCTTCGCCAGGGATGCTATGCCGGGATCTGCGCCACCGCCGGGGTGATTTATGACTAACCCACACGACAGCATTCGCGTAGGCAGTATCACGCTGGTTTATTCGTCCGTGCGCCGTGGCTGGCTGGCGCCGGGCGGCCAGGTTATCCAGAACCCGCTGAAGGCTCAGCGCGTGGCGGAGCAACTGAATAGCAAGAAGGGGGCAGCATGACTGATGGATATGTCAATGAACTCGAAATGGGGAAATGTGGTGAGTATTACGCAATTTTCTCATTAACAAAACAAGGGTTTATTTGTTTCCCGTCAGACCAGGGATTGCCATATGACATCGTTGTCCAAAGTGAAGGAAGGTTATTGCGAGGACAGGTCAGATCAACACTTCGTATGCGAGATTACGGTAAGTCAAAAAATGTTTACAGATTTAGCACCAGAACCGGAAAAGGGAGCATACGAGCAACACAATGTGGATATTGTGATTTTTATGCCTTTGTTGTGATCGAGGATGAAAAAATAGGTTTCATGGCAGCAAAGGAGCTTACCAGCTGCAAAAACATTGGCTCAATAAAACAAACTTTAGAGTTTCGCACTGAAGATAAAGTTTACCCAGGACGAATTTACCCTACCGGAAAACAAAGAATTCTTGATTATTCAAGAAATATCGAATCATTTTCATCTTTTCGTCGCGTAGCTGAGCTGTTGAGGAAAAAATCATGACAACTAAAAAATACACTCTAATTTATAGCGATCCGCCATGGGCATACCGTGACAAGGAGGCTGACGGTGACCGCGGCGCCGGTTTCAAATACCCGGTGATGAATGTGCTGGATATCTGCAGGCTGCCAGTATGGGAGCTAGCCGCCGACGATTGCCTTCTGGCTATGTGGTGGGTACCGACTCAGCCGGTAGAGGCACTGAAAGTCATGGAGGCCTGGGGATTCCGCCTGATGACAATGAAGGGATTCACCTGGCACAAGACGAACAAGCATAAAGGGAACAGTGCGATCGGCATGGGACATATGACCCGGGCGAACAGCGAAGACTGCCTGTTTGCCGTGCGCGGGAAACTACCGGCCCGCATGGATGCCTCAATCTGCCAGCATGTCACGGCGCCGCGCCTGGAGAACTCGCGCAAACCGGACGTTATCCGCGAGAAACTGGTGCAGCTGCTTGGCGATGTCCCACGTATTGAACTCTTCGCCCGCCAGTCTTCTCACGGCTTCGACGTGTGGGGTAACCAGTGCTCGGCGCCGGCGGTTGAGTTGCTGCCAGGCTGCGCAGTGCCGGTAGTGAAGACGGAGGCCGCATGAACATTGCCGAAGAGGCCTCGCTGATACGACAACTCGAAGAGGCGCGCGCCATTATCAACCAGAGGAATGGTGAGATCATTCACCTGCAGAGAGAAGCGGCGCGCTACCGTGAGCAGCGGGATTCTGCAAACGCGATGGTTAAGTTCCTGCGCGGGCTATTTGAGAATTCTTCGAAGGCGACACAATGAGCCGCCTCCGGGCGGACTATTGTTCATTCATCCACTTTTCAAATGCAGACGGGGAGAACGGCACCAGGTCGTAATGCTCCCCGTTTATCCATGCATCAACCATATTTGCCCACTGCTGCAGCATGTAGGCCCGCTGCCGGGAATACTCGGCCTTGTTGTAAACCGCCCTCACGCCCTTCTGTTCATGCGCAAGCGCCTTCTCTATCCAGTCTGACGGGAATCCCGCTTCATGCAAAAGCGTGCTCGCTGTGCGCCGCAGGTCGTGCACTGTTAGAGGTTGCAGGTTATCTCCGGCATCCGCTGCCGCAGCAACCGCGCGATCGGTGACTGAGTTCAGAGCAGCATTGGATAACGGCTTACTGGTGCTGTAGCGCCCGGGCAGAAGATAGTCACTCCCGCCTGCGCACATCTGCAGGCCTACCATCAGATCCTGCGCCTGAGGCGGAAGGTAGATGACGTGCGACCGGCTCCCCTTCATCCTGTCAGATGGGATCGTCCAGGTTCCTTTGCTGAAATCCACCTCTTTCCACGTCGCCATGATGAACTCGGTTTTGCGCACCATCGTGATCAGGATGAGCTTCACAGCCAGTTTTAAGGTTGGCAAAGTGCTGACGGTATCGAGAGACCTGAACAGCACGCCGATTTCTTCCGGCTGCAGGCAACGGTCACGCGGTTTAAACATGGCGATCGCCGAAGGTTTGATATCTGCGGCCGGGTTGAATAACCCGTGCCCGCGGTCATTGGCATACCGGTAAACGCTGCTGATGATTTCACGCGCCTGCACCGCCGTCGCACGTCCGCCGCGCTCGACTATGCGATCGCAAAGATCACGCACCATAGGGGTCGTTATCTCGGACATCATTTTGTTTCCGAGAACAGGCAAAATATCCCTGTCGATTACTGATTGCTTCATAGCCCGCGTGCTGTCAGCCAGGACCACATGTTTCATGTAGGCGTCGGTATGTACCGTAAATGTTTCGGCGCCGCGGATCCGTTTGATACCGTCACGTTTAGCCGCAGCCGGCGACTGGCCTGCGTTCAGCAGCTTTTTAGCCGCTATCAGTTCATCCCTGGCTTCGGCCAGCGTGATACCGTCACGACCATACTGACCTATAACCAGCGTCTCCCGGCGGCCGTTGATGCGGTAATCGTAACGAAAAGAGATGGTGCCTGAGATCAGCACGGCTACATACAGCCCGTCTCGATCGGAGACCTTGTACATTTTGCCCTGCGGTTTCAGGTTTTTGAGTTTGGTATCGGTAAGCACATTTCACCCGTGATGCATCATTTTTCTGACGGTACGAGAGTATACCGTAATGGTAATACCGTCAGATATACCGTCAAAAAATGTGAGATAGAGTGAATAGTGTTGAAGTGATTTAAAGAAAAACCCCCTGTAAAAACAGAGGGTTGAATTTCAATTTGAGTAGATATGATTAGCTATAGGGTAGCCGTTAATCATTCCCACTCAATCGTTGCTGGCGGCTTGCCGCTGATGTCATACACCACGCGGGAGATACCGTTCACTTCATTGATGATACGGTTGGAGACGCGGCCGAGGAAATCATACGGCAGGTGTGCCCAGTGCGCGGTCATGAAGTCGATGGTTTCCACCGCACGCAGGGAAACCACCCAGTCGTATTTACGGCCATCGCCCATCACGCCGACGGAACGAACCGGCAGGAACACAGTGAACGCCTGGCTGACTTTGTTATACAGATCAGCTTTGTGCAGCTCTTCGATGAAGATAGCGTCCGCACGACGCAGCAGGTCGCAGTACTCTTTCTTCACTTCGCCCAGCACGCGCACGCCAAGGCCGGGGCCCGGGAACGGGTGACGGTAGAGCATGTCGTACGGCAGGCCCAGTTCCAGACCGATCTTACGCACTTCGTCTTTGAACAGCTCACGCAGCGGCTCAACCAGGCCCATCTTCATCTCTTTCGGCAGGCCGCCCACGTTGTGGTGAGATTTGATGACGTGCGCTTTACCGGTGGCGGAAGCGGCAGACTCGATAACGTCAGGGTAGATGGTACCCTGCGCCAGCCATTTGACGTCGTCCAGCTTCAGCGCTTCTTCGTCGAACACTTCCACGAAAACGCGACCGATAATTTTACGCTTCGCTTCCGGATCGCTTTCACCCGCCAGCGCGTCGAGGAAACGCTGCTCGCCTTCAACGTGAACAATGTTCAGGCCAAAGTGTTCGCCGAACATCTCCATCACCTGCTGCGCTTCGTTCAGGCGCAGCAGACCGTTGTCCACGAATACGCAGGTCAGGTTTTTGCCGATAGCGCGGTGCAGCAGCATCGCGGTCACCGAAGAGTCCACACCGCCGGAGAGGCCGAGGATCACTTTGTCGTCGCCAACCTGCTGACGGATACGCTCAACGGCGTCGTCGATGATTTTCGCCGGGGTCCACAGCGCTTCGCACTGGCAGATGTCGCGCACGAAGCGCTCCAGCATACGCATTCCCTGACGGGTGTGGGTCACTTCCGGGTGGAACTGCACGCCGTAGAAGCGTTTTTCTTCGTTGGCCATAATGGCGAACGGGCAGTTGTCGGTGCTGGCGACGGTTACGAAGTCCGCTGGGATGGCGGTCACTTTGTCGCCGTGGCTCATCCACACGTCCAGCAGCGGTTTGCCGTCTGCGGTCAGGGAATCTTCGATACCGCGCACCAGCGCGCTGTCGTTAACCACTTCAACCTGCGCGTAACCAAACTCACGCTCGTTAGAACCTTCTACATGGCCGCCCAGCTGCATCGCCATGGTCTGCATGCCGTAGCAGACGCCAAATACCGGCACGCCGGCTTCGAACACATACTGCGGCGCGCGCGGGCTGTTCTCTTCGGTGGTGCTTTCCGGGCCGCCGGAAAGAATGATGCCGCTTGGATTAAATTCGCGGATCTGTGCTTCCGTGACATCCCATGCCCACAGCTCACAGTAGACGCCCAGCTCACGCACGCGACGCGCCACCAGCTGAGTATACTGAGACCCGAAGTCGAGGATGAGGATGCGATGTTTATGAATGTTTTCCGTCATTGACGCTAATTCCGAGGCAAGTGAAACAGAGTAAATAAATCGCCCGACGCAAGGTCGGGCGAAGAAATCAGGAGCCCAGACGGTAGTTCGGGGACTCTTTGGTGATGGTCACGTCGTGAACGTGGCTTTCCTGAATGCCCGCACCGCTGATGCGTACGAATTCAGCTTTGGTACGCAGCAGGTCAATGGTACCACAGCCGGTCAGACCCATACAGGAACGCAGGCCGCCCATCTGCTGGTGAATGATCTCTTTCAGGCGGCCTTTATAGGCCACGCGGCCTTCGATACCTTCCGGCACCAGTTTGTCAGCGGCGTTATCGCTCTGGAAATAGCGATCAGAGGAGCCTTTGGACATCGCGCCAAGGGAGCCCATCCCGCGGTAGGATTTGTAAGAGCGACCCTGATAGAGTTCGATTTCACCCGGGGACTCTTCGGTACCCGCCAGCATGGAGCCAACCATCACCGCCGCCGCACCGGCGGCGATCGCTTTGGCGATATCGCCGGAGAAACGGATACCGCCGTCAGCGATAACCGGAATACCGGTCCCTTCCAGCGCTTCCACCGCGTCGGAAACAGCAGTGATCTGCGGCACACCCACGCCGGTGACGATACGGGTAGTACAGATGGAGCCCGGGCCGATGCCCACTTTCACCGCGCTGCAGCCGGCTTCCGCCAGCGCGCGTGCGCCTGCGCCAGTGGCAACGTTGCCGCCGATGATCTGCAGGTCAGGATATTTCGCGCGCGTTTCACGGATACGCTGCAGAACGCCTTCTGAGTGACCGTGCGAGGAGTCGATCAGCAGAACGTCAACGCCTGCCGCTACCAACGCGTCTACGCGCTCTTCGTTTCCGGCACCAGCGCCGACCGCCGCGCCTACGCGCAGACGGCCCTGCTCATCTTTACAGGCGTTCGGTTTACGTTCTGCTTTCTGGAAGTCTTTGACGGTGATCATGCCGCGCAGGTGGAAGCTCTCATCCACGACCAGCGCTTTCTCAACGCGTTTTTCGTGCATCTTAGCGAATACCACTTCACGGCTTTCGCCTTCACGAACGGTGACCAGACGCTCTTTCGGCGTCATGTAGACGCTGACCGGCTGGTTCAGATCGGTGACGAAACGCACGTCGCGGCCGGTGATGATGCCAACCAGCTCGTTTTCTTCGGTAACCACCGGGTAGCCGGCGAAACCGTTGCGCTCGGTCAGCTCTTTCACTTCACGCAGAGTGGTCGTCGGCAGAACAGTCTGCGGGTCGGTGACCACGCCGGACTCATGTTTCTTCACGCGACGAACTTCTTCCGCCTGGCGCTCGATGGACATGTTTTTGTGAATAAAGCCGATGCCGCCTTCCTGTGCCAGGGCAATAGCCAGACGCGCTTCCGTTACGGTATCCATGGCTGCGGAGAGCATAGGAATATTCAGACGAATGGTTTTCGTCAGCTGAGTGCTGAGATCGGCAGTATTCGGCAGAACGGTAGAATGAGCGGGAACGAGGAGGACGTCGTCAAACGTCAGGGCTTCTTTAGCGATACGTAGCATGGGCAATATCTCGACCAGGGTGGATAAATATTGCCGTGGCATTATACAGAGCGTAACCGATTGCATCTACCCTTTTTTGCAAATAATACTTGCCATCCCCTCTGAGCGCGTTACTATCGACTGAATAACCTGCTGATTTAAAGTTTGATCTTGCTCACGTGTTACCCTCTCAATCCCCCGCAATTTTTACCGTAAGCCGCCTCAATCAGACGGTGCGTCTGCTGCTTGAGCGCGAAATGGGCCGGGTTTGGATCAGCGGCGAGATCTCTAACTTCAGCCAGCCCTCCTCCGGCCACTGGTACTTCACCTTAAAAGACGATAATGCCCAGGTGCGCTGCGCGATGTTCCGCAACAGCAACCGCCGGGCCACGTTCCGCCCGCAGCACGGGCAGCAGGTGCTGGTTCGCGCCAACATCACGCTGTATGAGCCGCGCGGCGACTACCAGATTATCGTCGAAAGCATGCAGCCCGCCGGCGAAGGGTTGCTGCAGCAGAAGTATGAGCAGCTGAAAGCGCAGTTAACGGCGGAAGGACTGTTCGAGCAAAAACATAAGCAGGCACTCCCCTCTCCCGCCCACTGCGTCGGCGTCATCACCTCGAAAACCGGTGCCGCGCTGCACGATATTCTCCATGTCCTCAGGCGCCGCGATCCCGGGCTGCCGGTGATCATCTACCCAACCGCGGTCCAGGGTGACGACGCCCCCGGGCAGATTGTGCGCGCCATCGCGCTGGCCAACGCGCGCCAGGAGTGTGACGTACTGATTGTCGGACGCGGCGGCGGTTCGCTGGAGGATCTGTGGAGTTTTAACGATGAGCGGGTGGCGCGGGCTATTTTCGCCAGCCAGATCCCTATCGTCAGCGCCGTCGGCCATGAAACCGACGTCACGATCGCTGATTTTGTTGCCGACCTGCGGGCACCGACTCCCTCAGCCGCCGCGGAAATCGTCAGCCGCAACCAGCAGGAGCTGCTGCGCCAGCTGCAGTCCGGACAGCAGCGGCTGGAAATGGCGATGGACTATTTCCTCGCCAGTCGCCAGCGCCGTTTTACCCAGCTGTTCCATCGCCTGCAGCAACAGCATCCACAGCTGCGCTTGGCCCGCCAGCAGACCGCCCTGGAACGCCTGCGCCAGCGGATGCGTATCGCCGTGGAGTCACAGCTTAAGCGCGCAGAACAGCGGCAAAAGCGCACCGTTCAGCGTCTGAATCACTACAACCCGCAGCCGCGGATCCACCGCGCGCAGTCGCGGATCCAGCAGCTGGAATACCGGCTGGCGGAAATTATGCGTGGCCGCCTCAGCGAGCGGCGTGAACGGTTTGGCAACGCGGTGACCCATCTGGAGGCGGTGAGCCCCTTAGCCACCCTGGCGCGGGGCTACAGCGTCACCTCGGTGAGCGACGGTACGGTGCTGAAGCAGACAAAACAGGTCAAAACCGGCGATCGGCTCACCACCCGCCTGAAAGACGGCTGGGTCGAAAGCGAAGTGAAGCAGATCGCGCCGGTGAAAAAAACGCGGGCCAGAAAGCCTTCGCCCACTAAACCAGCGGAATAAATTCCACCCGTTTTTTCGAGATCAGGCCATGCCCATGCTGGCAAAAGTAATCCACCGCGCCGCACGCCTTCAGCACCTCCAGCGGCTGGTGGCATTCCGGGCAGCGGGCCTCGAGGGCAAACACCCTTTCGCACTGGGCGCAATGCGCGCTACTGCCTTTGACATCTAACGGCGCGTGGCACTGAGGGCAATCAAGTTCCATAACCATTCCTTTCAACGTTTATCTGCACCTATTTTATCATGTTCCGGGTTTAATGCGGGCCGCGTAATTGCTGCTGCAACCTGAGCAGCCATTCCACTTCCTCAAGCCTACGCTGCGTTAGCCCGGCCACGCTGTCCGGCGCCCGGATAAACAGATTATCCGCGCCGAGGATCTGCTCATCAAGACAGTGCGTATAGATCGCCCCGGGCCGGGTCCAGCGCTGCACCCGCTCGCCGTCCTGTAGCGTCACCACTTCGCCCTCAGGGGCGCGATCGAGGGTGATTACTCGCCCGTCCCGCAGTCCTATTCGCATTCCCTTTTGCCCGCCCGCGGGACCCGCGTATTTGTTGAGCCAGATATTGAGCGGGATAGTGCCCAGGGTTCCCTGCAGATGCGCCACCCCCTCGGCAGTGCTGGTATCCCCTGGAGCAATGTCATGGCCGAGGCGGTCTTTCGCCACCCGAAGGAAAAGGCTCAGCGCCGTATCGCTTCCGCTGGCGTGCAGGGTTTCGCGGAGCATCGCCAGGACATGGGTGCCGATATCGAGGATCACCCCATCAGGGTGACGCAGCTGCCGGGTATCCAGCTCCCCGGTGGCAAAATTGAGTGCGACCGGCTCACCAGCGCTGTTAAAGCCGCTTGGCTCCTGCAAAGAGCCTTCGAGCCAGACGATATCCTGCGCTGACAGGTGCGGCGGAGGCAGGCCGCTGGCCTCCCCTTCCGCCCGCCACAGCGGGCCAGGAGCGTTCAGCGCAACGCCTCGCGCCATCCAGTGGTCAAGAGCCAGCACCCGCGCGGCCTGCTCAGTCGGCGCCAGCAGCGCCCGCAGCCGGGCGGCCTGCTCAAGGTTGGCCACGATCGGCTTTTCCACCACGATGCGGGAAATGCCGCTGGCTAACGCCCTCTCCAGTACGGGCAGATGCTGAAGTGATGAGGTGGTAATGAAGAGCGTATCCAGGGGTTCGGCCAGCAGCGCCGACAGCGAACTACAGCGCTGGATCCCCGGCAGCGCTCTGCTGCAGTCCAGGTCATAGCCCTGGCAGCGGTCGATGACGTCCCCCAGGCGACGCAGCGCCGGTAAATAGGCGGTTTCCACCACCGCGCCGAGGCCGATAAAACCAATCTGCATAGTAAGTCCACCTTTGAGCCGCTCTGTTCCCGGCGAAGTATCGCGGGATTATGGCGGAAGGTTTTGACATTTACCGGCATGGCGGCCACAAAAAACCCGCCGAAGCGGGTTTAATGATTATTTGCTTTTCTTGATGTGTTTGATCAAGCGCTTACGTTTACGCATCTGGTTCGGCGTCAGGGTGTTACGCTTGTTAGCGAACGGGTTTTCCCCTTCCTTGAACTGGATCCGGATTGGCGTGCCCATCACGTCCAGGGATTTACGGAAGTAGTTCATCAGATAGCGCTTGTAGGAATCCGGCAGATCCTTGACCTGGTTACCGTGGATCACCACGATAGGCGGGTTGTAGCCCCCGGCGTGGGCGTATTTCAGCTTCACGCGACGGCCACGCACCAGCGGTGGCTGATGATCTTCCGCCGCCATGTTCATGATCCGGGTCAGCATCGCGGTGCTTACGCGGCGCGTAGCGCTGTCGTAGGCTTCGCGTACCGATTCAAACAGGTTGCCGACGCCGCTGCCGTGCAGGGCGGAGATGAAGTGCACCCGGGCAAAGTCGATAAAGCCCAGACGATAGTCGAGGGTCTCCTTCACCTGCTCCTTCACTTCCTGACTCAGGCCATCCCACTTGTTAACGACGATCACCAGCGAACGGCCGCTGTTAAGAATAAAGCCCAGCAGCGAGAGGTCCTGGTCGGAGATCCCTTCGCGAGCATCGATCACCAGCAGCACGACGTTGGCGTCTTCAATCGCCTGCAGCGTTTTTATCACCGAGAACTTTTCCACTACGTCGGTGATTTTCCCGCGCTTGCGCACCCCGGCGGTATCGATGAGCACGTATTCGCGCTCGTCACGCTGCATCGGGATATAAATGCTGTCACGGGTGGTGCCCGGCATATCGTAAACCACCACGCGATCTTCACCGAGGATGCGGTTGGTGAGGGTTGATTTACCGACATTAGGACGCCCGACAATCGCCAGCTTGATCGGCAGATCCTGCGGATTGAAGTCGTCTTCCGGCTCTTCTTCCGCTTCGCCATTCTGCTCGGCTTCGAATTTCGCCCAGTATTCGGCGTCTTCATCCACTTCTTCCTGCGGATTAACCTCATCGACCCATGGCAGCAGGGCCTGCTCCAGCAGGCTGGTCACGCCGCGGCCGTGCGAAGCGGCAATCGGATAGATATCGCCCAAGCCGAGCGACCAGAAGTCCGCCATTGCCTGGTCGACGTCGATGCCGTCGGTTTTGTTAGCCACCAGGAAGGTGGGCTTTTCACGAGAGCGCAGGTGTTTAGCGATCGCGATGTCCGCCGGCATCAGGCCCGCGCGCGCATCGACCATAAACAGCACCACATCGGCCTCTTCGATTGCCAGCAGCGACTGCTCCGCCATCCGGGTTTCCACGCCCTCTTCCGTACCATCAATACCACCGGTATCGATACAGATGAATTCGCGGCCTTCGACTTCGGCCCGACCGTACTTACGGTCACGAGTCAGCCCCGGGAAATCCGCAACCAGCGCATCACGAGTGCGCGTCAGGCGGTTAAAGAGCGTGGATTTTCCAACGTTAGGGCGCCCGACAAGCGCGACCACAGGTATCATGTTAAATGCCTCATACAATCACTAAGCAACATCGTCTTAACGACGTTTTTAAAAAAGTCAAAACGGCCCCTGTCTGCCAGGGGCCGTTTCTTAATCACTCACGACAGCGGTAATTAACGCGTAATCGCGTACAGCGTACCGTCTTTCGCCTGGATCAGCAGTCGACCATCGGCAACCACCGGGTCGGTCAGGAAGCCGGAACTATCGACTTTCTGCTGCGCCACAAAATGGCCATCTTCCGGATTAACCCAGTGCATGTAGCCTTCGCTATCGCCGACGACCAGATTGCCATTATACAACACCGGCGCGGTCAGCAAACGGTGCAGCAGATCGCTTTGCGTCCACAGGGTTACACCGCCGTCGGTGGTCAGTGCCAGCAGGCGATCGTTCTGGTCAACCAGGTAGATACGGTTACCATCGACGATGAAATCATTCACCGAACCCAGCTCGCGTTTCCACATAATCTGGCCGCTACGCAGGTCCAGCGCGGTCAGGTTACCGTTATAAGCCAGCGCATAAACCACACCGTTAACGATGATCGGCGTCGTGTCGACGTCGTTCAGGCGGTCAATTTCCGTCGGGCCGGTGGCCGTAGAAATACGCTGCTGCCAAATCATCTGCCCCTGCTGCATCAATACTGCACTGACGCGGCCGTTGTCGCCGCCGACGATCGCCGCGCCGTAGGCGGTCGCAGGCGCAGACTCGCCGCGCAGGGAGAGCGCCGGCATATCGAGGTTAACGGTCCACTTCACGGCCCCATCGGTCTCGTTTAGCGCCTGCAGCTGGCCGTTACTGGTATGCACCAGCACCATGCCATCGCTCACCACCGGACGCGACAGCGCCTCGCCGGCGACACGGGTTTGCCAGGCCACGGTACCATCGCTGGTATTCAGCGCATACAGCTGCGCTTTCTCGCTGCCGATATAAACATGGCCGCCAGAGACGGTCACCCCGCCGGAAAGCAGCGCTGGCGTGCGCGAGAACCAGCCATCTTTCTCCGCCAGATTCACCGACCACACCTCTTTGCCGTCGTCGGCGTTCAGCGCTTTGACGGTGCCTTTACGGTCAGCAGCATACACTACGCCGTCGGCAAAGGCCGGATGAAGGTTAGAGTAAAATTCGCCGATACCATCGCCAACCGAGGTGCTCCAGGACGTGGACGGCGTAAACTGGTTTTCTACCGTCGGCAGCGGTGACATTTTCACCACATCTTCTTCGCTATTAAACAGCGAACACCCGCTCAGCAAGGTAACGGAAAGCAGCCCTGGCAACAGTAATTTACGCAATTGCATCGAGTCCCTCTCAGATGGACAAATTATTCATTTTCATACGCATCATTTCGCTGAGCGCAGGAGAAGCATCGCTTTTCACGCCAGCTTCCCACGCCGCACGGGCCCCTTGCTTATCGCCTTTGCTCAACAGAATTTCGCCGCGCAAATCGGCCACAATGGCGGTCCAGCCCTCACCTTTGATGCTGTCGAGGGTTTTCAGCGCCGCATCAGCCTGTTTCATTTGCAGCTGAACGCGGGCCAGACGCATACTGATAACCGATTTCAGATTATCATCAGATGCGGCCGCCAGCCCCTGCTGCAGCTGCTTTTCAGCGTTCGGCAGATCGTTCTGTTCAACAAAATGCTGTGCCAGCTCGAGAGAGGCGAAGGCGCCGTAGGTATTTTTATTGTCAGCCGCGAATTTCTCTGCCCCTGACAGCACTTCTGGCGTATTCGATTTCAGCGCGGAAGTCGCCTTCTCGTAAGCCAGCGACGCGTCTCTGGCGGTATCCTGCTGATGGGAGGTCCAGTAGCGCCAGCCAACCAGCGCGCCAATCCCTAAAATCACCCCGACCGCCAGCGCTTTGCCGTTTTCGGCAAAGAAGCGCTTCAGCGCATCGACCTGATCGTTCTCGTTGTTAAAAGTTTCCACGCAGTCCTTCTCCTGACTAATAATTCCCGGGAGATTAACCCAGAAGTGTGCGCAAATGCGCGGCAACGCTCTCCTGCGTTACGGTAGTTTGCTCACCTGAGCGTAAATCCTTCACTACCACGTTTCCGTCAGCAATTTCTGATTCACCGACCACCAGCGCGACGCGCGCCCCCCACTTGTCAGCGCGGGCGAACTGCTTCTTAAAGTTGCCGCCGCCGTGGTTGGTCATCAGCTTCACGCCGGGCAGCGCATCGCGAACCTGCTCAGCCAGACGCATTGCAGCAGACTGAGTATCGGTCCCGGAGGCTACCAGGTATATATCGACAACAGGATCTGCTTTAAATTCCGGATTCACTGCCTGGACCAGTAAAACAAGACGTTCCAGCCCCATGGCAAAACCCACGCCCGGGGTAGCGCGACCGCCCAGCTGCTCAACCAGGCCGTCGTAACGACCGCCGGCGCAGACGGTGCCCTGGGAACCAAGGCTGGTGGTCACCCACTCGAACACGGTGCGGTTATAGTAATCAAGGCCGCGCACCAGGCGCTGGTTGACGGTGTAGCGGATCCCGGCATCGTCAAGCAGCGCGCACAGGCCGGCAAAGTGGGCTTTCGACTCTTCGTCAAGATAATCGCCGAGCGCCGGCGCGTCGTTGAGCAGCGCCTGAACGTCCGGGTTTTTGGAGTCCAGCACCCGCAGCGGGTTGGTATACATCCGGCGTTTACTGTCTTCATCCAGTTTATCGGTAAACTGCTCCAGGTATGCCACCAGCGCGTCGCGGTAGTTGGCGCGCGCTTCCAGCGAACCGATGGAGTTCAGCTCCAGGCTGACGTGCTCGGAGATGCCCAGCTCACGCCACCAGCGCGCGGTCAGCATAATCAACTCCGCGTCGATGTCCGGGCCCTGCAGGCCAAACACTTCGGCGCCGATCTGATGGAACTGACGGTAGCGACCTTTCTGCGGGCGCTCGTGACGGAACATTGGCCCGACGTACCACAGACGCTGTTCTTGATTGTACAGCAGACCATGTTCGATGCCGGCACGTACGCAGCCCGCCGTCCCTTCCGGACGCAGCGTCAGGCTGTCGCCATTGCGGTCTTCGAAGGTATACATCTCTTTTTCAACCACGTCGGTCACTTCGCCGATCGCGCGTTTGAATAACGGGGTCTGCTCTACAATCGGCAAACGGATTTCGCTGTAACCGTAGCTACCGAGCACCTGCTTCAGTGAGCCTTCAATGCGCTGCCAGAGAGCGGTTTCGCCCGGCAGATAATCGTTCATGCCACGGATGGCTTGAATGTTCTTTGCCACGTTTATTCTCTTTATATATACAAAAATGAACCCCGGCGCCTCGCGCCCGCAGGTTCAATCATACACGGGAAGCGTATCGCTTCCCAACACGTTATTTTGCTTCAACCTGTTGAACGTCAATCCGACGGGCTTCATCGAGCATCGAGGCTTTGGCGCGGATCCGCGCTTCCAGCTGGTCGATCATGTCGTTGTTATCCAGGCGATCTTTACGCACGCCGTCTTCATACAGGCCGCTTTTCTTGTTGCCGCCTGTGACGCCAAGGGTGGAGACCAGCGCTTCGCCCGGGCCGTTCACCACGCAACCGATGATCGAAACATCCATCGGGGTGATGATATCTTCCAGACGCTGCTCCAGAGCATTCACCGTACCGATAACGTCAAACTCCTGGCGTGAACAGGTCGGGCAGGCGATAAAGTTAATGCCGCGGGAACGAATACGCAGAGATTTGAGGATATCGAAGCCGACCTTGATCTCTTCCACCGGATCCGCCGCCAGCGAGACGCGCAGCGTATCGCCGATCCCCTCGGACAGCAGTAGTCCCAGACCGATCGCCGATTTTACCGCGCCGCTGCGCGCGCCGCCCGCTTCGGTGATCCCAAGATGCAGCGGCTGATCGATCTGTTTCGCCAGCAGACGATAGGATTCCACCGCCAGGAAGACATCGGAGGCTTTAACGCTGACTTTAAACTGATCGAAGTTCAGACGATCGAGATGATCGACATGACGCATGGCGGATTCGAGCAGCGCCTGCGGCGTCGGCTCGCCATATTTTTCCTGCAGATCTTTTTCCAGCGAGCCGGCGTTGACGCCGATGCGGATCGGGATGTTTTTATCGCGAGCGCAATCTACAACCATGCGGATGCGCTCTTCGTTGCCGATGTTGCCCGGGTTGATACGCAGGCAGTCGACGCCATATTCCGCCACTTTCAGCGCAATACGGTAGTCAAAGTGGATATCGGCGACCAGCGGGACGTTAACCTGCTGTTTGATAAGTTTGAACGCCTCAGCAGCGTCCATCGTCGGAACAGAGACACGGACAATGTCCGCGCCTACGCGCTCTAACGCTTTGATTTGATTTACGGTCGCCGCCACATCGGTGGTGCGCGTATTGGTCATTGACTGAACGGCGATGGGAGCCCCATCGCCAATTGGCACATTACCAACGTAAATACGTTTAGATTTTCTACGTTGAATCGGAGCCTGGTTATGCATGAAAAATCTCCCGCGTTACCCGTCTGTTACTGCGCCGGTGATGATTCGGCATTGAGGGTCAGACGCGCAACCTGGTTAGTTCTGATAAAACGACTTAAATCGACAGGCTTGCCCAGATACTGGATCTGTACCGCGGCCGGGGCGCCAATTTTCAGCTTATACGGCGCCTGACCGCTCAGGTTCAGGTTACCGCCTTTACGCTGCAGGCCGCTGAACAGTTTTTTACCGGTGGCATCGCTCACTTCCAGCCAGCAGTCGGCGGAAAAGTTCATCACCAGATCCTGCGCCGACGCCGCCGGAGTCGTGACGTTCGCCTGATCGGTCGGCAACGGCGAGGCTGGGGTGGTAGCCGGAGCTGCCGGCGTCGTCCCCGCGGTATCGACATTGGCCTGGGAAGGGGCCACGACAGCGTTATTATCCGCTGGCGTCTGGGCCGGCGCGCTGGTGGTCGGTGCGCTGGCGGTATCGGTTGGCGCGCTGTTCGCGGCGCTATCGGCGGTCGGGGCTGCAGGGGCGCTGGTATCCAGCGGCACGTTCTGGCTGTTGGCGTCGCCGCCGTTCAGCTCAGCGGAAGACTGATCGGCCATGGTCGAAATCTCTTCCTGCTGCGCCTTATGGTCTTGCCACCACCAGGCGCCGCTCAGACCGATAACCACAAACAGCACCAGCCAGGTGAAGCTCATCAGCCAGCCGTCGCGCTTTTTGCGGCGCTTGCCTAAAGAGAAACTCTGCATTGGCGCGACTTTCGCCGCGCGGATGGGCGCCTGCTTGGCCATCATCGGCAGCAGCTCGTCTTCTGGAATATGTACGAGGCGAGCGTAGGAGCGGATGTACCCGCGCAGGAAGGTGGAGGCGAGGTCGGCGGGGGCCTTATCGTCTTCAATATCACGAACCGTGGACACCTTCAGGCATAAGCGTTCGGCCACCGCTTGCTGGCTAAGTCCGAGTTGTTCGCGGGCGTGACGCAGACGCGCGCCCGTGGTGTTTGCTTCTTGATGATCTTGAGTGGCTTCAGTATTCATTCGCTACAACTACTGGTACGTGAAATTTAAAGTTCAGCGCGGGAAAAAGCCGGCGCCGCGAGACATCTGTGCTACGTCAGCCTCACAGTATAGGACTGTCAGCCGCGCGATCACAGAGACGAATCAAAATTGAATGCTAAGCGGTTGTTGTGCCGCTACATACTGCCTCAAAGTCGACAAAAACGCACCGTAATTATTAACCGAATCAGCGTATTTCGCCTGGCTATCGGCCATAAATATGACCCGTGCCGCCTGCGCTGCACGGGTCATCATTTGTCAGACCGCTTTTACGTCAATCGCTTCGCCCTGCATCCGCTTACGCAGCGTACGCTTGGTACGGTCAATGACGTCGCCCGCCAGCTGGCCGCAGGCGGCATCGATATCGTCGCCGCGCGTTTTACGCACGATGGTCGTAAAGCCGTACTCCATCAGGACTTTGGAGAAACGGTCGATGCGGCTGTTGGAGCTGCGGCCATACGGCGCGCCCGGGAACGGGTTCCATGGGATCAGGTTGATCTTGCACGGCGTATCTTTCAGCAGCGCCGCCAGCTCATGGGCGTGCTCGGTGCCGTCGTTGACGTGATCCAGCATCACGTACTCGATGGTCACCCGGCCCTGGTTGGCGTTGGACTTCGAAATATAGCCGCGCACCGAGTTGAGGAACGTCTCGATGTTGTACTTTTTGTTGATCGGGACGATTTCGTCGCGAATGGTGTCGTTCGGCGCGTGCAAGGAGATCGCCAGCGCAACATCGATCATATCGCCGAGTTTATCCAGCGCCGGCACCACGCCGGAGGTAGACAAGGTCACACGACGCTTGGAAAGGCCAAAGCCGAAATCGTCGAGCATGATTTCCATCGCCGGAACGACGTTGTTGAGGTTCAGCAGCGGCTCGCCCATGCCCATCATTACTACGTTGGTAATGGGACGCACGCCGGTGGTCTTCACCGCGCCGACGATCTTCGCCGCGCGCCAGACCTGGCCGATAATTTCGGATACCCGCAGGTTGCGGTTAAAGCCCTGCTGGGCGGTGGAGCAGAATTTGCACTCCAGCGCGCAGCCTACCTGGGAGGAGACGCACAGGGTGGCGCGGTCTTCTTCCGGGATATAGACGGTCTCGACGCGCTGATCGCCAACGGCAATCGCCCATTTAATGGTCCCGTCGGTTGAGCGTTGCTCTTCAACCACTTCCGGGGCGCGGATCTCCGCCACTTCTTTCAGTTTACTGCGCAGGACTTTGTTGATGTCGGTCATCTCATCAAAGTCGTCGCAGCAGTAGTGATACATCCATTTCATCACCTGATCGGCGCGGAAAGGCTTCTCGCCCATGTTTTTGAAAAACTCGCGCATCTGCTGACGGTTTAAATCCAGCAGGTTGATTTTGGCATCTTTGTTCGGCACCGTCAGAGCGGCGGTATCAGGCGTGACAATTTGTTCAGACATAATATTTTCCGGCCTCGTTATTACACGTTATGGCCCCAGGTGGGTTGAAAAAGAAACGCCCCGGAGAGCGACTGCTCGTCCAGGGGCGCTATATTCTACAAATTCTGGCGCATCATTGCCACGTTTGCACAAAGCAATGAAAAAAAATCTGTAACTGACTGCTCAATCCTCTAAGGCTTTTCGATTGTCGCAAGGCGGCAAGCAAGTGACAAATTCGTCGGGAACGAATTTGACCAGCCGTAGGCTGGCCTCCGGTGAGAGGCAGGAGCCTCTCATTAATCCCCGGGAGCATAGATAACTATGTGACCGGGGTGAACGCGCGCAGCCGACGCCGCGACGGTCGAAAAGACGAGGTTTGTATCTCCAAAGTATTTCAGGTCACAGCGAGACGGCGAGTTCGCAAATCCCCGGGAGCATAGATAACTATGTGACCGGGGTGCGCGAAGGAAGCCAACAATGCTGTGGCGTGAAAGACGCAGGAGATTAGCGAGTGCGCGGGCAAACCTCGCCTTCAGCAAAGAAGAACGCGATTTCGCGGGCAGCGGATTCTACAGAGTCGGAACCGTGGGTGCCGTTCTCGGTGAAGCTGTCAGCGTAGTCAGCGCGCAGGGTACCCGCCAGGGCGTTTGCCGGATTGGTGGCGCCCAGCAGGTCACGGTGACGCTGTACCGCATTTTCGCCTTCCAGAACGGAAACCACGATCGGGCCGGAGGTCATGAACTCAACCAGACCGTCGAAGAACGGGCGACCTTCGTGCTCAGCATAAAAACCACGAGCCTGTTCAACGGTCAGGTGCAGCATTTTGGTGCCGACGATTTTGAACCCTGCAGCTTCAAAGCGGGAAAAGATGCTGCCAATAACGTTTTTTGCCACCGCGTTTGGTTTGATGATGGAAAAAGTACGTTCAATAGCCATGATTACCTCTAATTAAATGTTCTGTTGTTGCACATACGATTGTATGGCCTGGCGCGCATTATAATGAGCATCCCCGCCCCTGCCTACGGATGAAGGTAACATTTTGTTAAAATAAGATGAGTATTGAAAACACAAACCGCCAACAACAAATTTACCCTGGTTATTGCAGGGTAAAGCTGGCGGCCGCCGTCTGACCCGCTTCATCCATCACTACCAACTGCCACTCGCCGGGTTTATCCAGCGTTAGCGTGGTTCTTGCGCCGGCGGCCTCTAACGGTTCGCCATTAATAAACCACCAGCGCCGCCCCTCCCCACCGCTGGTTTGTAGCGGCAACATCACCCGCGCCTCACCCGGGAGACGTTTTATCACCGCCCCATCACGGATGCCGGACAGCACCAGCGGCGCGGTATCCTGAGTCTGTAACGGCGGGCATGACTCCGATGCCGGTCCCAGGCGCGCGCGCCGCCTTTCGCTGGCCGGCAGCCAGGGATCCAGCGGCAGCGGCCAGACTTCGACCTGGCTTTCCCGAGCGCCGGGACAATCCGCCGCCACCCGTTCGCCGTGTTCATTGCGCCACACCGGGAAGCGGATCCCGCGTACGCTCTCCTGCCCCGGCAGCAGCAGGGTCGGCGGCTGGCTGGCATCCAAAAGCCAGCTGGCCAGGCGACGACGACAGTTGCTGTCGCCCGCCGGCAGATCCTGCCCGCCAGGCCAGCAGATTGTCCCCTGGCTGACCGTTGCCGGGCGCGGATCGCTCGGCAGCCCGCCGCGGCTCATCGCCGGGCGGGCCAGCAGCAGATTATTGACCTGGTTGAGCAGCGGCACGGCGCTGGCGAAGCCAAACTGGCCCACCACCGGCGTACCGTCCGGGCGCCCGGTCCAGATGCCTATCAGATATCGCGCATTGAGGCCGACCGCCCACGCGTCGCGATAGCCGTAGCTGGTGCCGGTTTTCCACGCCAGCGGCACCGCCTGCGGCAGCGAGGCATCGGGAACCGGTTGCGCTTCGCCGGCCAAAATACGCCGGACGATCCATGCCGCCCCGGGCGACATCAGCGCGCGCTCGGTCAATGGATCGCTCGGCTTCAGGCGCAGCCGCGCCGCCTTGCCATGGCGGGCGAAGGCGCTGTACGCCGCGACAATATCTTCCAGCCGCGCCCCGGCGCCGCCGAGGATTAGCGACAGATTCGGCTCTGCGCCAGCGGGCAGCGTCAGGGGCAGCCCGGCGTTGCGTAAATTAGCCGCAAAGCGTTTTGGTCCATAGGCTTCGAGCACCTGCACCGCCGGCAGATTCAGCGACCGAACCAGCGCCTCGCTGGCGCTCACCGGGCCATGAAACCCGCTGTCGAAATTACCGGGGCGATAATCGCTAAAACGCCGTGGCACATCCTGTAATAGCGATGCCGGGTGAATCAGCCCCTCATCCATCGCCATCGCGTAGATAAAGGGTTTCAGCACCGACCCCGGCGAGCGTACCGCCGAGACCATATCAATATGGCCGAAGCGGCTGTCGTCGGTGATATCCGCCGAGCCCACCCAGCCGCGAACTTTCATATCCGTGTGGTCGACGACGACCATCGCCAGCGAACTGCGCGGCGGCAGGCGCGATTTCCAGTTCAGCGCCAGATCTTCCAGTTGCCGCTGCAGTCCGGCATCCAGAGTCGTCACCACCTTTTCATCACGACTGGTCGCCAGCGCCCGGCGTGAAAAAAGCGGCGCCAGCTGCGGCATCTGGCGCGGAAACAGCCATACTGGCTCCTCCATCGCTTCCTTTACCGCCTGCTCCGGCCAGACGCCCTGGCTGACCATTCGCGTAAGCACTTTATCACGCGCCGCCTGGGCCCGCTGCGGCCAGCGGTCCGGACGTAAACGACTGGGCGCCTGGGGAAGTACCGCCAGCAGCGCCGCCTCGCCGTAGCTAAGCCTGGCAGGCGGCTTACCGAGATAGGCCCAGCTGGCCGCGCCGATCCCCTGCAGGGTGCCGCCAAACGGCGCGCGGTTCAAATAGAGGGTTAGAATGTCGCTTTTTGACAGATGCCACTCCAGCTGCAGCGCTCGCCACAGCTGGCGCAGCTTGCCGCCGAAGGTGCGTGGATGGGGATCAAGCAGGCGTGCCACCTGCATGGTAAGCGTGCTGCCGCCCGAGATAACTCGCCCGGAAGTAAGATCCTGCCAGGCGGCGCGCAGCACCGCGAAGGGATTGACCCCCGGATGGCGCCAGAACCAGCGGTCTTCATACTGGATGAGCGCCTGCAGATAGCGCGGCGACACGTCGGCGAGCGTGACCGGATAACGCCAGACGCCCTGCGCGTCGGCAAACCGCCACAGCGGCGTCCCGTCTTCCGCCACCACCACACGGGCAGGCGTGACGTCATGCAGCGGCAGCGGCCACAGGCGATCGGCCGCCAGCACCGCCAGCCACAACAGAAAAATAAACGCCGCCAGCCAGCGCCAGCGGCGTTTTACCCGAGGCAATACGCGCATTTACGGCGTCACGGTGAGCGGACCGCTGGCCGCTCCTGTCGCCCGCCACTGCGGCGCATACATCGATTCCACCTGCGGCTGCGGGACCTGATAAGTGCCCGGCGTCACCGCCCGCGCCAGATAGACCAGCGTCACCGGCTGGCCTTCATTGACAGCGACGGCGGCGACGAAACGGTCATCGCGGAACTCGATATGCTGAATATCCGCCTGCTGCATCTGGTTAAGCAGGTTTTGCACCGCGTCGCCATTCTCCTGCAGGCTGGCGCTGCTGTTGGCCAGATTCTGGTTTTCCAGCTCCAGACCGGCTGGCAACAGATCAACCACCAGCGCGTCAGGCACGTTGCGTTTGGCGGTCACCTCCAGCTTGACGAGCACCAGTTCGCCGCTGCGCAGTGAAGACAGCGATTTCTGCTGCCCCTGGGTATCGAAAATAGTGCGTTCAATCCCCAGGACGTTACCGCCCGGCTGCGGCGCGCTTTGCGGATAGCCGCTGCTGTCGAGACGCAGCCACAGCGGCTGACTGCCGGTATTACTCACCTGCAGCGCCGCCAGCCGATCGCCGTCGAGGTTGCGGGTTTGCGCTTTGTCGCCGGCCAGCGGCTCCGCCTGCAGCGAGGTTTGCGCCTGCCAGCTGCCCGGCAGGTCCGCCAGCGTACGTCCGGCAAGGAACAAGGCGTTGGTGTCCTGGGTCGACAGCCAGCGCTGGCCATAGGCCTCTTCCGACAGCGTGCTCAACAGCTGATTTTGCACCTCCGGCAGCAGCTTATTCTCTTCCAGCAGCGCCAGTTTCAGGGCGTTGTCGCGCAGCGGGCTACCGTAATCGCCCAGCCAACGATTCTCATCCTGGCGCGGGGTGGCAACCGCCAGCTTCAGGGCGGCGTCGCCGCGCGGCGCATCGCCCATGGTTTTCAGCGCAATGCCGAGCTGCAGCAGCGGCAAGCCGGATCGCGCCTGGTCGTGACGGCTCCAGATTTCACGCAAGGCGCCGAGCGGCGCTTTTTGCTGACGCGCCAGCACCAGCGCGGCGTATGCCTGGGCGGCAAAGCGGCTGGCCTGGGCGTCGTCGCTGTAGCGCACGGTCATCAGGCCCGGCTCCTGCAGATAGCGCAGCAGGCGCTCGTTACCTTTATTAATGGCGTTGACCGGTACGCTATAGCCCTGCTCGCTGGCGCGCACGAGGAAGTCCATGGCGTAGGCGGTCAGCCAGTACTCTTCCGGCCCCTCTCTATCCCATAGCGCAAAGCCGCCGTTTTCCAGCTGCATCTGCAGCAGGCGTGAAATACCGACATCGATGGCCGCGCGGCGTTTTTCGTCGCTGTCCCCGCTAATGCCCAGCGCCTTTAGCTGCGCCGCGCTGGTATACAGGGACGGGAACAGGCCGCTGGCGGTCTGCTCAAGGCAGCCGTAAGGATAGGCTTTCAGCTCGCGGATATAGCGGGCGAGATTCAACGGTGGTTTACCGCTGAGCAGCAGTTGGCCCTGCAGCGTTTGCGGGGCAAAGCCCTGGCTCTGCGCCGCCGGCGGCTGCCAGCTTTCACCTGGCTGCAGCACTGCGCCGCTGTTGACGGTCTGTGCCGGGTACGCCGGACGCACGCCGATTTTCCACTGTTTTTGCAGCGGGGCGAAGGTTTCGCCCGGCAGGCTCAGGCCGCTGATGGTGGCATTAACCTGACCATCGCCGAAGCCCGCCAGCGCGCTCACTGGTATAAACAGCGTGCTGCGCGCCCCCGGCGCCAGTTGCACCGGCGGCAGTTGGCCATCGGTCAAGGTCACCAGCCCGCTGGCGGTAAGATGAACCTGCAGGGTTTGCGGTTTATCGGTCAGATTGCTGAGATCCAGCGCCAGACGCGTAGTATCGCCGCTGGCGAGGAAGCGCGGGGTGTTCAGCTCGGCGATGACCGGGGCGGCCACCACCACTTTATCTTCGCTGCTGCCGAAGTCATCCGCCGTCCACGCCTGGGCCATCACCCGCAGCTCGCCGTTAAAATCGCCAATGGGTAACGTCACCGTGCCTTCGCCCTGATCGTTCAATACCACCGGCTGCGCCTGCTGGGCGACGATCGTCACGTGGTTGACCGGCGGTTTGCCGCCGCGTTTTAACTCGTCGCCATCGCCGCCGAAGCGCAGGCTGGCCACACGTCCCTGCCCTTCGATCACCTGGCCGTAGATGTCATAGATATCTGCGCCGTAACGCTTCTGGCCAAAGAAGGCGTTCCACGGATCCGGGGTAGCGTAATCGGTGATATTCAGTACCCCGCTATCCACCGCCGAGAGCAGGACATTGACCTGTTTCGGCGCCTCGCCCTCTTTGACGCTGGCTTTCACTTTCACCGTCAGCGGCTGGTTGGGGCGCATTTTGTCCGGGGCCTCCAGCGCCAGCGTCAGGCGACGGTTTTCATCGCCCAGCGGCAGATGCAGCAGGCCCACCGCGCGTTTCGGCGTTGCCGAGCGCGATTTATCGCCGGGACGAACCACCAGCGTGCTGAGGTAGAGGTCGTGGCGATTCCAGGTTTTATCCACCGGGATCGACAGGTCCATCCCCTCCGCCGGGACGTCAATTTCCTGCCACCACAGCGGCCCTTCGCTGGATTCCACCATTGCGTAGCCTTTACCCGCCGCCGGGGCGGCGATGTGCAGCCTGATGGTGTCGCCCGGTTTATAGCTCGGTTTATCCAGCTTCATGGTGACCCGGTCAGGACGCGCCGCGCCGGCGCCTTCGCTGTTATCCTGCCAGCTGTAGCCCGCCCAGAAGCGCACGCTGCTGACCACGTCGTCCGGTCCTTTCACCTCCAGGCGATAGGATCCCCACTCCACCGGGAAGCTCACTTTGCCGATCTGGCCGGCCTGCAGGTCTAGCGACTCCTCGCCCTCCTGCAGATCTTTTTGATCGAACTGCGACTGCCAGCCTTCGCTGTCGGACCAGTTCCAGTAGTAGTCGCGCCGCTCGCGGATCAGCCGCACCTGGAGACCGGAGATCGCTTTTTTCTCGCCTTTGACGTCGGCATAGACGATATCAAACGCGGCGTTACTGTTTTCATCCACCACCGGCTGTTTGACGGTGGTATCGGTGCGGTAATCGTAAACGTCCTTCAGCGTAAATTGCGGGCGGATCCCCGGCAGCGCCTCGGCGGGCCAGATCGGCTGCTTAACCGTACGGGTCACCGGGCGACCGCCGGATTCCAGCAGGCTGGCCTGCAGCACCACCTGCAGCGGCGAATGGCTATCCTGCCACTGGCTTGAGGTGGTCACTTCGCCATGGCCTTTTTCGTCCAGCGTCAGCTGGACTTCATCCAGACTACGGGAGAGGTTTTCTTCCGCAATATCGCCGAACTGGAAGCCCGGCAGCGCAGCGACGGCGTCGCGCAGCGGGCGCAGGAACAGCTTGCCCTGCAGCTGGTTGCCGCTGGCCGGCGCGCCGTAGAGATAAGCGCCGCTAACGCCAAAGGTGACGTCGGCATCCGGCGCGACTGGCGCGGCCTGCGGCGTCAGGTTCAGGGCCATGCGTTCCGGCATAAAGTCTTCAACGTGGAAATCCCATTCGCGCGGCTGATTGTCGCCGGCGCTGGCGCGAATGTGCCACATGCCGGTAGCCGCGCCGCTGTCGAGCGGATAAGTAAACTGATACAGGCCATTCACTGGTTTGCTCATCACCGAGCGGATCACCTGGCCGTCTGGCTGAACCACCTCCAGTTTCACCGGCTGCTCCGCCAGCGGCTTGCCGTCGCTATCGCGCAACAGCGCATTAAGGATCACCGTTTCGCCGGGACGATAGAGATCGCGCGGGCCAAACATAAAGAACTGTTTGCTGAAGCCGGGCGCGCCTGCGATAGAGAATTCCGCCAGATCCAGCGCCGGCAGCTTGAGGTCGAGGAGCGTGGTCTGCCCCTCTTTGCGCGCCAGCAGCAGCGCGGCTTCTTTATCGGTTTGCAGGGTGACGTGGCCCTGGCTGTCGCTTTTCGCTTCCGCCAGGGTCTGCCCTTTGGCATTGAGCAACTGCACCTCAATGCCCGACTGGGCGCCGCCGTTTTCCAGACTCTGGGTAAAAACGTCCAGCCGGTTATGGTAGCGATGCGCCGAGACGCCGATATCGCTGAGGGTAAACAGCGTCGCCGCGTTGCTGTAGCTATAACGGCCCGCCGGGTTCATGACCGCCACGTAGACGCCAGGCTGCTGGAGCGGCTTGATATCGCTCAGCGGCAGCAGCAGCTTTTCGCGAGTATTACGCGCCGGGTTGAGATCGAAGCGACCGGTATAGACCAGATCCGCCATCTTCAGCAGTTCATCAGATTCCCAGTTGCTTAACGAGTTACGGTATTCCCACTGACTGACAAAGGCGGAGAGCGATTCCGGCTTAATGCGGAAGAAATTAACGTCGACATTATCGACGTTCAGCGCCATCACCGGCAGCCCGGCGACCACGTTGCCCGGCAGCAGCGAGCCGCGGCTGGCAAACCCAACGCTCGGTGCGATATCGCGGGTGGTCAGTGTCTTCTCAAACGGTTTATCGAGCGTCGCCTTGTTCAGGGCGGTCAGCGTCGGGTCGACTGAGACAATCAGCTCGCGCTTTGGCTCAAGGTGACGCAGACGCAGCTCTTTCAGATTCGGCGCCAGCTCCCAGGCACCGTCCACCTTACCGCTTTTCTTGTCGACCAGATGCACGCTGCGCGAGAAATCCTGGTCCGGCTGCAGCGGGACGGAAAACGTCAGCACCAGGGTCGCGGCGCCATCCAGTTGCACCTCCGAGGCGTCGAGGAGCGTCAGCGCTTTACCCTGGCTTTTTTCCGCCAGCGCCGCCAGCTGGGCGCGGTCCGGTTTTGCCGTCGCGCCTGGGTTGCTATCCGCGGCTGGCGCCGGGGCCGAGGCCTGCGGTGTACCGCTGTCATCACACCCGGTTAATGAAAATGCGGTAAGGAGCGCCAGTGATAGCGCCGCTAAACGAAATGGTTTCATCCTTCTAACCCCTCGGCCGATGAGCCTGATGCTATTTGTCACATTTATTATGCGTTATGGCGGCGCTTCTCAACAGTGACGAAGCGGGTTTCTGCCGATTAATCAGAAAAGTGCCGTGACGCCGTCCCCACTCTGGCGTCCTTAACTTGTCAGCGCCAGCTAAAACGCCGACAATTCAGTCATGAATAATAAAACGGAGGCACCTATGTCCACCTCGTTTTTTGTCGCTGCCGACTGGCTGGCAGAACATATTGATGACCCGGAAATTCAGATTATCGACGCCCGCATGGCGCCCGCCGGGCAGGAGGCCCTGCGGGATATGGCCGCGGAATACCGCGCCGGCCATGTGCCGAACGCGCTGTTTTTCGATATCGAGGCGCTATCCGACCACACCAGTCCGCTGCCGCATATGATGCCGCGGGCCGAAGCGTTTGCCGTCGCCATGCGCGAACTGGGCGTCTGCAGCGATAAGCATCTGGTGGTCTATGACGAAGGCAATCTGTTTTCCGCCCCGCGCGCGTGGTGGATGCTGCGCACCTTTGGCGTAGAGAAGGTGTCAATTCTGGCCGGCGGACTGGAGGGCTGGCGGCGCGACGAACTGCCGCTGGAACAAGGGATGCCGGAGGTGGCCGAAGGGGAATTCGACGTGCGGTTCGATCCTCAACAAATTAAGCGTCTGACCGACGTCCTGTTGGTCAGCCATGAAGGATCGGCGCAGATTGTCGATGCCCGTCCGGCGGCCCGGTTTAACGGCCAGGCCGACGAACCGCGCCCGGGCCTGCGCCGCGGGCATATCCCCGGCGCGCTGAACGTACCGTGGACGGATCTGGTGATTAACGGCGAACTGAAAACCGTTGACGAGCTGAACGACATCTTTTTACGTCAGGGTGTCGATTTTGAACGGCCGATCATCGCCAGTTGCGGCTCGGGGGTGACGGCGGCGGTGGTCGTGCTGGCGCTCACCACGCTTGGCGTGAACGGCGTCTGCCTGTATGACGGCTCCTGGAGCGAATGGGGCGCGCGGAGCGATCTGCCGATTGAATCGGCCCCTGCCGCTCCGTAAACACGGCGTGACCGCGGTCCTCCCGTTCCGCGGTCACTAAATAATTTCTGATTTTCTCTCCCACTTTCTTCTGCTTCTCGCTAAACCGGTTACTCTGTGCTGCCGCAGGGCTTGTTCCTGCCGAGTTCGCTTTGCCTGATGGGGAGGCAGAGCACTGGTACAGAATTCCTCAGGGCTGATAGCGCATCCAGTCCATCCCAATCTGATGTCACCACAAGGAGTGAAAATGGCATTAGTCTCTAACCCACATTCGGCTTATTCACCGCGCCTTCCCTGGCTGGGAGGTATAGCTGGCCTGCTGGCAGGCGGCGCGATCCTTTATTTTTGGCCGCAATGGAACCGGACATGGCTAAGCCTGGTGCCTGCGCCAATCTCCGTGTATACCCGCTTTCTCGGGGTCACTCTGGAAGAGGTCCCACTGATCACCTATGGTCACCAGGCGCTGCTGGGTTTTCTAATGGTGCTGCTCGCGCCCGGTTACGGTAAGTCGACCCTTGCCGCGTGGATGATGCATAACCCAGCGTCAAGCCGGCGCTGGCCCGGCGAGGTATTCCGTGCCTGGGTCACAAAATTTGGCCTGCTGGTCATGGTCTTTTGCAATCTGTTCTTTTTGTCCCGGGTCCCATCCGGAACCCTGGCGTTATACATTTTTATTCTCCAGCACATCAGCGTTGCCGCGGCGGTGGCGTCAGGGGTGCTGCTCCTGCGTGACGCCCGGCGCCTGGCCCGCACGTTCGACGCTCAGCTGGCGGACCTGCGTCTTCTCATGATACTTACCCTCGGGTTCCAGACGATTTTGCCGGCGCAGATCGCGCTGATGAGCGCCCGGGGCGTGAATACGCCGCTGGGCTGGTACATTGTTATCGCGCAAATGGCAGGGGTGTTACTGGCGTTTATGCTGGTCGGCGGGCTGGTGGCAGCGCTACGTTCTCTGCTGGGCGAAGAGAGGTGCCGGGCCTGGCGCGGGGATATGGCGCTCTTCAACGGCATTGTCACACTGTGCGTGACGGGATTTCTCCTCTATCACATGGTGTCTGCCTATCCGCGAATCTTTGCCGCCCTGCATTAGCTTTTGCCACCCCGCTTTTGTGCCTCGAACTGGAAGCAGAAAGAAACAGCGGGGGCTGCCGCCCCCGCTGTCAGATAATGCGGTTCTGCTTAAAATCGCGCAGGAAGCTGCCCCAGCGCTTTTCATAGAACGGCGTGATATGGGCAATCATAAAGTGGCTGATGCCCTTCTCGCCTTCCACCACCTGGCAAATATCGATCGGTTCGTCGCCTGGCAAGGTATCGGTGGCCACGCTGCCGGTGGTCTGGATAATGGCTTCAATATCTCCTTCCGCTTCAATCCCGATCAATAAGTTTGCCGGCGCGTCGGCGCGCTCTTTAATCGAGCACAGAAACGCCCGCTTGACGGTCTTCAGCGTTTTGAACAACGTGGTCAGCGAATCGACCATCTGCGCCGGCGGTTCGGCGACTTCAGACAGCAGCAGCGCTTCGCCGCCTTCCAGTACCGTCTGGGTGCTCAGTGGGCTGCCCTCTTCGCCTAACAGATGGCTGATTTCCCGTGGGGTGAACTCTTTGCCGCTCGGCAGCTTCGGGTTGAGGAATAACGATTCGCCCAGCGTCATCGCCATCAGCGTGCGGGCCGGCATCATCACGAAAGCCTGTTCATCCGCCACCGCCTGCTGCAGCGCCTCCAGCGAGGTAAAGAATGGGATCACCGAGGTACCGTCGTCTTTTTCCCAATGCTGCAGATCCAGCGCGCTATCTTCGACAATCTGCTCGCCATCGGCTGCCCTGCCCGGCACCCAGACGGTGGCCTCCAGCAGCGCGCTGAAAAATGCCGGACGATGGGCAGGCTCAGTCGCCGCTTTTTCCAGCAGGGTTTCTAATTCATTTTTTGTATCTGACATAGTTTGGCTACTTCACAATGAATTGCCCGGCGGCCATTCGTCCACGCGGGCATATGGTTTTCCTGGCCGGGTAAGCGCAGCGCCACCCGGCAAGGCCATTACTCAGCTGTCAGCAGGTTAGCAATGGTACGCACGCCAAGCCCGGTGGCGCCCGCCGACCACTGCTCAACGGCAGATTTGCGGTAGGTTGCCGAACAGTCGATATGCAGCCAACCCTGATGGTAGTTTTCCACGAAGTGGGACAGGAAGCCCGCCGCGGTGCTGGCGCCGGCCGGATAGGCCGCGCTGCCGGTGTTGTTCAGGTCAGCAAAGTTGGACGGCAGCTGGTTGCGGTGGAACTCGGCCAGCGGCAGACGCCAGAAGGCTTCGTTTTCCGCCTGAGCGCTCGCCAGCAGGCGATTCGCCAGCGCATCGTCAAAGCTGAACAGCGCGTGGTAATCATTGCCCAACGCGGTTTTCGCCGCGCCGGTCAGGGTGGCGGCGTCGATGATCAGCTCTGGCTTCTGCGCCGAGGCGTCAATCAGGCCATCCGCCAGCACCAGGCGGCCTTCCGCGTCAGTGTTCATAACTTCAACGGTTTTGCCGTTGCGATAATGAATAATATCGCCCAGTTTGAAGGCGTTACCGCTGATCAGGTTGTCGGCGCAGCACAGGAACAGCTTCACGCGTTTGTTCAGCCCACGGGTAATGGCAAAAGCCAGCGCGCCGGTGATAGTCGCCGCACCGCCCATATCGGATTTCATCGAATCCATAAAGGCGCTTTGCTTGATGCTGTAGCCGCCGGAATCAAAGGTGATGCCTTTGCCCACCAGGCAGGCGTATACCGGCGCCTCTTTATCGCCGGTCGGGTTATAGTCCAGCGCCAGCAGAACCGGCGGGCGCTCGGAGCCGCGGCCCACGGTATGCAGACCAAGATAGCCCTGCTCGCGCAGATCTTCGCCTTTGGTGATGCGATAGCTTATCTTCTCACCCGCCACGCCACACAGCAGGTCGACAGCGCGCTGCGCCAGCTGCTCCGGACCCAGCTCTTCCGCCGGCGCATTGATGGTGTCGCGCACCCAGTCGATGATCGTCAGGCGGTTATCCAGCTCGCTGCGCTGCGCGTCGTCAAGGGATGGCCATTCGACCTGACGCTGACCTTTCGGCCCTTTATAGCCGGCCCAAAAGGCCCAGGCGCGATCGGTGTTCCAGCCTTCGCCGCTCAGGGCGACGTGCTTGATGCCCATGCCGTCAATTTTGCGCGCCGCGCGCTGGATAAGCCCGAGGTCGTCTTTACCGTTGAGATGTAGAGCGATGCCGTCGTTATTGATGCTCCAGGTCGCTTTTTCTCCCCAGCGTCCATCGGCTGGCTGAGTAGAAAGCGTAATCTTCATAGCTTCGGTCATTATCATTATCCTTCTTAGCAAACGGGCCACCCTATGGCAGCCCGTTAAAATGTTTTCGCTTAACGCGAAATTATTCGGCCTCGTCTAGCCAGACTAGCAGAATCGCCTCGAGAATTTTTTCATTGGATGCGTTTGGATCATCATCAAACTCTTCCAAATCGCAAATCCACTGATGCATGTCGGTAAAGCGAACGGTTTTCGGGTCGAGATCCGGGTAAGCGTCATACAAGGCTTCGCCGATTTCGCGACTGTCGGTCCATTTCAGTGCCATATTAGTGCTCGCGTGCGTGGTTGATGGTGTAACGCGGGATCTCAACGACCAGATCTTCGTCGGTGACGCGCGCCTGGCAGCTCAGACGGCTGTCAGGTTCCAGCCCCCAGGCTTTATCCAGCATATCGTCTTCATCTTCGCTACTTTCCGCCAGCGAGTCAAAGCCTTCACGCACGATGCAGTGGCAGGTGGTGCAGGCACAGGATTTTTCGCAGGCGTGTTCAATTTCGATACCGCTACGCAGCGCGGCATCGAGAATGGTTTCACCGGTCTCAGCTTCCACAACGATGCCATCCGGACACAGGTCCTGGTGGGGCAGAAATACAATTTTTGGCATTTTAAACCTCGTCCACGGATTGGCCTTTCAGCGCGATACGGACCGACTGATCCATACGGCGAGCGGCGAATTCCTGGGTTTGTGTGTCGATATTTTTAATCGCTTCTTTAATCGCGTCAGCGTCGTCGCCTGCCGCGGCGGCGCGTACCTGCTCCGCAGCGGCATCGATGGCCTGACGCTCCGCGGCGCTTAACAGCGCGGCGTCGGCGGCCAGCGCGCTTGTCAGGCTCTCCAGTACGCGCGCGGCTTCCACTTTCTGTTCAGCCAGCATGCGCGCCTGAATATCCTGTTCGGCGTAGCTCATCGAATCTTTAATCATGGTGGCGATTTCGCCATCGGTCAGACCGTAAGACGGTTTCACCTGGATGGAGGCTTCCACGCCGGTCGATTTTTCCATCGCCGTAACGCTCAGCAGGCCATCGGCATCCACCTGGAAGGTAACGCGAATATGCGCCCCGCCCGCCGGCAGCGCCGGGATACCGCGCAGCGCAAAGCGCGCCAGCGAACGGCAATCCTGGACCAGCTCACGCTCGCCCTGCATCACGTGAATGGACATCGCCGTCTGGCCATCTTTGAAGGTGGTAAACTCCTGCGCGCGGGCCACCGGAATGGTGGTATTACGCGGGATCACTTTCTCCACCAGGCCGCCCATGGTTTCCAGGCCTAACGACAGCGGGATAACGTCGAGCAGCAGCAGTTCGCTGTCCGGCTTGTTGCCCACCAGGATATCGGCCTGGATCGCCGCGCCGATGGCGACAACTTTGTCCGGGTCAATGGAGGTCAGCGGAGTGCGACCGAAGAACTCGCCAACGCGCTCACGCACCAGCGGCACGCGGGTCGAACCGCCGACCATCACCACTTCCAGCACTTCTTGCGCTTCAACGCCAGCGTCTTTTAGCGCCCGACGGCAGGCCATCAGGGTACGTTTTACCAGCGGGGCAATCAGATCGTTAAACTGGCTGCGGGTGATATCGCCCTGCCAGCCGCCGACCTCGACGTGCGCTGCCTCGGCATCGCTCAAGGCGATTTTCGCCGCGATGGCGGCATCCAGCAGCTCACGCTGCAGACGGTTATCGCTGCGGTCGCTGAAGCCCGCCTGCTCGCGCAGGTAGTCAGCCAGCAGGTGATCGAAATCATCGCCGCCGAGAGCCGAGTCGCCGCCGGTGGCCAGCACTTCAAACACCCCGCGGCTTAAACGCAGAATGGAGATATCAAAGGTGCCGCCGCCGAGATCGTAGACCGCAATCACCCCTTCCTGGCCGGAGTCGAGGCCGTAGGCAATAGCCGCCGCGGTCGGCTCATTGAGCAGGCGCAGCACGTGCAGGCCCGCCAGACGCGCCGCGTCTTTGGTTCCCTGGCGCTGAGCGTCATCGAAGTAAGCGGGAACGGTAATGACCACGCCGTCGAGTTCGCCGGCCAGCGCTTCGGTCGCCCGGGCGGCCAGCGCTTTGAGGATATCGGCGGAGACGCGAATCGGGTTCAGCAGGCCGCCGGCGGTCTGGATCATCGGCAGGCCGTTTTCACTGGCCTGCAGCTGATACGGCAGATGCGGGTAACGGTTTTGAATATCGGCGAGGGAGCGCCCCATCATCCGCTTCACGGAGCTGATGGTATTGGCAGGATCCTGAGCGGCGTTAAGCCGGGCGTCATAGCCGACGGTCAGCCCCGAAGCGTGGTAGTTCACCACCGACGGCAGCAGATAGCGGCCTTGATGATCGGGCAGAGTCTCGGCCTGGCCGCTACGCACGGTAGCCACCAGAGAATTGGTGGTGCCCAGGTCGATACCGGCCGCCAGACGACGCTGGTGCGGCGCGGCGCTCAGGCCGGGCTCACTAATTTGTAATAAGGCCATAATTGCTTCCGAAAATTAAAAATCGAGCAGTTTTTCTTCGAGTTCTTCAGCACTGCTGCGCAGTTTATCGAGGAAACGGAGCTTACGAACCGTGTCCGCCGCCGCCTCCCAGCTCTCATTATGCAATTGGTCAACCATCAGCTGCTGACGGGTATCAAACAGCGCTTTCACCCGTTTGATAAAACCTTCCAGCCGCGCGTCGTCTTTCGCCTGGCCGATCTCATCCAGCTCTTCGCGCAATTCCAGCTGTTCCATCAGGAACGCGGTATCGCGAACGGTATGCTGCTCGCTGGCCAGATCGAAGCCATGCAGCGAAAGGAGATATTCTGCGCGAGTCAGCGGATGGCGCAGCGTCTGCCAGGCCTGGTTTATAGTGGCGGAATGCTGAACCGCCGCAAGCTGTTCCGCCGCAGGCGCGCTGGCAAATTTATCCGGATGGTACTGGCGCTGCAGATCCTGATACCGGACAGCCAGTTGTTCAAGCGAGAGGGTATAGCTGGCTGGTAACCCGAAGAGGGTGAAATAGTCCATAGTAACCTCAGGGTCATGCATCTAAATTAAAACCCCACGCGCGGCGTGACCGCGGTGGGGTTGAGGAGTACCGATTATACGTTAAAGCTTTCGCCGCAGCCGCACTCATCTTTGACGTTAGGGTTAGTGAATTTGAACCCTTCGTTGAGGCCTTCTTTGACGAAGTCCAGCTGAGTGCCGTCGAGGAATTGCAGACTTTTGCCGTCGATCACGACCTTCACGCCTTTGTCTTCAAACACGGTGTCTTCAGCCGCCGGCTCGTCAACAAACTCCAGTACATAGGCCATACCCGAGCAGCCGGAGGTTCTTACGCCCAGGCGCAGGCCAAACCCTTTACCGCGGTTCGCCAGGAAGGCATTGACTCGCGCTGCTGCACTGTCGCTAAGAGTAATCGACATAACAAAACCTCAACTAATTATTTTGCTTCACGTTTGCTTTTGTAATCCGCAATCGCGGCTTTAATCGCG
>OKFC01000016.1_pt1 | contig 152199 bp, 152 predicted proteins | sample 1611471 | NCBI WGS metagenome assembly OKFC01 (sample SAMN04436747, study PRJEB24849) | human gut metagenome | biome: human gut; feature: NICU; material: stool | host: Homo sapiens | place: USA: Saint Louis, MO | collected 2011-01-06 | reverse complement strand
CTTTCAACCTGGAGCTGAAACAGGGTGAAGACGGCTATGATGCCCTGGTGCGCACTCTGGCGCAGGGGTGGCAGCAGGAAGCCCAGGTTATCGCAGCACAGATGGGCGGCATTTAGTCATAATTTGGTCTAAAATCGTCTAATCCCTGTCGGCGTGAAAAGTCGTTTTTTCTTGCTGACAGGGATTTCTATTTCATTTCAAACGGTTAACCCCTTTCCCAGCAGATCAGCCACTTAGCACTTTCCTCGGGCGTAGCTCACAAATATGACATTGGCGTGAATTTTGCGCATTGATCTTCTCTTCTTTTAGCGCTATTGATTACTCGTGGCTGCGCAAAAAGCAGCCATTGTTTTCTTTCCACCAGACCAAAATGAGGGAAACGAGGCATGAAGAGACAGAAACGCGATCGTCTGGAAAGGGCGCATTCGAGAGGGTATCAGGCAGGTATTTTAGGGCGTTCCAGGGAACATTGTCCCTACCAATCATCGGTGGACGCCCGGTCTCAATGGCTGGGAGGTTGGCGAGAAGCCATGGAAGACAGGGCTGTGACCGCTTAAGCGGCTCCCTGTCAAATAAAAGGAATAACCTCCGCCCTTGGCGGAGGTTTTTGTTTGTGCCGTTTACTCGTCCTGCCAGCGTTTCAGTAGAATACTCGCATTCACGCCGCCAAAGCCGAAGCCGTTCGATAAGGCGTAGGTTATGTTCATCGATTCAGCCCGTTTCGCGACCAGGTGTAAACCTGCCGCCGCCGGATCGGGATTGTCCAGATTCAGCGTCGCGGGGGCGATCTGATCGCGCAGCGCCAAGGCGGTAAAGATGGTTTCCAGCCCGCCGGCGGCGCCGAGCAGGTGCCCGGTGGCGGATTTTGTCGAGGTTACCGCGATGCTTCCTGTCGTGCCAAACAGGTGTTTGATGGCGTTGATTTCGCCTAAATCCCCTACGGGTGTCGACGTCGCGTGAGCATTTAAATGCTGAACCTCCTCGGGAACGACGTTCGCCTGCTTCAACGCGATTTTCATCGCCCGATAGGCGCCGTTGCCGTCTTCAGCGCCGGAGGTCATGTGGTAGGCGTCGGCGCTGGTGCCATAGCCGACGATTTCCGCGAGCGGGGTGGCGCCGCGCGCCAGCGCGTGTTCCAGCGTTTCAATGACCAGCATGCCGGCGCCTTCCCCCATGACAAATCCGTCCCGGGCGCTGTCGAAGGGCCGAGAGGCCTGTTGCGCCAATTCGGCCGGAGCGGTGGACATGGCGCGCGCGGCGGCGAACCCGCCCAGGCTGACGGTATCTATAGCGGCTTCGGTGCCGCCGCACACGGCGATATCGGCTTCATCATTGCGGATCATACGCACTGCGTCGCCAATGGCTTGCACGCCGGCGGCACAGGCGGTGACCGGCGCGCCAATCGGTCCCTTGAAGTGGTGTTTGATTGAAACGTGGCCGGCCGCCAGATTGACCAGGAATGAGGGGATGGTGAACGGCGACAGCCGCTTGGCGCCGCGGCTGTCGGTGGTGCGCACCGCCTGGGCAATCGCCGGGAAGCCGCCAATGCCCGAGGCGATGACGGTGGCGGTGCGCTCTTGTTTTTCCTCCGTATCGGCTATCCAGCCGGCCTGACGAACGGCTTCATCCGCCGCCGCCATAGCAAACAGGATAAAGCGGTCCATTTTCTTTTGGTCCTTGGGGGCGACGGAGGCGTCGGGGTTGAAGCCCGCTTCAGCATCTTGCGCCAGCGCCGGGACCTGTCCTCCGACCTTGACCGGTAAATCTGCAACGATCTCGTCAGGCAACGCTCGAATGCCGGATTCTCCTTTTAACAAACGTTGCCAGATGGCTTCAACACCGCACCCTAGCGGTGAAACGGCGCCCATGCCGGTAATGACGATACGACGATTGCTCATGATGGCTCCTTGGTAAATTCGGGTAAATCGGCGAGGCGCCGTTGCCGCATCAGTGCGGCGCGTTGATGTATGCCTTCATTTGCCGCAGGCCCTGGTGCCAACGTAATAAACTGCGGCGGCACCTGCTGTTGGGTATCGACATTGACCAATTGGACCTGGATCGGCCGATCGGTGCGGCCGTCGACTAACAAGGCGCTGATGTCACCATCGATCAAATGGCGATTGCCCCATTCTGAGAGAGCTGCCAGCACGGGGAGAAAATCGTTGCCGCGTTCGGTGAGCAGATACTGATAGCGAACCGGCCGCGTTTGATAACGTTGCTTATGCAGAATGCCGTGGGCTACCAAATCCTTCAGTCGCCGAGCCAGGAGAGTCGGTGACATCCCCAGACTTTGTTGGAATTCGTCGAATTTGGATAACCCCTGAAAGGCATCACGCAGGATCAGAATGCTCCACCATTCTCCGACACGATCTAATGAACGTGCGACGGGGCAAGGTGCATCGCTAAAGCGGGTTTTTTGCATATCGGCCCTTAGTTGGTACATTTATTGTAGTTACATGGGTGGCTATACTAGGTGATTTTAAGGGGCAAGAAAATAACCGGATGCAAAAAACGCTATCGTGTCGATAGCTGGCTGTAGGAGGGGGCGCTCAAATTGGCCTGTGGCTTTGACCGTTTCGGGTAGGAAAAGGGTAGAGGCAGGAGGGATAAATCGGTTCGGTAGCGGGCGATTAAAGGAGGTAGGTAGTCTTTAAACGGTAAGAGAAAGAAATGCCATCACGCTGGGCGTGATGGCATGCGAAGAGCATTAGCAAAGAAGACGATGGCCGCACTCTCGTCTGCGTGATTAGAACGCTGTGGTATCCTTGAACAGACCCACTTTCAGATCGGTGGCGGTATAGATCACTTCGCCGTCAACCAGCACTTCGCCATCGGCGACGCCCATGATCAGCTTACGGGTGATGACGCGTTTGAAGTTAATACGGTAGGTCACTTTTTTCGCGGTTGGCAGCACCTGGCCGGTAAACTTGACTTCACCAACGCCCAGCGCGCGGCCTTTGCCTTCGCCACCCAGCCAACCGAGGTAGAAACCAACCAACTGCCACATCGCATCCAGGCCCAGACAGCCTGGCATGACCGGATCGCCGATAAAGTGGCAACCGAAGAACCATAGGTCCGGATTAATATCCAGCTCCGCTTCCACATAACCTTTGTTGTGAGTCCCGCCGTCTTCGGTCATCTTGACCACGCGGTCCATCATCAACATGTTACCTGCCGGCAACGGTGGGCCACCGGCGCCGAACAGCTCGCCACGGCCGGATGCTTCGAGGTCTTCTTTCGTATAGGAATCGCGTTTATCTACCATGTTCTCAGTAAGCCTTATTTTAATGAAGGACGCAGGTTAGCTAACACGTGTACGCTGAACAAGTCCGATCAGCCGTGGTTGAACCAGTTGAGCCAGCGCAGCGGCCACGGACGACGGCGTTCCTGCAGGCTCACCTGCGCAATCCGTTCCTGAATGGCCGCCAACAAATTCGGCTGTTGTTCGTCAGAGTAGAGGCAACCTGTGAGCAAAGGCAAGGCTTCCGCCGCGCTCTCTACCGCCCACAGATGGAACTGCCCCTCGCGCACCGCGTCGACGATATCTTGACGCAGACACAGATGGCGCACGTTGGTCACGGGCAATACGACACCCTGTTTGCCCGTCAGGCCGCGGCGTACACAAACCTCGAAGAAACCTTCGATCTTTTCGTTAACGCCACCTATCGGCTGTACGTTGCCGAATTGGTCGACGGAGCCGGTGACGGCGATCTGCTGGGTGATCGGTTGCTGTGACAGGGCGCTGACCAATGCGCATAGCTCAGCCAGCGAGGCGCTGTCACCGTCCACTTCACCATAAGATTGCTCAAAGACGATGGAAGCGGAGAAGGGCAGCTGCTGATCAAGATCCAGTTCGGCGATCAGAAACGCCTGCATGATCATCATGCCTTTAGCGTGCAGGTTGCCGCCCAGTTCGGCTTTGCGCTCGACGTCGGTGAACTCGCCGTCGCCGAGATGCACAACGCAACTGATTCGTGACGGTTCGCCAAAGCTGCGTGGATGACCGGGATAATCCAGGACAGACAGACCGTTGATCTGTCCGACCACTTCACCCTCGGTCTCAATCAGAATCTGACCCAACTCAATCTCATCCTGCATACGCTCGGCCAGATAGCTTTCGCGCCATTCTCGGGCATTTAACGCCGCCTCGAACGCTTTGGCCGTAATGCGATCTTCTTCGGCATACAGTGCGGCTTCGGATAGCTGCTGGCCAAGCCAAACCGGCGAGAGTGGCAGAATGCCCTGATCGCCACTGTAACGCACAGCCTGGACGATCAGCGGCGGCCAGGCGTCGTTCGCCAGCATCGGCAATTGCTGGTCGGCAATCACGCCGTTGACGTAACCGCACCACTGCGTCATATCATCAACTTCAGTCAGCTGCAGATCGTCTTCGAATTCACCGTAGATCGCTTGTTCACTCAGTTCCGGCTCGATATCGTGAAAATCGGCCAGGCCGTGACGATCGCCGACTACAATCAGCCGCAGATCCAGCGGCATCGGTGGAATGGCTACCGGCAGCGGGCGGGTTTCGTCTGGCGAAACCCAGTGGAACTGACGCTGGCCGATCATTTGCTTCAGCCGCAGCCACAGCAACGGCTGAGCAAGCAGCGCCCGCGCCGACAGAATCAGAATGCCGCCGTTGGCCTGGTGCACCAGACCCGGCTGCAGGGTAATGTCGCCATTGTGGATCCGTACGCAGCCAAAGAGCTGTTCCGGTTCAATCCACTCCTGGAACAGACAAGCGCCGCCGGCGGCAAAAGGTTCATCGCCACGGCTGGCTGGCTCGACGCTGACCTTGCCATCCTGAATGACATAGTGGCTGCCGCGACATGCCGTATTTTTCGGCAGCAGTGGTTTGACGGCGTGAGCGATCAGTTCCAGATACTCTCGCGTTTCTTGCGCTTTCAACAGCATGAAACGCGGTGGCGATTGGGGGTGGCAAAATAGCGTCAGGGCATTTTCCAGCCGAGGCTGAATGGCGGAAAAGGGCACGGGTGCCAACTGAGCGGCGGTATCAAATATCGCCTGATAAGGCGTTACGTCCGGCAATAAAGATTGCCATTCAAGTCGGTTATTGGTCAAAGTGTTAGATGCAATCGTTAAAAAGGGAAAGGGCGATTATACAAGAATAACGGCGGCTTGATACATGTGGAGTGCCAGTTGGCATCAGGGAGTTTGACATCGCGCGGTGACTGTGCAAAAAACAGTCTAAAAGACGGTTTAATTGCCGGGGAAATTCGGCGCAAAGCTGTTATGCTTATTTGAAGTTACGCGGTCACTGAAGAGCTCAAGATGAAATATCAGCAACTGGAAAATCTGGAGAGCGGTTGGAAATGGAAGTACCTGGTGAAGAAGCATCGGGAAGGGGAACTCATTACCCGCTACATTGAAAACAGCGCTGCTCAGGAGGCGGTTAACGAGCTGCTGAAGCTGGAAAATGAGCCGGTAAAGGTACTTGCATGGATTGCCGCTCATATGAATCCGGAACTGGATAACCGGATGAAACAAACGATCCGCGCCCGCCGCAAACGTCATTTTAACGCAGAACATCAGCATACGCGTAAAAAATCTATCGATCTGGAGTTTTTGGTTTGGCAACGATTGGCTGCCCTGGCGCGCCGCCGTGGCGTTACGCTGTCGGAAACCGTCGTGCAGCTTATCGAAGACGCTGAACGCAAAGAAAAGTATGCGAACCAGATGTCGTCGTTGAAAGAAGACTTGAAGGCGATTCTTGGCAAAGATCCCAAGTAAGCGCGCGAGAACGCCCCTATGGCGCCAGGCATTGAATGTTCTGGCAACAAGAGGACGAAAAAAAACCCCGCATTGGCGGGGTTTTTTATTAGGCGGGTAAACTTAGCCCTGAGGCTGAGTTACAACGTCTTTGATACCTTTAACTTCGATCTCTACGCGACGATCTGGTGCCAGGCAAGCGATCTGAGCTTTGGTAGCGCGGCCAGATTTGTAGCCACAGGTGTTGCCTGTAACTGCATCTGCTTCACCCATACCACGTGCAGAGATTTTGTCTGACGGGATGCCTTTGGAGACCAGGTAGTCAACAACGCTCTGTGCGCGTTGTTCAGACAGTTTCTGGTTGTACTGGTCAGAACCAACGGCGTCGGTGTAACCCAGAACAACTACGGAGCCGTCTTTAGGATCCATGGAGCTCAGCTGGGTGTACAGCTGATCCAGAGCCTGCTGGCCTTCTGCTTTCAGAGTAGATTTGTTGAAGTTGAACAGCACGTCAGACTTCAGAGTGAAACGCTTGGTTTCAACAACTGGAGCTGGAGCCGGAGCTGGTGCTGGAGCAACTACGTCATCCTGACCGAAGCGGTAAGAAACGCCCAGGCTCAGCATGGTGTTGTCTGGACGTGCGCCAACGGTACCTGCGTCACCGATGTTGCTTACGAACTGGTAATCCAGGCGGGTAGCCCAGTTTTTGGTCAGTGCGTATTCAACACCAACAGCAGCCAGCGGAGAAACGCCGGTGTCGTGGTCGCTCAGACGCTGACCAGTACGGCCGTAGTTAGCTTTGGAGTCTGCACGCCATACCATACCACCCAGACGAGTGTAGATGTCCAGATCGTCAGCAATTGGGTAGCTCAGTTTAGCGGCCAGTTGAACGCCCTGCGCTTTGAAAGCACCGTTGTTCACGCTGCCTTTGTAAGGCATGCGGCCGAGCCAGTCATAGCCCAGCTCGAAGCCCAGGTATTGGTTTGCCTGGTAGCCCAGGAACGCGCCGGCACCCAGCTGATCTTTGTGGGTTGGGCCGTTGCCGATACCGTTCTGGTAACCGTTACCGTAGAAACCAGTGTCGTGGTACTGGGACCAGCCCAGTTTAGCACCGGTGTACCAGGTGTTATCTTTTGGAGCGGCTTGCGCTACGGTAGCGAAACCTGCCAGTGCCACTGCTAATGCGATAGCTGTCTTTTTCATTTTGCGCCTCGTTATCATCCAAATAGGCAATGAGCTTTAAAGCTGTTTAAGCCCTTGGTTAAATTCCTTCGCCAAGGTTTAAGCCCTCGTTTGTTACTCGCCAGTTTTTCTGACGTTATAGAGCAACCTTGGCGATGTAAAGTCTACAACGTGGCGCGAAAGTTACAAGTGTGATGTGATAAGGCTCTAAAAAAAAACGCGGAATCGTACATATTTGCTAACATTCTTAGCCTAAAAAAGCGGCGATTCATCGAGCGTTTTTGCCTGCCAAACCGCAGCCGGACTCGCTTTTTGCCTTCCCCCACAAAGGTTCCGCTTAGGGGGTGCGAAAATGATGGGAAAAATCCTAAATTTACTTAATGATACAAAGAAGAGTGAATTTTTAGGGTAGAACAGTGTCCGTGAGTCGGGCTAATGTCACGTTGAGGGCGCATGATAAACCCATAGGCATTACCCAATTCTGCCGCACGTCTTAATTTTAGACGATCCTCCTCCGTTAGCGCGGGCAACCAGCCGAGAACCACGCTGTAATTTCCCGTTTGCAGCGCTTTTTCCATCGCCTCGACCGTATTCACCGGGCTGATCTGGCTCAGTTGCACCATTTTATCTACAGGCAGACCGGATTGCTGCAGCCATTGCTTGCTTAATTTTTGCTGCGGCGTCAGCCACAGAAGCCAGCGAGACTGTTTGCCCAATTGCAGCAGCAGGGGCAACAGTAATTGAGCCACTGCGGGCTGGCGCTCGTTGTAAACAAGTTCACTGATCAAGCCATTCTCTTTGCCGATATCCGTGTTCTTCGCAACATTGCGCGTTGTATAAGAGCCATGGCCGAAATGAGGTTGGTAGAGTGATTGAGTACGCATAAAGTTCCCGCCCGTCGTGTTACTGTATGTTTATACAGTATCCCTGATTTAGGATAAGATCAACTCAAATTTTCGTAACGGCTCGCATAATTGCGATCATTTTTTGTACCGACGGTTTTTGTGATTGGCAGGCGGGCGGATAGTGCGTATTTTTCTAATTAGTTGTTCACGTTACTTTTTTCATTGATGAGAGAAATAATACGGCCAGAACCTAAAAAGGAGGAACGCTATGAAAAGGATGTCGACGAGAAGGATCGCGCAGGCTAAAAATTGCTTTGCGGCGCTGGGCGCCATCACAACACGATCACAGTTTGGCGGCTATGGGCTGCTGGCTGAAGGGGTAATGTTTGCGGTGGTAGCGGAAGGTGAATTGTACTTGCGGGCTACGGCGAGCATGGAACCGGCCTTTCGTGCCCGGGGCATGGTCAATATGGTCTATTCCAAGCGCGGTGTGCCCATCACCTTGCGCTATTACTGGGTTGACGAGTCGCTGTGGCGGGAACGCAACGAACTGGTAGGGCTGGCCTGGCAGGCCATCAGGGAAGCACGCCGAGAGCAGCGGCTCAAGGCCGGCGATCACGGCAGATTGAAGGCGTTGCCAAATATAGATGTCAACATGGAGCGCTTGCTATGGCGAGCGGGTATTCGCAATGCCTATGACCTGCGGCTGCATGGCGCCAAACGTAGCTATCTTCGCCTGCTGCAACAGCAGACCAATCTGGGTCTGCGCGTGCTGCTGTCGCTGGGCGGCGCGATAGCCGGCTATCATCAGGCGGCATTGCCGACCGAATTGCGCAACGAACTGGTGCGCTGGTTCGATCATACGATGGCTATGCGCCGCCATGGGCATGAGCCAGTAGTTCAGGGCCCATCGAGCGGGCCCTGAAGAATTAGGTTGCCTTATTGATTTGGGTATGGAGTGCGGTGAGTTCCGGCAGCAGCTCGAGCATTAGCCCCACCTGCTGCAAAACCAACTGTTCTTTGCTTTCAGGTTCCGGAACGGCTGTGCGAATGCGCTCCGCCAGCTGTTCCAGCGCTTGCGCAATGCGCTGGCTGTTCCGTTCTTCTTGATGTAAGGCGCCGTCCACGTAACACACGGCATCATTGAGCAGATCGAGTGTGGCAGGGGTATTCAACCGCTCGCGGTGCGCCCCTAACGCCGAGATATAACTCAGGAGAGTGTGGTTCAGGCAGAGCAGACGGAAGGCGGCTTCTTGCAACGCCTTGTCGGCCTTGGGATCGGCGGACATGTTGGAGATGACCGAAGCCAGTTCAGCATCGCTGTTGTGGGCATCTCGCCGCGCGATGCGGTAAGCGAGCCCGTTATCCTTACCCTGATAATATTGCACCAGAATGGCGTCCAGATAGCGACAGTTGGCATTCAGCGTTTTATCCACTATCGCCGGCAGTTGGCGGAACTTCCAGTCCGGCCAGATAAAGCTGACCGCCGCCCAGGCGATGGCGCAACCCAACAAGGTATCGTAAACGCGCGGGGCTGCTACTTCGAAACCTTCACCCAACAGGTTAAAGCACAGCAACACAAGCAGCGTAATGAACATCGTTGCATGGGCATACTGCACGGTGCGAAAAGCGAAGAACAGGACACCGGTGATGACGATCAACACCAGTTGTCCTTCCACGGAAGGCACGAAATAGAGGATTGGCAGGCCGATCAGGATACCGGCCAGAGTGCCGATGATGCGCAGCGCCAGGCGCCGGCGGGTTGCGTTGTAGTTCGGTTGGCAGACGAACAGGCTGGTCAACAGGATCCAGTAACCGTGTTGCATGCCGGTGAACTGGATGAAGGCGTAACCCACGCACAGCACTACCGACATGCGGATCGCATGGCGGAACAGGGCCGACTGCGGCGTCAAATGGCGGCTGATGCGCAGTCGGATGTCGCTCCAGCCGGTTAAGCGATCGTCGGCCAGGCTGTTCTCTTCCGCCTGCCCGCTGGCCAGCGTCTGCTCTGACTCGATATTGGCCAGCTGCGCATCGATCGCATGCAGGTTTTTCAGCAGGTGCGCCAGCGCTTTGGTTTGCTCTGAATTGCCCTGGGTTTCGGTTATGCGTGCCAAGGCCTCCTGAATGCGGCTGAAGGCTGGCTCAAAACGCGGGTTGTGCTGGTATTTTTGCCGCAGCAGGATCGATTGTGCCAGCTGGCGGCAGGCGCGCGCCTGCATGCTCAGCAAACGCTGGAAGCGGAATAAAATATCGCTGTGACGGAATTGCCGGCTGAGCGCGTGGTACTGAACATGGGAAGAGCTGGCGCGTTCGTGGATATCCTGCGCGACAAAATAGTAGTGCAAGGTGCGGCGGGTGCCGCGTTGGCCGCGATCGCCTTTCAGGCGCGTCAGCAGCGAGGCTTTGGTCTGGTTCAGCAACGCGACCAACGCGCTGTTGGCCATCGCGACATCCATCCATGGCAGGTCGGCGTCGCGTTCGGCGTCGGGATCGAACAGGTTGGCCTTGGCATCCAGATAGTTGGCCAGCTGCTCGTAGCAGCGTGCCAGGTTCTCTTGCAGCGGCCGGATAGGGAACAGCAGGTGGCCCGCCAGCGTCAGCAGGTTATACCACAGCGCGCCGATCACCAGCAGCAGCGGTTGCTGATACCAGGCATCGTACATGGCGGTGCCGAGCATGGTGTAAACCGCGATCAGCAGCGCGCCGAAGGCGATGGTGGCGTAACGTTGCCCTAAGGCGCCCAGCAGGATAAAACCGCAGGTTGAGGTGGTTAAGCCAAGGGCGAACAACCAGGGATAGGGAAACAGCAGTTCGATTGAAGCGGAGGCGACAAAGAAGCACACCAACGTGATCAGCAGGTTGCGTAACCTGCCGGCCAGGCGGTCGTCCAAATCGGTCAGTGCCGCTGCCACCACGCCCAGCGTCAGCGGGATAGTCAGCTTGGGAATGCCCAGCCACCAGGGAACGGCGGTGGTGCCGATCAGCGCAATAAGAATGCGCAGGTGGTACAGCAGATTGCTGTTGTAGGTATAACGACGTACTGCGGGTGCAAAAGAGAGCACAAAAAACTCCTCAAACGGAGAAAAAATTAACGCTGATGATAGTGGCGGCGAGCATTCTCAATACGCGCTTGCTGAGCCATTTCTACCGAGACGACGCGGCGCCCTACCGGCCACAGCGCGATGGCGGCTATTTTGAAATTGGCGATACCGACCGGAATGCCGATGATTGAAACGCATTGCACGATACCGGCGGCGATGTGTGACAGGCACAACCACCAGCCGAACAGCACCAGCCAGATAATGTTGAGCAGTGAGCCGCCGGCGGAGAGCAGCGCATTGCTTTTCTCCGGGTACAGTTCATCGACATGTATCGCCTCGTTGCCGAACGGCACCAGTGACAGCTTGGTGATTTCCCAGCAGGAGCGAGTGAGCGGCAGCGTGATGACCAGCAGCACGCTGAACACTGTCGCAATGAGCCAGCCTAGCGTGGTGAAGAAACCGCCCAACACAAAATTAAGAATATTCAGTACAGTACGCATAGACGTCATTCCGCTCTAATGATAGCCAAACCGCGATGCGGGCGTATTCACGATAAAAACGCAAAATCTATTCTACCCTTTTTTTAGCGCTAGAGTGCCACTGCTTATCGCAGGTAAACTGGCAGATATCCGTTATTTACTCTCAACATAGTCATGGCGCGACGATATGGAACTTAAAGCGACATCGCTGGGGAAACACCTGGCTCAGCACCCTTATAACCGCGTGCGGTTGCTGCACGCCGGCGTTGAGGTGAGCGGGGAAAAACATGAATACCTGATCCCCTTCAATCAACTGATTCAGGTCAGGTGCAAGCGCGGCATCGTCTGGGGCGAGCTGGAATTTGAATTGCCGGACGAAAAAGTGGTGCGGCTGCACGGTACCGAATGGCAGGAAACGCAGCGTTTTTATCACTATCTGCAGCAGGCGTGGCAGCACTGGAGCGCCGAAATGAGTGAGGTCAGCGCCGGCGTGCTGCAACAGCAGGTGGCGCAGATTCAGCGCATTGAGCAGCAAGATAAATGGTTCAAAAAGTCTGAGCTGGGCAAGCTGCAGCAGCAAATTCGTGAGGCTTTCTCCGCGCTGCCGATGCCGGTAGCGCGCCTGGATGAATTCGATAACTGCCGGGCCGATTACCATCTGTGTCTGCAATGGCTGCAGCAGGGGCAACGCAGCGTTGAACAACGCAACCGGCAGTGGACCGATCGCATGCTGGAGCAACATCACGACTTCTTCCAGACCGTCGAGAGCTCGCCGCTCAACGACGCCCAGAGCCGGGCGGTGGTCAATGGCGAGGATTCCGTGCTGGTGTTGGCCGGCGCCGGCAGCGGCAAAACGTCGGTGCTGGTGGCGCGCGCCGGCTGGCTGCTGCGCCGTCAGGAGGCGGAGCCGGGGCAAATCTTGCTGTTGGCGTTCGGCCGCCAGGCCGCCGGCGAGATGAACGACCGCATCAAAGAACGTTTGGGCGATGTCGGCATTCAGGCCAAGACCTTCCATGCCTTGGCGCTGCAAATCATTCAACAAGGCAGCCGCAAAGCGCCGGCCATCAGCCGGTTGGAAACCGATGCCAACGCGCGCAAAGCGCTGCTGATTACCCATTGGCGCCAACAGTGCGCGGAGAAGAAAGCCCAGGCCAAGGGGTGGCGTCAATGGTTGACCGAAGAGCTGGAATGGGAAGTGCCGGAAGGCGACTTCTGGCAGGATAAACGCCTCGCGGATCGGCTGGCGGGCCGGCTCGAGCGATGGCTGGGGTTGATGCGCATGCACGGCGGCAGCCAGGCGGAAATGATCGAGCAGGCGGATGAAGAAATCCGCGATCTGTTTTCGAAACGCATCCGGCTGATGGCGCCGCTGCTGAAAGCCTGGAAAAGCGCCTTGAAAGAAGAAGGGGCGGTGGACTTCTCCGGCCTGATCCATCAGGCAGTCAACATTCTCGACAAGGGGCGCTTCGTCAGCCCATGGAAACATATTCTGGTCGACGAATTTCAGGATATCTCACCGCAGCGTGCGTTATTGCTGGCGGCATTGCGCCGACAGAACAAGCAGACCTGCCTGTTTGCGGTGGGGGATGACTGGCAGGCGATTTATCGCTTCAGTGGCGCAGAGTTGACGTTAACCACGGCTTTTGCCACCCACTTCGGCGAAGGGGCGCAATGCGCGCTGGACACGACTTATCGCTTCAACGAACGTATCGGCGAGGTGGCCAACCGGTTCGTGCAGCAGAATCCGCACCAGCTGAAAAAACCGCTCAACAGCCTGAGCAAGGGCAATAAAAAGTCGGTGACGATCCTGCCGCACGAGCAGTTGGAACCCTTACTGGACAAGCTGAGCGGCTACGCCAAGCCAGATGAACGCATCCTGGTGCTGGCGCGTTACCACCATCTGAAACCGGAAGCGTTGGCGAAAGCGGCCACCCGCTGGCCTAAACTGAATCTGGAGTTTATGACCATCCACGCCAGCAAGGGGCAGCAGGCGGAATACGTCATCATTGCCGGTTTGCATGAGGGGCGTGACGGTTTCCCCGCCGTGGCGCGCGAGTCGGTGTTGGAAGAGGTGCTACTGCCGCGGCCGGAGGATTTCCCGGATGCCGAAGAACGCCGTCTGCTGTATGTCGCGTTAACTCGCGCTAAACATCAGGTATGGCTGTTGCAGGATCGTGAGCACCCTTCGGTATTCGTTGAACACCTGAAGGATCTTGGCGTACCGGTGCAGAAAAAACCGTAAGCTCGGGCCTGGCGGCAGCCAGGCCGTGAGGACTACTTCAGGCGGTCTTGCAGGTAGCGCTGATAGTCGGGGATAGCGATCTCCACCTCGCTTTTGAACAGCGGAGAGTCGATCAGAAAGTCCGCGGTCGAGCGGTTGGTGGCCACCGGAATATTCCATACGGTCGCCAGCCGTAGCAGCGCCTTCACGTCCGGATCGTGCGGCACCGCGTTCAACGGATCCCAGAAGAAGATCAGCATGTCTATCTTGCCTTCCGCAATCAGTGCACCAACCTGCTGATCGCCGCCCATCGGCCCACTCAGCATGCTGGTGACGGGAATGCCGCTGGCGCGCTGTATCAGGTTGCCGGTCGTACCGGTGGCGTACAGCTGATGCTGCGCCAGAATAGTCTTGTGGCTTTCTACCCACTCCAACAGGGCCTGTTTGCGGTGATCGTGCGCCACCAGCGCAATGTGTTTGCGCGCGGCGATAGTGCGGGTAGTCAATTCCATCTCGGTGTCCTTCGCTAATCAGGGGGATGTGCGACAGATTACTGAAACTGTTTTTCACTGCCTAGCGTTTGCGCTTGAAAATGCGAAGAAAAGGCGCCTTTGCGGGGAAAGACGCCGGGAGGGATCAGCGAATCGGTTGTTTATTGGCCCAGCGCAGGAAGCGCTTCTGTGTTTCCTTGTCGGCCTGTTGGAACCAGTATTGCAACATCTGTTCCGACACGTTTTCACCTTTCAACGTCACCGTCGGGGCATTCAGCGGTGCGCCGGCCAACGCGGGGGTTGAGGGATTGCCTGCGTTCGCCTGCACAAAGGTCGGAACGGAGGCTGGGCGGTTCTGGCGGTTGTAATCGGTCATCACCTTTTCCAAATCGGTATTGAAGGTGACGCTGTCGGGATGCAGCGCATCATGCCGGAATGGCAAGGCGTTGCCGTCTTTATCGACCACCAGATAATTTAACGTTCTGTCAAAGCGTTGCGCATCACGATCGTTCTCGATGCGCGGCAGTTCGATCGCCACTTGGCTGATCTTTTGCGTATTGAAGCTGGCAACCAGCGGCAGGGAGGTATAGGCCTGTGTATGCTGGCCGGAACGTACGGTTTTGGTCACTTTAAACAGCAACTGGTGCTGCCCGCCATCCAGTTCAAGGCTGTCGGCACCTTTTAACAACGAACCTGTCATTTTCTTGCCGTCGACCACCAGCAGGTCGATGTCCGGGGAGAGTTTCAGGGTCGTAGCCGCGGCAGGCATACTGATGCTGAGCAACGCCGCAACCACCAGACCAAATTTCATCATTATCTCCTTATAAAGTGACGTAGCTCTAAGTGTTGAACACGGCATAGGTTGTGTCAAAATTTTTCAATCGGGTATTTTGTTTACATTTTTACATATTTTATCGCGATTAGACACGGCCGTGCGCAGCTGAACCGCGACAGCCTCTGACCATAAGATTGCGGTGAAGTTTCCTTTGCATTAGCGTTTAACCGAGCGAATGCCGATCGGTTACACTCGAAATGGAAAGTGACGCAGTGATAAACGGGAGTTGAAGATGCAAGATCAAGAGATTGTTGAGCTGTTGCAGCAGGTGAAAACCATCGCGCTGGTCGGCGCCAGCGATAACCCGTCGCGGCCCAGTTATGGTGTGATGGCATATCTGTTGGCACAAGGGTATCAGGTGATCCCGGTCAGCCCAAAACTGGCGGGGCAGACGCTGCTGGGGCAGCAGGTTTACCCTACGCTGGCCGCTATCCCACAGCCGGTGGATATGGTTGACGTGTTTCGCAATTCGGAGGCGGCTTACGGCGTGGCGCAAGAGGCGATAGCGATCGGCGCCAAGGCGCTGTGGTTGCAGATAGGGGTGATCAACGATCAGGCGGCAGCGCTGGCGCAACAGGCTGGGCTGCGCGTGGTGATGGATCGCTGCCCAAAAATAGAAATCCCGCGTTTAGGGCTGGAGCGCTAAATAAAAAAAGGGCCTGGCGCGATGCCGGGCCCTCTCGGGGTTTCTCAGGTCTTGGCGCGGTCAATTGCGCAAACGTGGCGCCTGTAACTGGTGACGGATGGATTCCGCCAGTTCATCCAGCGATGGTTGCTCGGGATGCGCCTCCTGGGGCTCACCATCCAGCTGCGCTTCCGCCAGATAGGTGTGCACCGGTTGGCCTTCCTCGTCTTCCATCACCACGTGGTACCAAGGGGCGGAACGCAGTTCGTCGTTCGCCGCTATCTCGTCAGCTTTGGGTTGTTCTAAAGAGTATTCCGGGTCGATATCGATAACGACCCCCAAATACCCCAGCAGCTTATGCCTAACCTGTTGTCCGATACCGAATTTGCTGGCAATCATGATGACCTCCTGAGAAACAATGCCTTGCTCATATATGGGGGCAAGGCAGCGCATTTCAAGTTACATCACCCGACAAGCGAAGCCTTTCAGATACAGCCCCTCAGGATACGTGGCGATCACCGGGTGATCGGCAGCCTGGCGGAACTGCTCTATAAATTGTACATCACGTCCGGCATCTACAGCGGCATCGGCCAAAATTTTCTGGAACAGGTCGGTCGGCATCAGGCCGGAGCAGGAGAAGCTGAGCAGAATGCCGCCTGGATTCAGCAACTGCAGCGCCAGCATGTTGATGTCTTTGTAACCGCGGCAGGCGCTGGCCAGCTGATTCTTGTTCTCGACGAACTTAGGCGGATCCATGATGATCAGATCGAATTTTTCGCCTTGAGCGCGGTAGTTGCGCAGCAGCTGGAACACGTCATCGCGAACGAACTCCGCCTTGTTCAGATCAAGCTTGTTGAGTTCGACGTTCTGTTTGGCGATGTCCAGCGCCGCCTGCGAGGTATCCACGCTGATCACCTGCGCGCAGCCGCCCATCAGAGCGGAAACGGCGAAGGCGCCAGTGTAGGAGAAGCAGTTCAGCACTCGGCGGCCGGCAGAGTAGTTCCGCGCCGCCAGGCGGCTGTCGCGTTGGTCGAGGTAGAAACCGGTCTTGTGCCCTTGCTGAATGTCCACCAGCAGCTTCATGCCGTGCTCGGTAATAGGCAGGAGTTCCGGCGGCAGATCGCCCAGCACCGGACCCTGCGCCAGCGGCAGGCCTTCTTTTTTACGCACCGCAACGTCGGAGCGATCGTAAATCGAACATTCCGGGTAGCAATGCTGCAGGGCAGAAAGCAGGGCCGGGCGCTGGTATTCGGCACCGGCGGACAGCAGCTGCAGCACCAGGAAATTCTGGAAGCGATCGATAGTGATGCCCGGCAGGCCGTCGGACTCGCCGGCGATCAGGCGGTATCCGTCCAGACCGTCACGCTGCGCGACCCAGTCGCGCCAGCTTTGCGCTTGCTGCAGGCGGCGAATGAAGAAATCGATGTTAATCTCTTCATCCTGCTGGAAAGTCCAGACGCGTGCGCGGATCTGCGACTCGGGCGAATAGGCGCCGCGCGCCAGCCACTTGCCCTGGCTGTCGAGGATATCGATGGTTTCACCGGAGAGGGCTTTACCCTCAACGCGTTGAACGGCGCCGGAGAACACCCAAGGGTGGCGACGGAGTAAGGACTTTTCACGTCCTTTGGCGAGAAACAGGCGTACGGTCATAATTAATAATGCTGCCAGCTAGGATAGAAAGAGTGACACGGCGGTGCAAAGGCACGGCAATGCCATAATGAAAACTGAATTAAGGGGGCGATTATGACACAAGTTTGCATTGCTGCGTATGTGTATGGCGTGGTGCAGGGGGTAGGGTTCCGCTATTCCACTCAGCGGCAGGCTGAGGCGTTGGGGGTGACCGGCTATGCGCGCAATCTCGATGACGGCAGCGTTCAGGTGGTGGCCTGCGGCACACAGGCGCAGGTGGATAAGCTGGTGGAGTGGTTGAAACAGGGCGGCCCGCGCAGCGCGCGCGTCGAACGCGTGCTGGTGGAACCGCAGGGGGTGGCCGATTACGCCGGGTTTGGCATTCGCTATTAAATGCTCGCCTGCAGCGGCGCTGCGGGCGGCGCGGTCAGATGCATTTCACCGGTTTCGGCAAGCCGGCGATTTTGGTGGCTTGTTTGGCTGGCCCTTTCGGGAACAGGCGATACAGATAGCGGCTGTTGCCTTTTTCTTCGCCGTATTTCTGCGCCATGGCTTTGACCAGCATGCGAATAGCCGGCGACGTATTGAATTCCTGATAGAAGTCGCGCACGAAGCGCACCACTTCCCAGTGTGCTTCGGTGAGCACGATCTCTTCCTGCGCGGCCAGCAGCGGCGCCAGGCCCTCATGCCAGTCGGCGCTGTTTTTCAAATAGCCCTGCGCGTCAGTGTCGATAACCTGACCTTCAAACTCCAACATACTGCCTCGATAACGGATAATTCGGAACGGCCGCCAGTTTAGCAAATTTTTTCGGCCGCAAAAAACAAAGCCCCGCCGGAGCGGGGCCTGGAAGACATGCGTAACGCGCGATCAGTTGCTGCGGGCGAAGCCCAGAATGCTCAACAGGCTGATGAACATGTTGTAGAGCGACACGTACAGGCTAACGGTGGCGCGAATGTAGTTGGTCTCGCCGCCGTGAATGATGTTGCTGGTTTCCCACAGGATCGCGCCGGCGGAGAACAGGATGAACAGCGCGCTGATAGCCAGGTGCAGAGCAGGGATCTGCAGGAACAGGTTGGCGATCACCGCCACCAGCAGCACCACAAAACCGGCCATCATCATGCCGGACAGGAACGACATGTCTTTACGAGTGGTCAGCACATACGCCGAGCAGCAGAAGAACACCGCGGCGGTGCCGCCCAGCGCCAGCATGATCAGATCACCCGCGCCCGCGTTCAGGAACGAACTGAGGATCGGGCCGAGGGCGTATCCCATGAAACCGGTCAGCGCGAAAGCCGCCAGAATGCCCGCCGGGCTGTTGGCCAGTTTATGGGTCAGGAACATCAGGCCGTAGAAACCGACCAGCATCAGCAGCAAGCCTGGTGCAGGCAGACCCAACATTGTACTGGCGGTCGCGGTCAGGGCTGAGAAAGCCAGGGTCAGGGATAACAGGAAATAGGTGTTGCGCAGGACTTTATGCGTGCTGAGCAGCGAGTCGCGCGAAGAAGATGAGACGACAATGCGGTCCATAATGCTCTCTCTTATCAGGCCATCACAAAATAATCCCGATGATAGGCAGCGCAAGGGCTTGATTAAAGTTTGTTTACCAATCTTTACCCTTAGTTATCATTATGGCAACAGCGGGGTGGGTGTTCGTTTGATCGCCGTTTGCTTCGCCTGCGGCGATTTTTCGCGCGGTTGAACGCGTTCGGGCTTTACAAGCGAATAAGGTCTGTTTATAGTGCGCGTCGTTGCGGAGGGGTGGCCGAGTGGCTGAAGGCAACGGTCTTGAAAACCGTCGACGGGAAACCGTTCCAGAGTTCGAATCTCTGCTCCTCCGCCATACATTCTGACCCCGTGCTCTCTGAGCACGGGGTTTTTTGCTTTTGCGTGCGGATAAACCGGGGCGCTTTTGCAGGAAACGCGATCGGCTATTGATAAGGGCCATGCGTCGGTGAGATTATGCACCTATCAAGGACGGCCGCTCGGCTGCCTGCTGTTGCCAGGCGTTACCGGTGCGACAAGCAACGCCGCCTTATCAATTTCGTTTAATGCTCTTATGGAGACAGAGATGAACTGGTATCAAGTCGCCTTATGGACCATGATCTTTTTGAAGTCCGGCGCTTTCCTGGTGTTCGTATGGTGGTGGATGTTCAAACGCGCGACCAAACCTTATGTCCGCCCGCAGGACGTCGTGGTGGACGATACGCCGTACGATGAGAACCTCACCATGGAAGAGGTGATGAAAAACCATGGCATCGTCCGCACGGATATGTCGGTAAAATAGTCCTCCCGCCTCCCCAACCGTTATCTGGGGCGTGTTTGCCAAGAGCGCGCCCCCTTGTGTTTCTTCGCTGTCTCTTTATGGCATTCTGCTTTCACGTTAACGGCATAACGTGACCGGGAAAAGCACGCCATGAACGATGTACGCATCCTGTCGCACTTTACGCATCGAAAAAACGCCGTTCTTAATGCCGAGAGAGATCATGGGGATTTCTTTGGTCAGCTCATCCGGCGCGTTATCGTCGGGGGCTTTGCTGATTTCTCGGTGGGTGGTCATGTAAAACCCGTGATCCAACCTCTTTATATCAAAGTTTATTTTTCTATCCAGGCTGTAGGTTTTTCCTCCCACGGTAATGTCCCCACGTTGAACGATCATGGCGCGATGCTCGTCATAGATGAATAAACTGCCCGTCACTTTTAGTTCCAGGTCATCGCCTGAAGCTAATCGTTTTTTTGTGATCGTATCGGCTTGGCAATTCATATGTACAGGTGCGTCGGGTGTGAAAACGCGAAGCAGGACAATGAAGAGAATCACTGCCAAAAATCCGATAATCAGTATTTTTGGGTTGCGCAATGCGGCCATTTATTTTCCATTGAGAATTTTGTAGGTAACACACTGGGTATATCGACCTTGCGAGCCGAGATAGCATACACCGAGGAAGGTGTTATAAATCAACGTATGTTTTTCGGAGGAAAAATAGATATCCGCCTTACTGGCTAGACAATCCACACCGCTGCCTTCTAATGCCTGGTTGACCATGCGCTTTTCCAGTTCGTCATCAATATGTTTATCTGCATCCAGAGAATATAAGGTGCAATTTTCTTTTTTTCCTAACGCAACTAAATTCTCCCGAGGTTGATCAGCAGGTTCGATAGGATAAAGCGTCGCTACGATCAACAGAGGAATAAATACGCAGCAGACAGTGGCAACAGCGCTAACCTTTACCTTTTTCTGCGGCGGCACCAGGTGTGGTTCGGCAACAGGTGCCAGGGGCGAAAGCGGCTCTGAAGCATAAGAAGGCGGCGTTTCGCTGACGGTTACCTGCGGTGGCGGATAAATTTCAATCATAGCGGTGAAACAAAACCCGACTTTCGCCAGGGTTTTTATTGGGGAGGTCTCTCTACCCAGAAGCTTGAATGCTTTCCTTATTTCACTGACGGCTACATTTAGACTGATCGATGAGCCTGAAAAACCATACTCTTCCCATACCTTTTTTATCAACATCTCACGTTTCAATGGGATATTGGGGTGAGTCAGCATTTCAATTAACAGGCGTGAAGCCGGGTTGGATATCCGTATCGATGACTCATCATTATCAATGAGTTGGAGACGACACGCGTTTGCGTCATAGATCACGCAGAGGTCGATAATATATTTCATGTATTCAGGTTTTTATAATGATATAGGCTTCCAGTTCGCGGCTAGTATTTAGTGAAACTTCGGGTAGGTCAAGGTTCTGGGCGGAAAACATAAATAATCAAGGACGTTTTTTTATTTTCTCGGCGAACGGAAAACGCAGTCCTTTGCCGTTTTTTATGTCATTTTTGGAGTTAAATTCTAAAAAATTAGTTTTTACAGATTATAATAATTAAAATTTAGGTTAATAAAAATAATGTTCCTGTCGTTAATGATTTGATGCAGAATTATCTTAGTGTTTACGGCGCTTGTTTGTGTGCCAATCGCTTATTGTTTGCTCCCGAACGGCAATGTGAGTTTTCCAAGGAAAAGACAGGTATTTAGTGCAAAGTATCGACGTTGTCTTTGGCCATGGATGGAGGAAGTATGCTCAGTATCGGTATCGTATCTGAAAACATTTTCTTCAGAGAGGCGATAAAAAGAATATTGATGCCAAGGATTTTTCATAAAGATCACGTTATTGCCTACTATGACGATCTGCCTTTGGCTATGGGGCGAAATTGCCACGATATTCTGATCGTCGATGATGCGGTAAAAAGCATGTTGCGTTTCAGTATGGCTGTCGCGTTATTGGCTGCTATTCATGGTGTAAAGATTTTTTTGACGACGGAAGAGAAGCGCCGTCTGTTATTTCGTTCTGTCTCGCATGATGTCGTCGTGCTCGATAAAAAAGGCAGTGTCCCCGGCATCAGTAAAGAGCTGTCTTTTCTGATGGATAATATCTCGCAGCGCCCTGCATTGAATGGAGGCGTTGCGAGTGGAGTGGGCCGCCATACGAAAAGTTGTCTGACGGAAAGTGAAGTGGAAACGCTCCATTTGCTTTCCTTCGGCTATACGGTGACTCAGGTTTCCCGAATTCTTGATAAAAGCGTAAAGACGGTCAGCACGCAGAAATGCAGTGCACTACGCAAAATGGGATTGAAGAATCGGGTGCACAACTTATTGGAGATATCATCCGGTTTCTCTGAAGTTCTCTAGAAATTCGTTATTTTCATCGTTTTTATTGTCGGGTGATGAATAACGCTATGGCTTGATTTTATAAAAACAGGAATGTGCTCATCCTTTTGCCTCTGTATTACGGGGAGGGATTTTTTCATCCCGCCGACAGCGGCTGATTATTATTTATTCTCTCAAACCAAACTGTTATGGAGTTTTATCTCATGATGAAGAAGATGTTTTCTGTTGCAATCATGGCGGCTGCGGTCGCTGCGCCTACGGCTTTTGCTGAAGACAATTCCGCCGGTGGCATCATTAACTTTACCGGTGCCATTACCGACACCACCTGTACAATTAACGGCGGCAAAAGCGCGGATTTCACCGTTGCGCTGAGCCCGATCTCGGTGACCGACGCGGGTAACGCCGTTGGGCCAATCACCAAGAACAAGAAGTCCTTCTCGCTGACCTTCTCCGGCTGTTCGCCGGCGGCCGGTACCGCAGGCACCCCGCTGAAAATCTACTTCTCCTCTGCGGATAACATCTCTACCGACGGCAAATATTTGCTGAACAACTCGGTCAACGAAAACGACGCTTCCGTCGCGAAGAACGTGGGCTTCTCTCTGGCGGAAACCGGTTCTTCCACCCCGATCCAGCTGAACGTGCCTTACGTCACCGACATCATGGGTGACAAAACGGCACCGGATTCAGAAACCCTGACGCTGGACGCGTACTACTACAAAACCAACGCCGAAGCGGCAAAAGTGGGCGCTCTGAGCTCCAACGTGACTTACACCATTTCTTACCTGTAATCGCGCTGAAAGCCAGGCCCTTGATGGGCCTGGCCACCCGGGGGAACGATGAAAAAATACATGATGATAGCGGCGCTGTTGCTCGGTTCCGTTGGCGCGCAGGCCAATGTGGTGGTTAACGGTACGCGGGTGATCTACCCGGCAAACAACAAGGATGTGATTGTCCAGCTGCTGAATAACGGCGCCGATCCTTCATTGGTTCAGGCCTGGATCGACGACGGCGATATCAATTCCACCCCGGAAACCGCCAACGTGCCGTTTTTGCTGTCGCCGCCGGTGGTGAAAGTGAACGGCAACAGCGGGCAGCAGCTGCGCATTCAGAAAGTCGGCGCCGCGTTGGCGGCGGATCGCGAATCGGTGTTCTATCTCAACGTGCTGGATATCCCACCGACGCCGGAAAACCTGCAGGGTACCAATACGCTGCAGCTGGCGATCAAATCGCGCATCAAGCTGTTCTACCGCCCGCAGGCCTTAACCCGCGGCGTAGAAAACGCATTGGAAAAACTGACGCTGCAAGCCAATGGCAAGGGGTTCAACGTCATCAACAACAGCCCGTATTTCATCACGGTAGCGAATATCGGCCAGGGTGAGGACAAGCATCTGCTGGTTGATTCGTTGATGGTTGCGCCGTTTTCCACCCAGTTTGCCGCCAGCAAACGATCGGTCAGTAAAAACGCGCGTTATGACCTGATGTATATCGACGATCTGGGGGCTTACAAGTCTAAAGCCATCACCGCACACTAACCTGAAAGAACAACAATGAAGCTGAATAAAAAAGTCCTCTCGCTGCTGACCGCCTCTTCATTCTTGTTGCCGGATACGGCCTGGGCGGTGACGTTCGATACTTCGCTGTTGGCCGGCGAATCGCGCGATTCCGATCTTTCGCGTTTTTACCTCAACAATGACATGCCGGCCGGCAGGAGATCGATGTGTATGTCAATCATGACTGGAAAGGGCGCTACACGCTGCTGTTTGGCACGCAACGCGACGATATTCAAATTGACTACCAGGATGCGCAGCGCTTGGGCATCGATCTGAGTCAATTGCCGACACCTCAGGCGCCCCAGACGACGCTGTCGATCGCCTCGCTGGTACAGGGCGGGCGGTTCGATATGGACGTCGGCGCACTGAGTCTGCGGCTGACGGTGCCGCAGGCCCGGGTCAACCGGTCGGAGGCGGGATACGTGGATCCGGCCTTCTGGAATCGCGGCATCTCTGCATTGACGCTGGCCTACAACGCGACCTACTACCACGCCGAGTCGCGCGGCGACGGCAATCACAGCAACAATGACGATTTCTATACCGGGCTGGAATCCGGGATCAATCTGGCCGGTTGGCAATTTCGCGACAGCAGCAGCTTTCGCCACGGCAGTGGGCGGGGGAGCCACTGGCAGAACAACACGCGCTATTTGCAGCGTGGCTTCGCCGACATCAAATCCAACCTGACCGCCGGCGATTTTTATTCGCCGGGGGATCTGTTCGACTCGGTGCGCATGCGCGGGGTGGCGCTGGCGTCGGACATCAGCATGCGCCCCAACTCGCAGCAGGGGTTTTCACCGATTGTGCGTGGCGTGGCGCAATCCAACGCCCTGGTGAAAGTGGTGCAGAACGGCAACGTGATCTACCAGGAAAACGTGCCGCCGGGCGCCTTTACCCTCGACAGCATTCAGCCGACCGGTTCGGCGGGCGATCTGTGGGTGACGGTCAAAGAGGCTGACGGGCGCGAGCAGTCGTTCAGCGTGCCGTTTTCAGCCGTACCCAACATGTTGAAACAGGGTGTCAGCCAATACAGCGTACTGGCCGGCAAGGTAAACGAAAGCAATACCGATTACGAACCCGGCTTTGTACAGGGCACCTTGCAGTACGGTTTCAACAATCTGGTAACGGGTTATGCCGGCAGCATTTTGAGCGACGACTATCAGGCCTGGCTGCTCGGCAGCGGCTGGAACCTGCCGATAGGGGCGGTGTCCATTGATCTGACGCATGCCGATACTCGCCTGAAAAACCGCCGTGAAAGCGGGCAGAGCTTCCGTATCGCCTACAGTAAATTTCTCGATGTCACCGCGACCAACTTCACGCTGGCTGCCTATCGCTACTCCACCCGCGGTTATTACAGCTTTACCGACGCCATTTACTCCAATGACGGCTATCGCCAGCTGGAGCGTCAGTTTGATCGCTGGCGCGATGAGGAGGGCTTGTCCGAGCTGGATATGAACACCTGGGATGCGCTGCGTTCCGCTCGGCCGAAAAATACCTTTACGCTTAACCTGAACCAGCGTCTTAACGAAGGGTGGGGCACGCTGTTCTTCTCCGGCTCCCAGCGCGATTACTGGGCGGCCAATGCGAAAAGCCGCGAATACCAGCTGGGGTATTCCAACAATTTGGGACGCGTCAGCTACTCCGTTTCCGCCAGCCGGGTGCGCAACAGCCAGCGTGAGGAAGAGACGCGTTATTACCTGTCGTTCAGCCTGCCGCTGTCGGTGTTCGATAACAACGCCTACCTCAGCACCGGCCTGTCGGCGACGGACTCTCACTATCAGCAAAGTACGGTCAGCCTGAGCGGCAATGCCCTGGAATCCAACCGCCTGAGCTATTCGCTGAGCGGCAGCAATCGCAGCGGCGGCGACAACATGGCCAGCGTCAATGCGGCCTATCGTACCCGCGTTTCGACGCTTGGCGCCTCCTACAGCGAAGGCAACGACTATCGCCAGAGCGGCCTCAGCGCGCGCGGTAGCCTGGTAGCGATCCCTTGGCATGTGCTGGCGTCGAACGAGATCGGCAACACCATGACGGTGGTCGAGGCGCCGCAGGCCGCAGGGCTGATGGTCAACGGCGACGAAAGCATCGTGACCAACGCGCAGGGTTTGGCGCTGGTGCCTTATGCCACGCCGTACCGGCAAAATTCGGTCACGCTATCGGATACCGGCCACAGCAGCGGGGCGGAAATCAGCGGCAACGTTGCCAACCACGTGCCTTACTACGGCGCGGTCAGCTACCTGAAATTCGAGACCGACCAGCGTCGGCCATTCCAGCTGCGGGCGCAGCGCGCCGATGGCGCACCGCTGCCGTTCGGCGCCGAAGTGCTGGATGAAAACGGCCGGTCGATAGGTTTTGTCGGCCAGGCCAGCGTGTTGTATCTGCGCGCCGAACAGCCGCCGACGGCGTTGACGGTGCAACTGCGCGACGGCCGTTGCCGCATCGCCAAACCGACCCTGACGCTTGACGCGTCGCCCGGCGTTTGCCGCTAATACAGGATAACCGAACCTATGATCAGGCTGATTTTTTTGCTGCTGCTGTCCGGGCTGTTCAGTGGCTATAGCTATGCCACCTGTTTTGGCAAAGGGATCTCATTTGCACCGGCTTTGAATGTCGATCTCTCCGATAAGCTGAATGCCAACACCCCGGTGTGGGAGGAGCAATACAGCACCCAATATGTCGGCACTTTCGACTGCAGTTCTTCAAAGAGCAAATTTACCTATACGCTCAAGCTGTCGCCCGATAATAAGAATGCGGCTATTTTTGGTTTTAACAACGGCACGCAGTGGATACGCGCGCAAATCGTCAATAAGATTGGCGATCGTGAACTGTCAAAGCGCGGCGAACATTCCGCCGCCGAGTTAAATACGCCGATGACCGTGCGCTACTCATTAGAATCGAAGCCCAAAAATGGTCGTGTGGTGCCGGGGGATACGCTGATGCTGGATGACGCGCTGATGGTCTCGGACATTACCGGCATAAAGATATGGGAATTGCCGATTTGGCTGTTGCAGCAAGTCGGGAAAATACTCAGTTGGCTCCTGACCGGCAACTGGCCTTATGACGAACGCGATATGTATGGCCAGCCGATGAACATCAAGTACGCGCCGAAAACCACCACCTGCCGTTTCGACAACGCCGGCCTGACGGTCAGATTGCCCAAAATGGGCGTGGCGCAGGTGCTGAGTAACAACCAACCCGGCTACACGCCGTTCTCGCTGAACATCAGCTGCCAGAACATGCAGCAGGAAGGTATCGCCGATCGCGCCGTTGAGATGTTCCTGTCCAGCAATAACCTGCTGGCCTCCGACGCCAGCGTGTTGACCAATGCCAATGCGGGCGGGGCGCAAGGGGTGGGGCTGCGCCTGGTCAAGCGCGACATGCCGAGCTCGCCGGTGGTATTGTCGCCTTCCAACGTCGATCGCGGCAGCGCCACTTCACTGTTTCATGTCGCCGCCGGCGGCAGTCTGAACAGTCACTTCATCATCGGCATGGGCGCTTATTATTACCCTTATCAGCGCGATGGCGTCACGCAGGGGGAACTCAACACCTCGGCCACGTTGAACATTATTTATCCCTGATGAATGGGGAGGCAAAAAAACCGGCAGCTGCCGCTGCCGGAGAGGGTTATTGATAAGTGATTGCGTTGGCGTGCAGCTTGTTATTGCCTACGATCGCGATGATTTTGTAGTAACGGGCACCGGTCTTGTCGGTTTTGTCTGCCAACATCTTTTCCGCATCGCTCAGATTCGCGGCACCGCTAACGGTAATCACTTGGCGCGGCGTCAGGGCGTCCGCCTGTTGACTATTGATTTGCGTTGCCGCGATTGTTGCGCCTGAAAAGACAAAAGCGCCCAGCAGCATCGTTTTAAACATGACGTTCTTCATGATGTTCTCCTCAATCGCAATACGCTTGTTCTTTGCTATGGTTGAATCTTTTTGTTTCGTTATGCTAAAGGATAAGCAGCGGGGTGCCGGCGCGGTAGTGCCTGAAAGCGTAATGCATCGTTTCCAAACTGGAAACGATAAGGAGGGGGCATGCAGGATTTGAACGATCTTCAACTGTTTGCTTTGGTGGTGAGACATGGCGGTTTCGCCGCCGCGGAGCGGGCGAGCGGCGAGGCCAAATCCAAACTCAGCAAACGCGTGGCTCGTCTGGAGGCGAGTTACGGTGCGCGGTTAATCGAACGTTCGACGCGCAGTTTCCGCGTCACGGATATTGGCCGCGATGTGTATCGGCAGTGTGAGGCGATTATCGAGCGATTGGAGGCGGCCGATGCCATTGTCGCCCGTGCGCGTGCCGAAGTGAGCGGCTGCCTGCGCATCAGTTCACCGCCCGGTTTGATGCAGTATTATAATTCCCATCTGCTGTTGGATTTTATGGCGCGTTATCCGGACGTGCGCGTGCAACTGTTGATCCATGAGCGCCATGTGGATCTGATCAATGAAAAGATCGATGTGGCGTTTCGCATTACGAGCCATTTCGACCAGGATCAATCATTGATTAAACGCGATCTTGGCGTGCGGCAACGCATTTTGGTCGCCGGCGCGCAGCTGGTGGAGAAAGCCGGCGGCTTGCCGCAGTCGTTCGAACAGCTGGCCAGTTTGCCGACGTTGTCGATGGGAGAATGGCTGGATCGCGATCGCTGGGAATTCGAGGACAATGCAGGCAATCAACGTACGTTCGTACATGTACCCCGGATGTGTTGCGGGGATTACAGTACGTTGCATAGTGCGGCGATTGCCGGGATCGGCGTAGCGTTTTTGCCGATCCATTTGTGTGCCAACGAATTGCGGACGGGTCAACTGCTGCGCCTGCTGCCGCAGTGGCGTGCGCCGAACAGCATTGTTCACCTGGTGTTCACCAGCGGCAAAGGCCTGTTGCCGCCGGTGCGGGCATTTATCGATCACAGCGTCGCGGTATTCGCCGAAGCCAATCGCCGCCTTTCCATGATGCCGGTTGCCTAGCCGCTTATCATTGCCCATCCGGGTGTTCGAAAATATGCGCGCCGGCCCCTTGCCGGCCCAATATATCGTTCGGGTTGCGCAGCGGGCAGTCGGCGAGCGACAGGCAGCCGCAGCCGATGCAGCTATCGAGATGGTCGCGCAGCACCGTCAGCCGTTGAATACGCTCATCCAGCGTTTTGCGCCAGGCGGAGGACAGCACTCCCCATTGTTCTGAGGTCAGCTTGCTGCCGATGGGGAAACGGCTCAGCGCGGCGCGGATCTCTTCCAGCGGAATGCCCGCGCGCTGTGCGATCTTGATCACCGCGATATAGCGCAATACCACCGACGGATAACGCCGCTGATTGCCGGCGTTGCGCGTCGCCTGAATCAGCCCTTTACTCTCGTAGAAGTGCAGCGCGGATATCGCCACGCCGCTGCGTTTCGCCACTTCCCCGACGGTCAATAGCCGATTGGCGTCAATCGGTTCATTTCTTGCCATTTTATCTTCCTCAACTTGACCTCAAGTTAACCTGAGGTTTTATAGTTCAGCCTGCCGGGCTTGGCAACCGGCATCTCTCGAGACCTGCCCTCGTCTTATTGGGGAGAAGGATGGCTTTGGCTGTAAAATCAGGAAGAAACCGTTATGCAACGCTTTATCAACACCGCTCTGGACAGTTATTGGCTTTGGCTGCTCGCACGTCTGTGCTTGATGGTGATTTTTATCTCGTCGGGGCTCGCCAAGCTGTTCGACATCGAAGGGAGCCTGGCGGAGATGCGCGCCGCCGGTTTGCATCCGGCCTGGCTGTTCAACCTGGCGTCGGCGGCGGTGCTGCTGACAGGTTCGGTATTGATCCTGCTGAACCGGTGGGTGTGGCTGGGCGCCGGCATGCTGTCGGCGTTCCTGATCCTGACTATCGCGATCGTCCACACCTTCTGGAATATGTCCGCTCCCAATATGCAGATTTCTCTCTACTTTGCGCTGGAACACATCACGGTGATCGGCGGGCTGTGGGTGACGGCCATCGCCAGCCGTTTGCGTCAACGTCTGGCCAACACGCGTGAGGTTGCATGATGAAACGATATCTCATTATCGCGGCGCTGCTGGCGGTACTCGTCGTCGCTGCGGTAGCGATGCGTTCCACCGCGCGGCAAAGCGAAGGCGCGCCGGCCTATCCGCCGGTGAAAGTGGCGCTGGCGCCCGCACTGCGTGAACAGGCGGCGCGCAGCTACGCCGGCGTGGGCGAGCTGGAGGCGGCCAGCCAGGTGGAAGTGGCGGCAGAGACCAGCGGCCGCATCACGCGTATCCTGTTCGAATCCGGCCAAACGGTGCGGCAGGGGCAGTTGCTGGTGCAGCTCAACGATGCGGTCGAACAGGCTGAGCTGGTGCGTCTGCAGGCGCAATTGCGCAACGCCGATCTGCTGCTGGGGCGCATGCGAAAACTGATGAACCTCAACGCCACTGCGCGGCAACAGTTGGACGATGCGCTGGCCGAGCGGGATATGGCGCTTGGCGCGGTGCGGGAAACGCAGGCCAAAATTGCGCAGAAGGCGATCCGCGCGCCGTTTTCCGGCGTCATCGGCATTCGCCGCGTGCATGAAGGGCAATATCTCAACGCCGCCGAGGCGGTGGCGAACCTGGTGGACGCCGATACGCTGCGCGTCAACTTTTCGCTGGACGAACAAAGCAGCGCCGGGTTGGCGCCAGGCCAGGCGGTGTCGGTGCAGGTTGGGGCGTATCCCGATCGCGCTTTCCCCGCCGTCATTACCGCTATCGACCCGATGATCGGCAAATCCCGCACCGTGCAGGTGCAGGCGACGTTGACCAACCGTGAGGGATTGCTGAAGGCCGGCATGTACGCCGGCATTCGCGTCACGCAGCAGCAGCGCGTGGCGGTGCTGACGGTGCCGGAAACGGCGCTGACCTACACGGCCTACGGCGATACCGTGTTTCTGGCCCAGCAGGGTGAAAAGGGCATGACGGTCAAGCGCGTTTCGGTCACCGTGGGTGAGCGCAACGACGGGCGCGTCGAGATCGTCAATGGCCTGCAGGAAGGCGATCGGGTGGTGACTTCGGGCCAGCTCAAGCTGAGCGACGGCATGGCGGCCGAGCCGGTGGCGCAGGATACCCTGAACGCCGCCCAGGCCGGTTCCTGAGGAGAGACCGATGACATTTACCGATCTGTTCGTGCGCCGGCCGGTGCTGGCGCTGGTGGTCAGCACCCTGATCCTGCTGTTCGGCGCGCTGGCGCTCAGCAAGTTGCCGATCCGCCAATACCCACTGCTGGAAAACTCGACCATCACCATCAGCACTGAATATCCCGGCGCGTCGTCCGAGCTGATGCAGGGCTTTGTCACGCAGCCGATCGCCCAGGCGGTGTCCTCCGTCGAGGGCGTTGACTACCTTTCTTCCTCCTCGGTGCAGGGGCGCAGCGTGGTGACGGTGCGTATGGCGCTGAACCGCGACTCCACCCAGGCGCTGACCGAAGTGATGGCCAAGGTCAATCAGGTGCGCTACAAGCTGCCGGAGCAGGCTTACGATCCGGTGATTGAACGTTCCGCCGGTGAGGCCACCGCCGTGGCCTATGTCGGCTTTTCCAGTAAAACGCTGTCCACGCCGGCGCTGAGCGAATACCTGACGCGGGTGGTGGAGCCGATGTTCACCACCATCGACGGCGTCGCCAAGGTTGAAGTGTTCGGCGGGCAAAAAATGGCGATGCGCCTCTGGCTGGACAGCGATCGGCTGGCCGGCCGCGGTCTGACCGCTGCCGATGTGGCCGATGCGGTGCGGCGCAACAACTACCAGGCGGCGCCGGGCAAGGTGAAAGGGCAGTATGTGGTTGCCAACGTGCGGGTGAATACCGATCTCACCAGCGTAGAGGAGTTTCGCAATCTGGTGGTGCGCAACGACGGCAACGGTCTGGTGCGCCTGAAAGACGTCGGCACCGTGGAGCTGGGCGCCGCAGCCACGGAAACCAGCGCCTTGATGGATGGCGAACCGGCGGTGTTCCTCGGCGTCTTCCCTACGCCGACCGGCAACCCGCTGGTGATCGTTGACGGCATTCGCCACCTGATGCCGGCGATCGACAAGATGCAGCCGCCGGGCGTGAAGATGGCGCTGGCGTTCGAAACCGCGCGCTTTATTCAGGCCTCGATCGATGAAGTGGTGCATACCCTGCTCGAAGCGCTGGCGATCGTTGTGGCGGTGATCTACCTGTGTCTGGGGTCGCTGCGCACCGTGTTGATCCCGGTGGTGACCATTCCGCTGTCGATCCTTGGCGCTGCCGGGCTGATGTTGGCCTTCGGCTTCAGCGTCAATTTGCTGACGCTGCTGGCGATGGTTCTGGCGATCGGCCTGGTGGTGGACGACGCCATCGTGGTGGTGGAGAACGTGCATCGCCATATCGAAGAGGGGAAAACGCCGCTGGCGGCGGCGATGATCGGCGCGCGCGAGGTGGCGGGGCCGGTGATCGCCATGACCCTGACGCTGGCGGCGGTCTACGCGCCGATCGGCCTGATGGGCGGGCTGACCGGCGCGCTGTTTCGCGAGTTTGCGTTGACGCTGGCCGGGGCGGTAGTGGTGTCCGGCGTGGTGGCGCTGACGCTGTCGCCGGTGATGAGCTCGCTCCTGCTGCCGGCCAAACAGAGCGAAGGGCGCGTGGCGCACGCCGCCGAGTGGTTCTTCGGCGGTCTGACGCGGCGCTATGCGCGCGCGCTGGATTTCTCGCTGCATCACCGTTGGCTGACCTGCACGCTGGCGCTGCTGGTGATGATCAGCCTGCCGCTATTGTACCTGATGCCGCAGCGCGAGCTGGCGCCGACCGAAGATCAGGCCATCGTACTGACCGCCATCAAGGCGCCGCAGCACGCCAACCTGAACTATGTCGAGCGCTTTGCCTACAAGCTGGACGAGGTTTATAACCGCATGCCGGAAACCGAAAGCCGCTGGATCATCAACGGCAGCGACGGCACGGCGTCCGGCATCGGCGGCATCAACCTGACGCTGTGGCAGGCGCGCCAGCGCTCGGCGTCGGCGGTGCAGGCCGATCTGCAACGGGCGGTGAACGATGTTGAAGGCACCAGCATTTTCGCCTTCCAGCTGCCCGCCTTGCCAGGCTCCACCGGGGGGCTGCCGGTGCAGATGGTGCTGCGTACGCCGCAGGACTACCCGCAGCTGTACCGCACCCTGGAGGAGGTGAAACAGAACGCCAGAAACAGCGGCCTGTTTATGGTGGTGGACAGCGATTTGGACTACAACAACCCGCTGGCGGAGGTGCACATCGATCGCGCCAAGGCCAACAGTCTGGGGATCCGCATGAGCGACATCGGCGAATCGCTGGCGGTGCTGGTGGGGGAAAACTACCTCAACCGCTTCGGCATGGACGGCCGCGCCTATGACGTGATCCCGCAGAGCCTGCGCGAACAGCGGCTGACGCCGCAGGCGCTGGCGCGACAGTACGTCCGCACGCAGGACAATACGCTGGTGCCGCTCTCCACCGTGGTGTCGGTGGCCGTGAAGGTCGAGCCGAACAAGCTGACCCAGTTCAACCAGCAGAACGCCGCCACCCTGCAGGCCATTCCCGCGCCCGGCGTTTCGATGGGCGAAGCGGTGGCCTTCCTCGAACGGCAGGCCAATGCGCTGCCGGCCGAGTTTAGCCACGACTGGCAGGGGGACTCGCGCCAATATACCCAGGAAGGCAGCGCGCTGGCATTCGCGTTCCTGGCGGCGTTGGTGATCATTTACCTGGTGCTGGCGGCGCAGTACGAGAGCCTGAAAGATCCGCTGATCATCCTCATCACCGTGCCGCTGTCGATCTGCGGCGCTTTGCTGCCGCTGGCGCTGGGCTACGCCACGATGAACATCTATACCCAGGTCGGGCTGGTGACCCTGATCGGGCTGATCAGCAAGCACGGCATTTTGATGGTGGAGTTCGCCAACGAGTTGCAGATGCATCAGGGGCTGACGCGCCGCGCCGCGATTTTGCAGGCGGCGCAAATTCGCCTGCGGCCGGTGTTGATGACCACCGGGGCGATGGTGTTCGGCTTGATTCCGCTGCTGTTCGCCAGCGGCGCCGGCGCCGCCAGCCGCTTCGGCCTGGGGCTGGTGATCGTATCCGGCATGCTGGTGGGCACGCTGTTCACCCTGTTTGTGTTGCCGACGGTGTATACGCTGCTGGCGCGCGATCACGCGGTGGCGTCGCCCCGGCAGCGTGAACTGGCCGCGGCGCAAAAAGCGCTGGCGGAATAAACCGCCGGCGCCCGGATGAAAAATAAACCCGCCGCGGCGGGTTTTTTCGTCAGTTTTTGCAGCCCATCAATTCCGGCAGGACGCCGGGCTTGCTCTTCAGCGAGGCCTGCACGTCGTCCGGCAGACCGGCCCAGATGATCAGGCCGGTGCGTTTCTCGATCTCGTCCACCGTCACGCGGAATTGGCAAAAATCGGCGCCCTTCGGCGTATTCTGATCGAACAGGAAGGCGGCATAGTGGTTCACCGCCGGGCTGTTGTTGATGAAAATCACTTTCCAGTAGGCGCTGGGGATGGTGTGCGCTTTCTGGGTGCCCGGCAGTTTGCCCATATCGCGCTCATACAGCGGCCCGGTCACGGTATAGACCGAGGAGATATCGGCGCGATCGATCAGCTTGCGTTCCTGATCTTCCAGCCGCGCCCAGGCGCCCTGGTTCAGATCGGACTTTTGCGGCGTGATGTTGGACAGGTAGTTCAGCGACTCCCAGTCGGAAACGCCCGCCAGCGAGGCCAGCGGCGCCTGATGACCGCGATCGACCTTCAACGCCGCATTGGCGCCGGTGTAATCGGCGGGCGCCAAAGTGTCCGCCGGATTGAGCGCCGGATCGGTTTTCCAGTTGCGCGTCTTGCCGCTGGCCGGCGTGTCTTTGGTGATGTGATAGGCCACCCAGTTGGCGAACTTGGTGGTGCTGTTGTTGTTCAACGTATAAGCGTGACGCACGATCGATACGTTGCTGCTGCCGCCGGTCGGGCAGCCGACCGCGCAGTTGTCGATGGATTCGAGCGTGTCGGCCGACGCCTGCGCGGCGAACAGCAGGGCGACCAGAGCCAACATCTTGTTGTTAAAACGCATATTCATATCCTCAATAAGTTAAAAAATACTGTATATATTTACAGTGAATTAAACTTATCGCAGTGAAACGAATACAACAATGCAACACATTCATGTTGTGAATGTGTCGGCGTTGGCAGAGCGGAACGGCGCCCTGTACGCCGCTCGGACTATCAAAAACGCCAAAACGCGCGTGAACAGAGGATCAACATCGGATAGATCTCGAGGCGGCCGAGCAGCATGGCGGCGCACATCAGCCATTTCGCCGCGTCGTTCAGCGTGCCGAAACCGGCGGCGGTTTCTCCGTACCCCAGCCCCATATTATTGATGCAGGCGGCGACGGTGGCGAAAGCGGTGACCAGATCATAGCCCATCAAGTTCAGCAGCCAGATAAACAGACAGGTGAACAGCACGTAAAGAAAGAAGAAGCTCCAGACGGAGCGCAGCGTCCGATCCTGGATCGGCGCATTGCCGACCTTGATGGTGTACATGGCGTTGGGATGCACCAGCTGGTTGATCTCGAGCCGGCTTTGTTTGTACATGATCAGAAAGCGCAGCGCTTTAATGCCGCCGCAGGTGGAGCCGACGCAGCCGCCGAAGAAACTCGCCGCCAGCAGCAGCATGATGGTGTGGGACGGGATCCGGGTGTAATCGGCGATGGCCAGGCCGTTGTCGGTCATCATCGAACTGGTGAGGAAAAAGCCATGCACGAAGGCGGCTTTGACGCCGTACATGCCCGAGCGGTATAGCTCGATACACACGATCGCCACGACGATGGCCAGAATCAACAGGAAAAAGCGCAGCTCGGGGCTGCGGTACAGCGGTTTCAGGCTGCGACGGCCGACGGCAATGAAATAGAGCGTGAAGTTCACCGCCGCCAGAATAGAGAAAATGCCGCCGACCATTTCCACCGCCGAACTGTCGTAGTACCCCAGGCTTTCGTTACGGGTGGAAAATCCGCCGAGCGACACGGTGGAAATGCCGTGGCACAGCGCATCGAACCACGGCATGCCCGCCAGACGAAAGGCGACGGTACAGGCCAACCCCAGCCCAAGGTAGATCAACCACAGGTTTTTCGAGGTATCGGCCAGGCGTGGCGTCAGGCGTTCCTCCTTGAACGGGCCGGGCATTTCCGACTGGTAAAGTTTGGCGCCGCCGATGCCCAGCAGCGGCAGCACGGCCACGGCCAACACGATAACCCCGAGGCCGCCGATAAAATTGAGCTGGGAACGGTAATAGAGGAACGATTTGGGCACGTTCGAGACGTCATTCAGCACCGAGGCGCCGGTGGTGGTGATGCCGGAGACTCCCTCAAACATCGCGTCGACCAGCCGGACGTTCAGCGTGTCATCCAGCCACAGCGGCAGGGCGCTGATCGCGGAAAACAGCAGCCAAAACATCACGATGATCAGAAAACCGTCCTGGGTGCGCAGCTGCACTTTCGACTGCCGGGTGCTGAACCAGCCCAATCCGCCGAGCGTGGCGGCCACCACCAGGGTATAGAAAAATGAGAAGGCGCTTTTTTCTTTATACAACAGCCCCATCAGCAGGGGCGGGATCATTGAAAGGCTGTAAAGAAGGACCAAAAAGCTGCAAAGATGAATAACGACCAGGATCTGTTTGGTTCTGACCATACTGTTGCTCGGAGTGCCCGCCGACGATGCGTCAATTTATTGAAGTGTATCAAGCATAAAGCAGGCGATATAAAAATAACGTAAAAATTCATATCGCCTAATAAGTATGGCGGGGCGTTATTCCAGCAGGTTGTTGACCGTACGGCGCACATAGTGCGTCATCTGCGCCAGATCGTCCGGCGACACCGGGCCGCCGCCGGCGCGCACCACCTGCTGTTCGATCTGGGTAATCTCCTGCTCGACCTTGTTGGCGATCTGCACTTTGACTATTTTGTCCACCGAAGACAGCAGCACCTTCAAGACCACTTTCAGCGCGATGTTCTCGCAGAACGAGTCGTAGTGATGAACCGGCGGCGGCGGGGCCGGAGCCGGCTCGGGCGCGCGCGGAGCCAGAGCCTTGAAGCTGTCTACATTTTCAATAATAAGATCCATGTCTCTTATTAGTTCATCAAAATCTTTAGACACTGACTTATTCCCTTCGCTGTGCGCAAAAAACAGAACGCCCGTCCTCGGGCTGAAAGCGGATGAGCGACGGGCAGAACGAATTCGGGCCTGGCCTTCAGACGCTGAATGGCCGGGGGAGGGGCATTCTAACCTTGCGGCGGGTCGGCAACAAGATGGGGCCGTGCGAATGCGCGGCCCTTTGAATCACAGGCGCAGGAGGGGGCTTAACTTTTCAGCTTGGCGGTGATTTTTGCCACGTGCTCGCCCTGATAGCGGGCAATGGTCAGCTCTTCGTTGCTCGGCTGCCGCGAGCCGTCGGCGCCGGCGATGGTGGTGGCGCCATACGGGGTGCCGCCGCGCACCTGCGAAACGTCAAACAGCTCCGGCGTCGCATAGCCGATCGGCACGATGATGAAACCGTGGTGCGCCAGCGTGGTCCAGGTGGAACTGATGGTGTGTTCCTGGCCGCCGCCGGTGCCGGTGGAGGAGAAGACGCTGCCTACCTTGCCGTACAGCGCGCCGGAAGCCCACAGGCCGCCGGTCTGATCGAGGAAGGTGCGCATTTGCCCGGCCATATTGCCGAAGCGGGTCGGCGTGCCGAAAATAATGCCGTCATAGTCCGCCAGCTCTTGCGGGGTGGCGACCGGCGCCTGCTGGTGTTGCTTGCCCCCGGCCTTGGCGAAGGCTTCCGGCGTCATGGTTTCCGGCACGCGTTTGACCGTCACGTCCACGTTATCGACCCGATTCGCCCCTTCGGCCACCGCCTGCGCCAGGCGTTCGATGTGGCCGTACATTGAGTAATAAAGCACCAACAGTTTCGTCATGTTCCGTACTCCCGCTCAGATGATTAACAAAAACCCCTGATAAGCATAGAAGCGAATGACGAACTTGGCGTTACGACGTTACCTGATGCCGGCGATCGCCAGCAGGGCGCCAAAGGCGATCAGCAGCCCGCCAAAGGTACGATCGATGCCGCGGCGCAAACGCAAAAAGCGCGCATTGACGCCCGGTGCGGAAAATAGCAGCGCGACGGCGGCAAACCAGAAGATATGGACGGCGGCGATAAAAAGACCATAGCCGATTTGCACGCCGAGCGGGGTGTGCGGAGAAACCACCTGCATGAACAGGCTGACGATGAAGATGGTGGTTTTCGGGTTTAACGCGTTGGTGAGAAAGCCGGTTTTCAAGGCGGCGAAATCGCTGATGGCGGCCGGCGCTGTTGTGGGGGCTGCATCATGGTGCGCCGCGTTGCGCAGCAGCGTAACGCCGAGGTAGATCAGGTAGGCGGCGCCGATGGCTTTAAGCAGGTTAAACAACCAGGGCGACTGTTGAATCAATACGCCGACGCCAATCAGCGTATAGCTGACATGGACCAGCACCCCGGCGCCAATGCCGCAGGCGGTCAAGACGCCGGCGCGGCGCGAAAGCAACAGGCTATTGCGCGAGACCATGGCAAAGTCCGGCCCCGGGCTTATCACGGCGAGTAAAGTAATGGTGACGACAGCGATGAGTTCAGTCATAGTTATCCTTGCGATGTTTATCAATAGAGTGACTGATTTATAAGAGTAATTTTTCTCGGTGACAAACGATGAATAGTGACAGTATCGGTGAGAAAAACTCACGCAAAACCGGCAGGCCGTTGCCGTTGGGCGGGCTGCGTTGCTTCGAGGCCGCCGCGCGGCTGGAAAGTTTTACCCAGGCGGCGCAGGGGCTGAATTTGACGCACGGCGCCGTCAGCCGGGCGGTGCGGGCGCTGGAAGAGGAACTGGGCGTGGCGTTGTTTGAGCGCCGCCATCGGCGGGTTCTGCTCACGGCGGCGGGGCGCAAGCTGTTTCAGGCGACGCAGCAGGCATTCGGCATTCTGGATCATACCGCGCTGGAACTGCGCCAGCAGGCGCTCGACGCGCCGCTGGTCTTGTCCTGTGAACCGACCTTGTTGATGCGTTGGCTGATCCCGCGCCTGCCGGCTTTTCAGCAGGCGCACCCGGATATCAACTTACAGCTGGTGGCCGGTGGCGGGCCGTTTTCGTTCCATGACGGCATTACGGCGGCGATCAGGCGCAATGACTTCGATTGGGGAAAGCAGGTGCATAGCCTGGCGCTGTTCAGTGAAAAGGTTGGGCCGGTGTGCCAACCCGAGGCGTTGGCAAGGATGACGATCGCCGAGGGCAGCCTGCGGAGTTTGCGGCCCGGCACTAAACTGCTGCATTCCGCCACCCGGCCGGATGCCTGGCGGCACTGGGCGCAGCAGCAGGGGATGACGTTGGCAGGACATTCGGAGCAGCGCTTTGATCATTTCTATTTCAGCCTGCAGGCGGCGGTCGCCGGTCTTGGCATCGCGATCGGCCCGTGGTTGCAAGTGCGAGACGATCTGGCCGCCGGTTTGTTGAGTGCGCCGTTCGGTTTTACGCCCGACGGCAGCGGCTATTACCTGCTGTCGCCGCAGGCGATCGTGCCGGGCAGCGCGTTGGCCCGGCTGGCCGAGTGGCTAACGCTCACGGCAGACGCCTGAGTTTTTGCGCCAGCCGCTGTTCCTGCCAGCGGCTGAAGACGTTGCGCAGCAGCAGAGTGCGCACCGCCCGCATGACCAGCGCGAGGCTCATGCCGCCGATCGCCCACAGCGACCAGAGATAGTGCGGGTGGGTAAACCAATTAATGGCGAACAACATCACGCCAATCACGGCGAAACGCACCGCCATGCTCAGCAGTTTGCCTTCTGCCGCAACCTGGCTACGAAGGCGCTGTTCGTCAGACTCCTCCTCCTCCATTGTCTGTTGCGGCTGTGCGTTGAGATCGCGGACCTGCACGCCCAGCGCGGCGGCGATTGCGGTCAAGGTTTCCAGGCTGGCCTGTTCGCCGTTTTCAATCCGCTGTACGGTGCGGGTGCTGAGGCCGGCGATGGTCGCCAGCTGCTCCTGCGACCAGCCTTTTTCCAGACGTAACGGCCTGATGCGGTACTTTTGCATGATGCACTCCCGAGTTCGCTGTCACTGTCATCCAGTGTAGGAGGCGCGGGGTGGCGGCGCCACGACAGCGGCACGACAGCGACACGACATCCGCCGCCGGCGCGGGCTGGCGGGCAGTCAGAAGGCGACGTTGCGAATAAAGCGCAGCGGGAGATCGCCGTGGTTGGCGTAAGCGTAACGTTGATCGCTGTTGAAGGTTTGCGCGGCGCCGGCGCTGAGCGTCAACGTGCCTTGTTCCAGTTCCAACGTCAGGGTGCCGGCAATCACATAGATCATCTCGCTCCAGCCTTCGGCGTCCGGCGCCGAGTCATAGCGCTCGCCCGGCATCAGCGTCCATTCCCACAGCTCGGCCCGTTGGCGCGCCGGCACGCTGGCGGCGAACAGCGCCTGGCTGCCCGGCTGTGCGCCTTGCCAGGCCAGTTCCCCTACCAGATGGCTGCCGCGCGCTTCCGGCGCCTGGATCAGATCGGTAAAGGAAATCGCCAGGGCGGCGGCAATCTTGTCGAGCACCGCCAGGCTGACGTTGCGATCGCCGGCCTCGATGCCCGCCAGCATGCGGCGGCTGACGCCGGAAAGTTCGGCCAGCGCCATCTGGCTCAGGCCCGCCTGTTGGCGGTAGCCGCGCAGATTGCTGCTCAGGTACTGCAGCACTTTGGGGGGATCGGTTTTCGCGTTATGCGCCGTATTGCTCATCGCCGGACTTTATCTCATACTGGCAGGATCTGTGCATTATATTGCACTCAGCAGGAAGGGCAAGCCGGTGTCAGCAGCAAAAAAATCCTTTATTTCCGCCGTGGTTCCGCAGATCAGGCTGCCGGAAGCGGTGTTGATTTTCATCACCATGATCTGGGGTGGCACCTTTTTGGCGGTGCACCACGCGATGCAAGTCAGCGGGCCGTTCTTTTTTGTCGGCCTGCGTTTCGCCACCGCCACGCTGGCGTTGACGCTGTTTTCGCTGCGCGTGCTGTGCGGCCTGACCCTGTATGAACTGAAGGCGGGCGTGCTGATCGGGCTGGCGATCATGTTCGGCTACAGCATGCAAACCGTCGGCCTGCAGACCATCACCAGCAGCCAGTCGGCGTTCATCACCGCCATGTATGTGCCGATCGTGCCGCTGTTGCAATGGCTGGTGCTGGGGCGGTTCCCCGGCATCATGTCGTGGATCGGTATTCTGCTGGCCTTTACCGGCCTGATGCTGCTGGCGGCGCCGAGCAGCACCGACATGACGCTGAGCCTCGGCGAAATTCTGACGCTGGCCGGCACGCTGGGCATGGCGGCAGAGATCATCCTCATCGGCGCTTTCGCCGGCAAGGTGAATATCCGCCGGGTGACCATCGTGCAGCTGGCGACCGCCTCGCTGGCCTCGTTTTTGATGATGGCGCCGACCGGCGAGTCGCCGCCGCCGTATTCGGATTACCTGCTGTACAGCGCCATAGGGCTGGGGCTGGCCAGCGCGTTGATTCAGCTGACCATGAACTGGGCGCAGCGCAGCGTTTCACCCACGCGCGCGACGGTGATTTACGCCGGCGAACCGGTCTGGGCGGGCATCGTCGGGCGGCTCGCCGGTGAGCGTTTGCCGGGCGTGGCGTTGTTGGGGGGCGCGTTGATCGTGATCGGGGTGGTGGTCAGCGAGCTGCGCGTACGGCGCAAGGATAAAGCGGCGGTGGCGACGGAAGCGGATTAGCGCTGAGGCGTAAAAAGAAAGGGGCGGAGAGATCCGCCCCTTTTTGCATCACGCGATTTTCTTCTTACGCAGGAACACGTAAGACAGGCCGAGCACGATGAACCACAGCGGGGTGACGATCAGCGCCTGGCGGGTGTCTTCGCGCAGCGACAGCAGCACCAGCACGAACACGAAGAACGCCATGCACACCCAGCACATCAGTTTGCCGGCCGGCATTTTGTAGATCGATTTCTGGTGCAGCGCCGGGCGCCGTTTGCGGTAGACCAGATACGAACACAGGATGATGGTCCAGACGAACATGAACAGAATCGCCGATACGGTGGTCACCAGAGTGAAGACCGTCATCACGTTCGGGATCAGGTAAATCAGCACCACGCCGCCCAGCAGGCAGATACAGGAGAAGGTGAGGCCGTTGGCCGGCACCGCGCGCTTGGACAGGTTAGCGAACGATTTCGGCGCGTCGCCTTCCTGCGCCAGCCCGAACAGCATGCGGCTGGTGGAGAACACGCCGCTGTTGGCGGAAGAGGCGGCGGAGGTCAGCACCACGAAGTTGATTACGCTGGCCGCGGCCGGCAGGCCGATCAGCACGAACAGCTCAACGAACGGGCTCTTGTCAGGCACCACGGAGTTCCAGGGCGTTACCGACATGATGACGATCAGGGCGAACACGTAGAACATGATGATGCGGATCGGAATCGAGTTGATGGCGCGCGGCAGCGACTTCTCCGGATCCTTGGTTTCCGCGGCGGTGGTGCCCACCAGCTCAATGCCGACGAAGGCGAATACCGCGATCTGGAAGCCGGCGAAGAAGCCGCTGATGCCTTTCGGGAACATGCCGCCGTCATTCCACAGATGGGTGAATGAGGCCACGGTGCCGGTCGGCGACTGGAACTGCATGGCGATCATCACCAGCCCGGCGACGATCAGCCCGACGATGGCGACGATTTTAATCATCGCAAACCAAAACTCCATTTCGCCGAACATTTTCACCGTCGCCAGATTAAGGCCGAGCAGCAACAGCACGCACAGCAGTGAAGCGATCCACTGTGACAGCTCGGGGAACCAGAACTGGGCGTAGGCGGTGATCGCCACGACGTCGGCGATGCCGGTGACCACCCAGCAGAACCAGTAGGTCCAGCCGGTGAAGAAACCGGCCCACGGGCCGAGCAGATCCGCGGCGAAATCGCTGAACGATTTGTATTCCAGATTGGACAGCAGCAGCTCGCCCATGGCGCGCATCACGAAGAACAGCATAAAGCCGATGATCATGTACACGAAGATGATCGAAGGGCCGGCCAGGCTGATGGTTTTACCGGAGCCCATAAACAGACCGGTGCCGATGGCGCCGCCGATGGCGATCAGTTGAATATGTCGGTTAGTGAGGTTTCGCCGTAGATGATCTTCTGAAGCGGGCGTCGCGTCAGTCGCTATTTTAGAGTGATCTACCATCTGATGATGTCCTGTTTTACCTGTCATTAGTGAAGTCGTGAGCTCTGAAGTGGCTCTTTTTTATACATTTATCCGGTTGATCCGGCTTTAGTAAGGTAGTGCAATAACGCCACCTTTGTGCAACATGTTTACAACATTTATACGCGGGATAAAAGTCGATCAATCTTTACACGAGAGGAGGCAAATCGGACGTTCAGGGAGCGGAAGATTACTCTTCAAACGGTGGGATTAACAGACCTTATGCGGCTTATCTCGTTGATTAAACAAAGGGTTGTAAAATTCGCATGAGAAAAAGTAATGGGTGTAAGCGTTTGACAGCGCCTCCGACGAGGAGGACAATTTACCGCGTTGGGTCGTTAGCTCAGTCGGTAGAGCAGTTGACTCTTAATCAATTGGTCACAGGTTCGATCCCTGTACGACCCACCAACCAAATCAGCGTGTTACGCTCAGACTTTTCTTCGTTTCTTCCCGCATTGCGCCGTTTTAAGCGCGCATTCTGCAAAAAAATTCGCATTTTTCGACTGATGTTCAGAAAGGTGATCTGGCGCAAACTGCAATGTTGCACCGTACTTTATACGGCAAGGGAGGCTGTGCGCTGGCGCAACGTCGGCGCAGGGATGGGCCATTTGCCCAAGAATCTTTCAGGTCAGGAAACGGGGGAATAAATGCGCAGCCGACATCAAAAGCAGCGCCCAGACGGCGGCCGAGAGCGCGGCGGTGGCATAGACGCGCCGCGCCGGCAGTTGCAGCATGCCGGCCATCAGCGGCACGGTGTAACGCATCACCGCCAGAAAACGCGAGGCGAACAGCAGCGGCAGCCCGCGCTTTTGCAAGGAACGTTGCGCTTTGCGCAGCGGGGCGTGAAAGCGTGCCGGCAGCCGGCGGCCAAGATCGCGACGGCATAGCAGCGCGCCACAGTGGAAAGACAGGATCGAGCCCAACGCGGCGCCGAGGGCGATGGCCGCCCAAACTGCGCCGAAGGGCAGCGCGTGCTTGCCCGCCACGATGCCCATCAGCAGCGTCACCGAGGCGGGCGGCAGGGCGGAAGACACCACGATCACCGATTTTCCCAGCGCGAACAGGAAAATCAGCAGCAGCAACATCTCCGGTTCCGGACTGTATTTGGCGATAATGTGCGTCAATTCATCCATTTAACACCTGCGGGCGAGAGGGCTGAGTGCCAGTGTCCCATCCGCAGGTTCAATAAGGGTTAAATAACGCGCCGCTATCCGGCGATCTCCGCGTCTTGCTTGCTCACGTCGGCGCGCCGGTTTCTGAGCGCCCACAACAGCGTGGCGCACAGCAGCGAAAAGGCGGCCAGCACCAACGGCCCGGCATGCGGGCTGTGAAAACGCTGTTCCGCCTGGGTGCGGATCAGCGGGGCTAAAAAGCTGAATGCGGCGCCAAGCGTGGTGCAAAAACCGATGCCGGCCGCCAGCGCCGGGCCGGTCAGCACCTGGGCGGGAAACGTCCAGAAAATCGGCTGTACCGCCAGGAAACTCACTGCGCAACAGCTCAGGGCGACGATGGCGAGCAAAGGGCCGGCATAGGAAGACACCACCAAACCCAGCGCTGCCGCGACCATGCAGCCGACGGCGATCGGTAATCGTCTGGCGGTTTTTCTGTCGGCATAGCGCGGCAGGAAATAGACGCCCAGCGCGGAGAACGCCCAGGGAATGGCGGCCACCAGCGAGGCCTTGAAGCCAAGATGGGTGCCCATCAGCGAGGCGACCTGTGACGGCAGGAAAAACATCAGGCCGTATACGCCGATCTGCAGGGTGCCGTAGATCAACGCCAGATGCCAAACTTTGCCGCTGCTCATCGCCGCTTTGACGCTGCTGGTTTCGGTCTGCTGCTGTTCATCGGCCAATTGTGCCACCAGCGCCGTGCGTTCTTCCTCGGTCAGAAAGCGCGCCTGCCGTGGATTATCGTCGAGATAGAAAAAGGCGAAAACGCCGAGGACGACGGCCGGCAATCCTTCCAGCACAAACATCCAGAACCAGCCGGGTTTACCCAACACGCCGTGCATCTCCAGCAATGCTCCCGACAGCGGTGAACCGAGCGTCAGCGCCGCCGGCACGCCGAGCACGAAAATGCCAATCACCGAGGCGCGCACCTTATTGGGAAAATAGATCGACGCCAGCAGCAGGATGCCGGGGTAAAAGCCGGCTTCGGCGATCCCCAGCAGAAAGCGCAGGACGATAAATTGCTGTTCGTTGGTCACCAGCCCGGTGCAGGCCGACAGCGCCCCCCACAGCGCGGTGGTGGCGCTGAGCCAGCGTTTGGCACCCCAGCGGTTCATCAGCAGGTTGGCCGGGATGCCGAACAGCGCATAGGCGGCAAAAAATATCCCGGCGCCCAGTGCAAAGGCGGATTGCGACAGCGCGATATCGATGGCCATCGCGTCCTTGGCAAAGCCGACGTTAACCCTGTCGATAAAGGCGATGAAGTACATGGCGAACATCAAGGGCACTAGTCTGCGCCAGGTTTTGCGAATGGCGGCGTTGAGCGCAGGAGCGGCATAGATGGCGTGATTCACTGGCGGTAACCTCTCTTCTGAGAATGACAAGCGTCGGTCATAAGGACCGTCCTGGCGCCGTTGCCCTCAACACGACGGTAACAGCGGACTTTTTTCGCAAACCCTAAAGGTCTAATGGTCAGGCCTTTTAGGGTGAAAAAAATGCCGCGTATCGGGTCGGCAGATTGATGCAGACATCACCATGGTGAATGGTGTGTTGCTTTTTTGTTAATCAGACGTTCACACAGGGCCAGGGCGCGTTCAAGCGCTTTGATCGAGATCTGTGTGCGCTATCACCGAATTGGCAACCCGGTGTTAGAGCTGGAGTGTGGCGCTTTCATCTCGGGAGTGAGGACGATAAGGTGAGGCACGGCAAAACAGAATGCAGGAGCGCAACATGCTGAAGGTCATCGCTGAAGATTTTATCCACCCGGAACACATTGACACCGTTATGCCGTGGTATCGCGAGCTGGTGGAGAAAACCCGTCAAGAGCCGCTGTGCATCAGCTATGAACTGTGCATCGACCAGCAGGATCCTGGGCATTTTATTTTTATCGAAAGCTGGCCGGATCGCGCCGCCCTGGATGTGCATTGTCAGACCGAGCATTTCACCCGGCTGGTGCCGCAGATCAACCACTATCAGCGCAAGCCTTGTACCTTCCTGTTTATGCAGGCATTTCCTGAAACAGACGATAAATAGGCGAAAAAATCCCCGCAGGGGCGGGGTCAATGGCTTCTCATTACTATCTTGTTGTGTTTAAAAAATAGGCTGATAATGATTTTCATTCTCTAAGAATGCTCTTAAATTAATCAATCCGGTGAATGATTCACCGCCTGCTTTTCGCTGGCGGTTTTAATGGCGCGCAACATACGGCGCCGTATCAACCCGCTCACCAGGCGAATAGCATACCAATAGGGGGTAAACCGCCGCCGGCTGGCGTCGTCGGGGCAGAAGATGCGCGTTTCCGTCACCAGACGACAACGCCCACCCTCGGAGGGGCTCACGATATAACCCAGCGCCAGTTTGGCGACGCCGGGCTGGGCGAAAGCCAGAAACCCCGCCCCGTCGGCGACCGTCACCAAACCGTATTCCGCCTGCCAAAAGCGGCCGATCAGGCCATAGACCAACGCGCTGTCATCCTGCTCAAGCAGGCAAAAGTTATGCAGGCCAAACGGCGGCGGGGTGGGCGTTCGGCGCGGCATTAGCCGCGCAGGCAATTCGCGCAGCGCTATCATGCTGCGGAAGAAACGATCGTGCTTGGGATCGTAGGCGGCCACGGCCGCCAGGATCCTCGCCTGCGGCGCGGCGATGGCGATCGCATGCCGTTCCGAGAACTGGTATTGCCCAAGGTATTTATTCAGCAACGTCATGCCTTGCATTCTCCCGCCATTCACTTTGCAGCAGGGCGAAACCGAATTCGTCGCCCCATGCGCCTTTGAAAAACACGTTTTGCCGCCAATAGGCCTCGCGCCGAAAACCCAGTTTGCTGAACAGCGTGGCGGCGGCAAGATTACGCGCGTCCACCACCGCAGTAATACGGTGCTTCGCCAGCGGCCCGAACAGCAGAGCGATGACGGCGGTCATCGCTTCGCGCGCCAGTCCTTGACGCTGGTGGCTGGGCGCGAAGGTCACGCCCAGTTCAGCCTGGCGCCCCTCATCGAAGAAATGCACCGCGATATCGCCGAGCAACGCGCCGTCCTCGCGGCGTTCGACCGCCAGTTGAAACCAGCTGTCGTCACGGTTGAATTCGAGCCGCCGTTGCTGTGCGAAAAAGGCCTGTGCCTCGGCGGCGCTGTAGTCGCTCCAGCTTTGATAGCGCGCCACGTCAGGGTGGCTGCGGTAGGCGGTAAAGTGGGGCAGATCGTCGGCGGTGAACGGGCGCAGGATCAGTCTGGGGGTCAGCAGAGGCAAGTGGCGCATTGTTTTTCCTTATCAGCGCATTAGGGCTACCGGCAGTGTAGCCCAGCGCCGAGAGGCGGGCTGCGTAAAATGAGCGGTGGAGGACAAACGGGAAATGCCGGTTCAGGCGAACCGGCAGGGGCATTATCGGCGGGCGGCGGCCTGACGCAGGCGCTCGACCGGGCCTTGTTGAAAATCGAATGAGGGGGCTTCTTGCCGTGCCAGCCCCTGGCGCACAATGGCCTTAACCGCCTGGCTGGCGGCAAGATCTTTTCCGGCGATCTGTTCGGCGATGCGCAGCGCCTCTCCCCGGGCCGCCCCCTCGCTGATGCGAGAAATGGCGCCGTGTGACAACGCCTCCTGTGCGCCGACGGTTCTGCCTGTCAGCAGCCAGTCGAGCGCGACATAGGGGGAAATACGCGCCGGCAAGCGCGCGCACCCGCCTTGTGCGGCGACTAACCCGAGCCCGGTTTCGGGGAAGCTGAAGCGCGCGTTCTGGCCGGCGACGATCAGATCGCACGCCAGCGCCAGCTCAAATCCGCCCCCGAACGCGATGCCGTCAACGGCGGCGATGATCACCTTGGCGATCTGTGCATGGATCAGCCCGCCAAACCCCTCCGGCGTGACGATGGGCAGTTCACCCTGATGAAAGGCGTTGATATCCATGCCGGCGGAAAATACCGCCGGTTGACCGGCCAGGACGATCGCTCGCACCGAGTCATCGTTATCCGCCTGCCGCAGGTAAGTGCGGATCAGCTCGGCCATCTGCAGGTTGATGGCGTTTTTTTTCTCCGGCCGATTGAGGGTGATGACCGCAACCTGCGCGCCATAACGTTCGTAAAGCACCGGCGGTGATTCACTCATCGCTGGCCTCCCCGCGGAAAAAGATCAGCGTCAGCAGCAGGGCGATGGCGCCGAGCGGCAGCGAAAACAGCGGCAGGTAATAGGCCGGCAGCGCGTAGAGCGCCAGGCCGCCCAGCATGCCGCCCGCCGCGATGCCGGCGTACAGTACCGAGCTGTTGAGCGATACGGTCAGCGCGCCAAAGCGTTTCGATAGCGACAACAGATGATGCTGGATCGGCACCAGATACATCCAGCCGGTGATGCCCCAGACCAGAAAGATGGCCAGCACCCACCAGGGGGAAGTGACATAGAAGGCCAGCAGAAACAGGGACAGCGTCTGGATCGCCACGGAAAACAGCAGCACGAACTTGCTGCCGAGGGCATCGGTTAACGCGCCGGAGGCAAAATTGCCGATCACCGCGCCAATGCCGAACACCAGCAGCGCGAGGGGCAGGATCGCCTGCGGGCCGAACTGGGTGTTTTTCAGCAACACGCTGACGTAGCTATAGACGATGTGTTCCGAGCAAACGGCAAAAAAGGTGATCAGCAGCGTGGTCAGCACCGCCTTTTGCCGCAGCGGGGCGAGCCGCTCTTTCAGCGAATGCTTGCCCGGAGGCGCAATGGCCCGCAGCGCCAGCGACAGGCCCAGCAGCGCAATCGCCCCCAGCAGGGCGATGAACAGGAAGATTTCTCGCCAGCCGATCAGTTTGGCGAGAAAGGTGCCGAACGGAATACCGAGCGCAATAGCCAACGTCATGCCCCCATAGACGATGGAAATGGCCAGGCCGCGGCGTTTTTCCGCCACCAGCCCCACCGCGGCGGCGGCGGCCTGCGGCGTGTAACAGGCCGCCCCCAATGCCGCCAGCACTCTGCCGAACGAGATCTGCAGGTAGCTGGTGGCCCAGGCGCAGGCCAGGTTGCCGGCGATGAACAGCACCAGCGCCAACTGCAGGATATGCTTGCGGTTGACGTTGCCCAGCAGCCAGGCGGTGAGGGGGGCGAACAACATATAAGCCAGCGCGAATACCGATATCAATTGCCCCGCTTGCGCGGGGCTGACGGCAAAGGTATCGGAAATGTCGCTGAGCACGCCGGCGACGATAAAGGCGTCGGTGCCGATGGCGAAGGTACCGGTCGCCATCAGACAGAGCGTGATCAGATGGCCGTTATAATCCGCTAACTTCATCCCGCTCTCCGCAGATCGTTCGCCGCCCAGACTCGTCCCAGCGCCGCCAGGAAGGTCTCCACGTCGGCATGGGAGTGCGCCGAGGTCGGCGTCACCCGCAGCCGCTCGCTGCCTGCGGGCACCGTCGGGGCATTGACCGGTTGCACGTAAATATCGTGCTCATCGAGCAGCACTTTACTGATGTGTTTGTTGCGGTGCGGATCGCCGACCAGCAGCGGCAGGATATGGCTGTCTGCCGACACCAGCGGGATGCCGGCGGCGCGCAGGCCGGTTTTCAGGTGATCGACGATCGCCAGCAGGTGTTTGCGTTGGGTGTCATGCTCGAGGTTGTATTTAAAACTGGCCAGCGCGGCGGCCACCACCGGCGCCGGCGACGAGGTGCTGAAGACGAATGCCGGGGCCCAACTGCGCACCGCCTCCACCACCGAACGGGGCGCGGCGATATAGCCGCCCGCCGCACCGTAAGATTTGCCGAACCCGCCCTGAATAATGGTGATTTTATCCAGCAGGCCCAGTTGTTCGGCGTAGCCCAGCCCCCGTTCGCCATAGACGCCGGCGGAGTGGATCTCGTCGAGATAGGTCAGCGCCTGGTACTGCTCCGCCAGCGCCACGATCTGCGCCAGGGGGGCGAAGTCACCGTCCATGGAATACAGCGACTCGAAAGCGATCAGCTTTGGCCGCGCCGGATCGGCGGCCTGCAGCAGCTCGGCGAGGTGTGCCACATCGTTGTGGCGGAAGATTTTTTTCTCCGCTTTGCTGTAGCGGATACCGTAAATCATCGAGGCGTGATTCAGCTCGTCGGAGAACACGATCAGATCGGGAATGGCGTCGCACAGGGTGGATAAGGTGGCGTCGTTGGCGCCGAAACCGGTGGTGAACAGCAGCGCCGACTCTTTGCCATAGGCGCTGGCCAGCAGCGTTTCCAGCTCGCTGTGGTAGACCGAGGTGCCGGAAATGCTGCGGGCGCCGCAGGTGCCCAGCCCGACCCGGTTAACCGCATCGGTGGTGGCCAGCAGCACTTTGGGGTGGTGGCTCATCGCCAGATAGTCGTTCGAGCACCAGACGTTGAGACGGCGCTCACCGTGATGGCCGTGGCTGGTGGCCCAGGGTTTGTCCTGCACGCCGCGTTCAAGGTTGAGGAACTCGCGAAAACGCCCCTGTTTTTTGGTTTCCGCCAGCTTTTCTTCAAGAATGTTCAGTACGCTCATCGTATGTTCCTTGTGTTAAACGGCTTTAAGGTTTAATGACAGCCCCTGACCGACGCCGACGCACATCGTCACCAATGCGTTGTTCGCCTGTTGGTCGCGTAATTCCAGCGCTGCCGACAGCACCAGGCGCGCGCCGGACATCCCCAGCGGATGGCCGAGTGCGATGGCACCGCCGTTTGGGTTTACGCGCGCGTCGTTGGCGCCGATGCGCCAGTGTTTCAGCGCCGCCAGAACCTGTGAGGCGAACGCTTCGTTAATCTCGATGATGTCGAAGTCGTTCAAGGTGAAGCCGCCGCGCTGCAGCAAGCGCTCGGTGGAGGCGATCGGCCCCAGCCCCATCAGCGCCGGTTCAACGCCGGCGGCCGCGCTGTCGCCGATCTCCGCCAGCGGTTGCCACCCCTGGCGCTTCACGTAGCGACCGGAAGCCAATAGCAGCGCGGCGGCGCCGTCGTTGATGCCGGAAGCGTTGCCTGCCGTGACCGAACCGCCGACGGAGAACGCCGGTTTCAGCGCCTGTAGCTGTTGCAGCGTGCTGAGCCGGGGAAATTCATCCTGCGCGAATGTGCGGGTCGTTTTACGATCGGCCGGCACGTCCACGGGCGTGATTTCCCGCGCCAGCCGGCCGCTGTCGATCGCCCGGCGGGCCTTCTGCTGCGAGGCCAGCGCGAACAGGTCCTGTTCCTCGCGTGAGATATGCTGTTGTTGGGCCACGTTTTCCGCCGTGATGCCCAGCGGATCGCTGCCGTAGCGCTCCGCCAGCCGCGGGTTAACAAAGCGCCACCCCAGCGTGGTGTCGTACAGCTTCACGCCTTTGTCGAACGGCGTTTCGCCTTTGCTCAGCACATAGGGCGCGCGGCTCATGCTTTCCACACCGCCGGCCAGAATCAGTTCGCTGAGGCCGCTGCGGATTTTCGCCGCGGCGTAGATCACCGCATCCAACCCGGAGGCGCAAAGGCGGTTGAGGGTGATGGCAGGCACCGACGGATCCAACCCGGAAAGCAGCGCCGCCATGCGGGCGACGTTGCGGTTGTCTTCGCCGGACTGGTTGGCGCAGCCCAGGACCACTTCGTCCAGATCTGCTTCCGCCGCCGGATGGCGCTGCAGCAGGCCGCGAATGATCGTCGCCGCCATGTCGTCAGGGCGGGTATGCGCCAGGCTGCCGCCATAGGCGCCGATCGCCGTGCGCGTGCCGTCGATCAGATAAACGCCGTCATCTTTAATGCTCATCATGGATCCTTAAGGCGTGGTCGTCAGCGCCGGTTGCGCGGCGTGCAGAAGGGTGTAATGCGGCGCATAGCGCGCCGCGTGCAGCAGCTGCGCCAGATTGCTCAGCGTCGTCCTGACGTTTTTCTCCCCCAGTTTGCCGAGCCAGTCGAAAATGCCGCCGGCGTAGTTAACGCCCGCGACGGCGGCGACATCGATGTCTTCCCGGCTGCAGACGCCGCTTTCCACCATGATCACCGACTCATTGATCAGGCTGCTGAGGACGCGGGCGACGATAAGCGCCGGAGAGTCCTTGATAAATTCAACCTGTGGGATTGCCGTGTGCAGCAGGCGTAAAAACAGCGCCTTATTGGCCGCAGAAGCGTGGCGACTGTGCGCCGCCACCAGGTACGTGGTGTCGGCGTAGTTCAGGGCGACATCGATCACAAAGGCATCCGCTGCCGTCTGCTCGGCCAGTTGGCTCGCCGTGCGGCCATCGGTGATGCTGACGGTGAAAGCGTCATTGATCTGGACGGCCGCTCCCAGCCCCGGTAATGCCGGCCGTTGTTCCACGCGCAGCTGTGGCCACTGAAGCGCGGCTCGCTGCTGCAACAGGGTAAAAAAAGGATGCTCGCCGTAAACGCGCAGCGTCTCGACGTCTGCATTGTTGGCGGCTGTCACCGGCGGGGCGGTTTCTTCGGCGGCAAAATAGGAGCGGCCGTTCTTTTTCCCCAACAGACCGGCATCGACCAGTGAACGCTGCAGATGACCAGGGGTATAGCGCGGGTCGTATTGCATGTCCTGCCAGATTTGCCGGCTGACCTGATAGTTAATGTCTTGGCCGATAAAATCGGTCAGCTCGAGCGGCCCCATGCGGAAGCGCCCGCCGGCCTTGAGGGCGCGGTCGATCTGCGCCGCGCGCGCCACATGTTCTTCCAACAGGCGGAACCCTTCCAGGTAGTAGGGGCGGGCCATGCGATTGACGATGAACCCTGGCGTGGCCTGGCAGACGACATCGCGTTTCCCCAACGCCGCCACCAGTTGGCGGCAGCGTTCCGTGGTGGCGTGCGCGGTAAAGTAGGCCGGAATGATTTCAATCAGCTTCATCAGCGGCGCGGGGTTGAAAAAATGCAAACCGATAAAGCGCTCGCTGTGCGTCACCGCAGTTGCCAGCTTGTTAAGCGACAGTGAGGAGGTATTGGTGGCGATCAGCGTGTCGGGCTTGACCACCGCGGCGATGGCCGCCAGCACCTCAAGTTTGGTTTGTTCTTGCTCGGCGATGGTTTCTATCACCAGCTCGCTGTCGGCGATGGCCTCAAACACGGAAGTGAACATCAGATTGGCCAGCACCGCGTCTTTATCCTGCAGCGCGATCTTGCCCTGTTCGACTTTCTTGTTCAGGTCTTGCGCGATATATTCGCGAGCTTGATTGAGGGTATTGCCGTTGCGATTATAAAGCATCGTGGGAATGCCTTTTTGCGCGAAAAGATAAGCGATGCCTCTGCCCATCGTTCCCGCGCCGATAATCGCAGCCGATTGAATTGCCGCATTACTTTCTGCCATAGAAAATCCCCGTCACTGTATGCCATGCGAAATTCGCAAATGCTTATTATCTCTTTGGATTTACGGCGGCACTGGGTGCCTGTCTGGAAAGTAATTGGTGGTGTCCTGGCTGTCTAACGGTAGAAATGACAGGTTTACGTGCCGAGGAGAGTATGCTATTCGCGTAGTTTTACTGTTCGGCGCAATAAAAAGGCTTATTTTAAGGGGAATAGCTGTTTTCGTTATAGCGTTGGTATTTTTTATTATATGAAACGGCTACTGGCGCCGGGCGGCGATATTCTATAGTGAATCTGACCTATCGATAAATCGGCATCGCTATCTGGAGAATCTGCGTTATGGATACCCGCACTCAACGGCTCATGGCGGAGGTGATTGGCAGCCTGGCCGATCGCGAATGCTTTCTGACGCAGCTGGGGCCCTGCGCCGAGGCGTTGGGGTTTGATTATTTCTCCTACATCGTGTTTTCCTGTTATCCGGCCAGCAGCCCCAAGATGCTGATCGAAGGGAATATTTCAACGAACTATCTCGAGGATTATCGGCGGCAGCGGGTATATTTGCAGGATCCGGTTATTGAGCGTGCTCACCATTCCACGCTGCAGTTTCAGTGGGACGAAAGCTTTTATCATGAGCGGCCGACGCTTTGGCGGCGTATGGCGCAATTCGGCTTGTGTGCCGGTTGGTCGCAGTCGGTCAAGGATTGCTATGGCAGGTTGGGGATCCTGACGTTTGCCGGTAAAGCGCTACCTGAGCAAACGCCGCAAGCGCGTGCCGCAAATGAAACTTTTTTCCTTTGGCTGGCGCAAACCGCCCATAAAACGCTGCGGGAGGCCTTGATATCGGTGAATGATGACGCGATAAAAGATGTGCTGACGCTGCGTGAAAAAGACATTTTACGCTGGAGCAGCGAAGGAAAAACGGCGGAAGAGATCGCGTTGTTGATGGGGGTGAGCGAGCGCACGATCAATTTCCACATTGGCAACTCGATTAAAAAGCTTTCTGTCGCCAATAAGACCGCCGCTACCGCCAAAGCGGTTTATTTACAGCTAATTTAATCTCGAGTAATAAATAATTAATCGCCTATCCGTTATCGGTGTAATGTTTATATTTTGTTAAATTAAAAACTATCCTTGTCAGTATTTACCCCTCGATCACAAAAGCGTGATAAAGCGATTCACCGCGCCCGTGCGCGGCAGTATTCTGTTGGCACCCGGTTTACATAGAAAGGACGTGATATGTACAAGACTATTTTAGTGCCGATCGATATTGAAGAGGATCTGTTGACCGAGCATGCGCTGAAGCATGTGGAATATTTGGCGAAGATGTCCGGCGCTAAAGTGCATTTCTTCCATGCGCTGCCGGATGCCTCGGCTTTTGTTACTGCCTATTCGTTCGGCCTCAAGGAGTTTGAGAATCAGGCGGAGGTGAAGGCGGTGGATAGACTGAAGAAAATCATGTCGGAAATCGATCTGCCGTTGGATCGCCTCAATTACACCGTCAGCTTCGGTTCTGCACGCGATCAGGTGTTGGAACTGGCGGAAGAGATCGACGCCGATCTGATCATCATCGGTTCGCGTCGCCCGAGCGTGAAAACCTATCTGCTGGGGTCCAATGCCGCCGCTATCGTTCGCCATGCCAATATTTCGGTGATGGTGGTCAGATAATTCATCTTAAACTCACCGTTTTCGGGCACGTTCTGCGGTTACCGGCCGGCTGCAGAGCGTGCTTTGCGTTTTATTGCCATCCCAGTCTGAACTGCTACGATTTTAGCTGACGTTTTTATGCCAACCGGGCCACCGGCCTTGCGCATATTTTTCATTTCAGCCAGAAGAGGGACAGCTATGCCATTAGAAGTCGATGGGATTATCAGAGGCGATCGGGGCAGTGAACCGAGCCGTTGGCAACATGCGTCAACCAAACCGCTTATCACGCTAACCTGGCACCACACCATTCCCTGGAACTGTTTGCGTAATGTCTGGAATGGTTTGGTGGCGGGGCAGCATTGGAACGCGCTGGACGAGTTTATGAATCTGATCGGTGTGCCAAACCGCGCCGCGGTGCTCAAACAGATCCAGAATAAAAACCTGCAGGATCGCGATGGATTACACACTCTGGTGACCTGGCAAGGATGGAATATCGTCGAGGGGCCAGGTAATGAGTATCGCGCGCAGGGGGACGATCCCGGTGAAAACTTCGACGGTTGGTCGGGTAAGGGGATGAGCACTAATCAGCAAGCGACGCTGCAGCAGGTCAACGTGTTGTATCAGGTGATGGCGCCGCTGGGAAGCCGTGCGCTGGACGCCGCCAGACAGGCGCCGCCCATTACTGCGGAAGAAGCAGACGTCTTGCAACGGACGATTAAACAGACCCGCCCAACGTTGCGAGGAAAGGAACCGATCCGGTGGCAAGAAGACATGTGGCATCAGGTGCAGCCGGGTAAAGAGGCGAAACACTTTGCACGCTGGGACACCAAACCGGTATGGCGCAAGCGCCTGCACAGCGACATGGCTCAGGCTGGATAAGCCTCTCCCCGCGCCGGGTTGCCGGCGCGGGGCATAAATCCAGCGTTAATCGCACAGCGCCACTATTTCGTCGTACAACGCCTTGGGGATTTCCACGCCGTATTGCTCGCTCTGGCGCCGTTGCCGATAACGGCGTTCGCCGGGGATGCGGGCGCCTTGCGCCTGCATATCGGCAAACATCGCCTCCGCTCCGGCGAAATATTTCGCCTTATCCGCACCGAGAAAACGCTCGGGATCCAACGCGATGACCAGCTCACCACCGTAAGGCGACGAACCGGTGCCATCGTCATAGGCCAGCGATTCCTTGCTGGTCATATCGCCGATCAGCGGCCCTGCCAGCAATTCAACCATTGCCGCCAGCGCCGAGCCCTTATGCCCGCCGAAGGTCAGCATCGCGCCCTCCAACACGCTGGCGGCATCGGTGGACGGGTTGCCTGCCTTATCAATGCCCCAGCCTTCAGGCAGCGGGGTGCCGGCGCGGCGGTGTAATTCGATTTCGCCGCGCGCTGCCGCGCTGGTGGCCATGTCGAACAAAAACGGCGGCCGATCCGGACGCGGCCAGCCGAAGGCGATGGGGTTGGTGCCGAAGAGCGGTCGCGAACCGCCGGCCGGCGTCACCCAGGCGTGGCTGGGCGTGCAGGCCAAGGCCACCAACCCCTGCTCGGTCAGCGGTTCGATATCGGCCCACAGCGCGGAGAAATGCACGCAGCGGTTGATCGCCAGCGCGGCGACACCGTTGGTGCGCACTTTCTCGATAAAGGCCGGCAGAGCGGTGCGGTAGGCCAGCAGGGAAAACGCACCGCCGGCGTCGGCGCGCAAGATGGCCGGCGCCTGGTCGAGCAATCTGGGCATCGCATCGGCAGAAACCTTGCCTGCCCGCAGCGATCGCACGCAGCCCAACAGCCGGTACAGCCCGTGAGAAGCGCAGCCGTCGCGTTCGCCCTGGGTGACATTTTGCGCCACCGCCTCGGCATGCGCCTGATTGAAACCGTTGCTGCGCAGCGTACGCAACGCCAGTTGATAAGCCTGTTCCAGCGACAGCACATGCATGGATGTCATTTCGAGCTCCTCCCTGGGTTCATTCTTCTTCATCGCCGATAAAATTGGCCTGGGGTAAACAGGTATAGGCGCCCCAGTAGTAAATCGCCAGCGCAATCACCGCCATGGTGAGGGTGTCCCATGGATGAGCAATAGCGCCGATGCCGCCGAAGCTGCTGAGGTAGGAAAGCCCGATCACCAGCGCATAGAAGACGATCAGCCACAGCGAGGACCAAATTTGCTGCCTGAGGCTAACGGCGTGGGTCGGCACCTGATTCTTGAACAGGATGTAGATGAAGAACATCAGGATCTGCAAGCCGAGCAGCCAGGAGACGGTATCCCAGCCGGACCAGAAGACGATCAGCGCCGAAATGATAAACGACAGCGGGCCGAGCACGCAGAAACCGCGGACCCGGAACGGACGCGGCATATCGGGCGCATTGCGCCGCAGCCCGGCGGCGGTCACCGGGGCGATGGCGTAGCTCAGCACCAGTGCGGCGGATACCACGCCGATCAGTTTTTCCCAGGATGGGAACGGCAGCGTCCAGAATACCGAGAGAGCGAAGGTCAGCCACAGCGCCGGGCGGGGAATACCGGACTCGCCATCCACCCGGGTGAACAGTTTGAAGAAGGTGCCGGCGCGCGCCCAACCGTAGATCACGCGAGGCGTGGCGTTCATATAGATATTGCCGGTGCCGCTCGGCGAAACGATCGCGTCGCTGACCACCAGAAACGCCAGCCACCCCATGCCCAGCGTGATGGCGATGTCGCGGAACGGCAGGGAGAACTGTTGGCTGATGCCGGCCCAGCCGCCGCTCAGCATCTCGCTGGGGATACTGCCGAGAAACGCTATCTGCAGCAGCACATAGATGATGGTGGACAGCACCACCGACAGGATCAGCGCGATGGGAATGGTGCGCTGCGGCCGTTGCACCTCGCTGGCGACCGAAATGATCGGCGTCAGGCCGAGGTAGGCGAAGATGATGCCGCCGGCGGAAATGGCGGCCTCAACGCCGGCGGAACCGAAGGGAGCAAAGCCCTGGCTGTGCAGGTTTTCCGGTTTGAAAAAGCTGAACAACACCACGATCACCAACAGCGGCACCAGAAACTTCAGCACGCTGATCAGGTTATTGGATTTGGCGAAGGTTTTGACGCTGTAATAGTTGAGCGCGAAGAAAAAGCACAGCAGCGCCAGCTGCACCAGCCAGCCGATCGCGGTTGGATCGCCGGAACCCGGCTGACTGAGGAACGGGAACCAGGCGGCGGCGTACTGCCGGGCGGCGACGACTTCGATGGCGATCAGGCTGGAGAAGGCGATTAGCGTGATAAACCCCAGCAGATAACCCATCAGTTCGCCGTGCGAGAATACCGGATAGCGAATGATGCCGCCGGCGCGCGGCAGGGCGGCGCCCAGCTCGCAGTAAACGATGCCGAGCAGCAGCACCGCCAGGCCGCCGATCAGCCAGGAATAGATGCCGGCCGGGCCGGCGATGGAGGAGACATGGCTGGCGGCGAACAGCCAACCGGAGCCGAAGATGGCGCCCAGACCGATGAACGTCAGGTCGGTGAGCGTAAGCTGCTTCTTGAATTTGCCTTGGGTTGTCATGGTATTACCCTTTTGTTATTGAGTGGCAGGCAGATGCGGCCGGGCTAATGTTGGGCAGGTGAAACCAGGGGGGCTCGGGTGTAAACGCCGTTAACCAGCCGTAGCAGGTTGAGCGGGTTGGCGTCCTGCAGCGCCGGCGGCAACAGCGCCGCAGGGGTGTTTTGCAAACAGACCGGCCGCAGGAAACGCTCGATGGCCAGCGTGCCTACCGAGGTGCCGCGTGCGTCGCTGGTGGCCGGGTAAGGGCCGCCGTGCACCATGGCGTCGCACACTTCCACCCCGGTCGGATACCCGTTGAACAGCACCCGACCGGCTTTGCGCGCCAACAGTGTCGTCAGCCCGGCGGCCACATCGAGATCGTCGTCGTCCGCCAGCAGCGTGGCGGTTAACTGGCCTTGCAATGCCGTTAGCGCCGCATGCAGCTGCGTTTCGTTATCCACCGCCACCAGGATGCTGACCGGGCCGAAGACCTCTTGTTGCAGCAGCGGGTCAGCCTGCAGCAACAGCGCCTCTTCCGCCTGATAAAGCTGCGCCGCCGCCCGAAGCGTGGGCGTTTCGCTTCGGCCTGCGAGACGCCGCATACCTGGATGGGCATCGAGGGCCGCCAGCCCGTGACGGTAGTGCTCCAGCGTGCCGGCATTCAGCATCGGCTGCGGCTCGGCGGCGTTGACCAGGGCGCTCATGGTTTCGGTTAACCGATCCAAGGCGGCGCCGCGCAGCGCGACGATCACGCCGGGCTTGGTGCAGAACTGACCGCAGCCGAGTGTGAAGGAAGAGACCAGTTCCTGCGCAATGCGCTGCCCGCGCCGCGCCAACGCCTTGGGCAGGATCACTACCGGATTGATGCTCGACATTTCTGCGAAGACCGGTATAGGTTGAGGGCGTTGCATCGCCAGATCGAAGAGCGCCCGGCCGCCCTGCAGCGAGCCGGTGAATCCCACTGCCTGAATCGCCGGATGTTGTACCAAATCGGCCCCCACGCGGTTGCCGAAGATCATGTTGAAGACGCCGGCGGGCATCCTTGTGCGTTCCCGAGCGCGCTCGATCGCCTGAGCGGCCAGCTCGGCGGTGATCATATGGCCGCTGTGCGCCTTGAACACGACCGGGCAACCGGCGGCGAGCGCGGCGGAGGTATCACCGCCCGCGGTGGAAAACGCCAGCGGGAAGTTGCTGGCGCCGAAGACCGCCACCGGGCCGAGCGCCGTGCGGTATTGACGCAGATCGGGGCGCGGCAGGGGGGAACGCTGCGGCAGCGCGCAGTCGATGCGCACGCCCTCGACGTCGCCGCGCCGCAGCAGCGTGGCGAACAGCCGCATCTGGCCGCTGGTTCTGGCGCGTTCGCCGCTCAACCGCGCAGACGGCAAGGCCGTTTCCTGCATGGCGAAGGTGAAGAAAACATCATCCAATGCGTCTAACTCTTCGGCGATGGCGTCGAGAAAGTTCGCGCGTTGTTCTGCACTGAGCTGTGAATAGGGCGCAAAGGCTGCTGCGGCGGCTTCTGCGGCGGCGGCGGTTTCTGCCGCCGTGGCCTGGTGGAAGCGGTAGCCGGTTGGCTGACCGTCGTCGGCGCGCAGGCTACACAGCGACGCTTCCCCTTCGGCGCGGCGTTGGCCGCCGATAAATTGTTGGCCGCTGATGGCGGCGTAGCGATCGTTGGGCATCGGTTCCCCCGGTAGATAAAGCATGACGCCCGGCATGGCCGGGCGATGAAGGCGTCACAGGCCGACGTTCGGCAGCGCAGGGCGGGTGGCCAGCGCTTTATCGATCACGGCGTTGATCTCGGTGAGCGTTTCTCCCTGCAGCGCCAGGCGCGGAGGGCGAGTGACAGCGCTGCCGCGGCCGACGCGCTGTTCGCAGAGTTTGATGCATTGCACCAGATCGGGTCGGGCATCGAGGTGCAGCAGCGGCATAAACCAGCTGTATAGCGCCAACGCTTCCTCATAGCGTTTTTCCTTCGCCAGCCGGAACAGGGTTTCCCCTTCGCGCGGGAAGGCATTGGACATGCCGGAGATCCAGCCTTGCGCGCCGACGGCGATGCTTTCCAGCACCACATCGTCCAATCCGGCGAACAGCACGAAGCGATCGCCGACTTCATTGCGCAGGTCGATAAAGCGGCGGGTATCGCCCGACGAGTCTTTGAAGCACACGATGTTCTCGCAGTCGACCAGCGAGGTCAGAATGTCTGGCGTGACGTCATTTTTGTAAATGGGAGGGTTGTTGTAGACCATTATCGGCAGATCGGTCGCGCCAGCGACGCTGCGGAAGTGCGCGGCGGTTTCGTGCGGTTTGGCGGAGTAGACCAGCGCCGGCATCACCATAATTCCGTCGACGCCGGCCTTTTGCGCTTCACGCGCCATGTTCTGCGCGAAGGCGGTGGTGAACTCGGCGATGCCGGCGATCACCGGCACTTTACCGTCGGCGGCGTCTTTCGCCACCTCGATCACCGCCAGCTTTTCCTGCACTGTCATCGAGGTATTTTCACCGACGGTGCCGCACACCACCAGGCCGGAGACGCCGTCGCGCACCAGGTTTTTGATCACCGTATGGGTGGCGTCGAGATCCAGAGAGAAATCGTTGCGAAATTGGGTCGTCACCGCCGGGAATACGCCGCTCCAGCTTAGGGTTTTATGGCTCATCGTGTTTGTCCTGTCGTCCGAAAGTGTTAATGAAAAGTGAATCTTTGGTAAGGCTCACCGACAGATTGACCGGTATTGCGCAGGGAGGCTTGACGCTTTTCGCCGATTGCCGCGACGAAATTGGCACAATAGCGGCGGAAATCGGGCGTGAAAAATCGGGCGTCGGTACGCCGTGAGAAGAGAGGGTTAACGGGGTAAATCAGCGCGTTAAGCGGAAAGCGTCAGGCGAAAATCGCGCGGCGTGGAGCCGGTCATCGCTTTGAACTGACGGCTGAAGGCGCTGTGATCGGTATAGCCGCACTGCAGCGCGATGTCCGTGATCGGCAGATCGCCGGCCAGGAGTTCCGTGGCCTTTTCCAGCCGCACTTTGTGGATCATCTGGCGCGGGGTGAGGTGGAAGATACGTTTGCAGTAGCGTTCGATCTGCGCCACCGATAACCCGGTCAGCGCCGTCAGCTCTTCAAGCGCGATCGGTCTGGCGTAGTGGCGGCGGATATGCACGTCGATCGCCGCCAGCCGCTGGTAGGCCGGGTGATTGGCTCTGGCCTCCTGCAGATCGTGAGAAATACCCGCCATACCGATGATTTTTCCCTGCGCGTCATACAGCGCCAGCTTTTGCGTCAGGCACCAGCCGGTTTCTCGGCCGTTGTACAGGTGCATTTCCAGCTGATCCTGGATCAGCACGCCGTGGCGCAATACCCGCAGATCCTGCTCGGTATAGCCGGATCCGAGCTGAGCGGGAAAAACATCGGCGGAGGTTTTGCCCAGCAGCGGCGTCACGGTTTTGAAACCGCAGCGCCTGGCCAGCGTCAGGTTAGCCAGCAGGTAGCGAGCCTGGGCGTCTTTGATAAAGAACACCACGTTGGGGATCGCGTTCAGCAACGGCGCGATCAGCGCCAGCGTATTCAGCAGATCGCGCAGGTTGTTCGGGCGCTGCTGTGCCAGCCCGTCGCACAGGCGCGACAAATGTTCGACGGCGAAAACGTCCTCCTGATCCGGCAGCTCCACCAGGGCAGGCGGCGAGAGAGAAATCTGATGTTGATGGTCTGAAATGGATCGCATAGCAGTTCCTTTTCGGTCGTTAGCCGGAAAAACAGGCGAGCCAGGTTGGCGCTTTCGCATCAATATTAACTTTTTTGTAACGAAGCAAGCGCTATTTCCGGCGGGCTGCCAAATATGCGGATTGCCGCATACTTTTGCCGGACGGTGTTTGGCGGTTGCTTGAAAACTGAGGCGTTTCTCGCTACGCAAGGGTTTAGCATGAAAATAACGACATGATAAATAAGTCATTATTATGACAACCGTTAAACTCATACCCGCGACGCGTCAGGCCTGACGTTTGTCACTGTGCTGATTTCTTCATTCGCTGCGCCGAAATGCATCAAGCCGTCATGCTCACATTCGTTCAGGCTAATGCCATTGGTAACATCTCATTAACCCAGGAGACGCCGATGGCACTTTCTGCGCATATCACCGCTTTGCGGGCGATCGATTCTCATACCGGCGGAGAGCCGACCCGCCTGATCGTGGAAGGTTTTCCCGATCTCGGCGAGGGTAGCATGGCGGAACGGCGGGCGCGTTTCGCACAACATTATGACGATTGGCGCTGCGCGGTGATGCTCGAACCGCGTGGCAATGACGTGCTGGTGGGGGCATTGCTGTGCCGCCCCTGCTCGCCACAGGCCACCGCCGGGGTGATCTTCTTTAACAACAGCGGCTATCTGGGCATGTGCGGGCACGGCACTATCGGGCTGATCGCTTCGCTGGCTCATCTGGGGCGCATCCACGCCGGGCGCCACCTGATCGAGACCCCGGTCGGCCCGGTAAGCGCCACGCTGCATGATGACGGCAGCGTCACGGTGGAGAACGTGGCGGCTTATCGCTACCGCCGCCAGGTGCGGCTTGAGGTTGCCGGTCACGGGCCGGTGACGGGTGACATCGCCTGGGGGGGCAACTGGTTTTTCCTGATCGGCGAGTCACCGTTGCCCATCGATAAACACAATCTGGAGGCCTTGACCGCGTTCACCTGGGCGGTGCGACAAACGTTGGAACAGGCGGGCATCCGCGGTGAAGACGGCGGAGCGATAGACCATATCGAACTGTTCGGTGACGATCCGCAGGCCGACAGCCGCAGCTTCGTGCTGTGCCCCGGCAAAGCCTATGACCGTTCTCCGTGCGGTACCGGCACCAGCGCCAAACTGGCGTGTCTGGCGGCGGACGGCAAACTGCCGCCGGACACGCAGTGGCGGCAGGCCAGCGTGATCGGCAGCGAATTCCAGGCCTATTATCGTTGGAACGGCGATCGCATTGCCCCCTTTATTCGCGGGCAGGCCTATGTGTGCGCCGATAGCCAACTGCTGCTCGACGAACGCGATCCCTTCGTCTGGGGGATACGCTGATGGGCGCCGAGCGGGGAGCCGATGTCATCGTGGTCGGTGCCGGTATCATCGGCGCCGCTTGCGCCTGGCGGCTGGCGCGGGAAGGGTATCGTGTCTCGGTGGTGGACGATCGCCGCGCCGGCGCCACCGCCGCCGGTATGGGGCATCTGGTTTGCATGGACGATAATCCTGCCGAGCTGGCGTTGAGCGCTTATTCGCTGCGGTTGTGGCGCGAAGTGACGGGGCGCATGCCGGAGGCCTGCGCCTGGCGTGGCTGCGGTACGCTGTGGTTGGCGGATCAAGCGGATGAAATGGCCATCGCCGAGCAAAAGCGGGCGCGGCTGGCGGAGCAGGGCGTGGCCGCGGAACTGCTGACGGCAGAGCAGATCGCCGTCATGGAGCCGATGCTGCGGCACGGCCTGGCCGGCGGACTGCGGGTGCCGGGCGACGGCATTCTGTATGCGCCGCTCGCGGCTCGCTGGCTGTTGGCCGACTGTGGTGCGGCAATTGACGTGGTGCATGGTGAAGCGACAGCGTTGGAAGAGGAAGCCGTGCGGCTGGCGGACGGCAGACGTCTGGCCGCGCCGGTGGTGGTCCTGGCCTGTGGCCTTAGGGCCAATAGCCTATTATCGCAGACTTTGCTTCACGCCAAGAAGGGCCAACTGGCGATCACCGATCGCTACCCGCCGCGGGTGCGGCATCAACTGGTGGAGCTGGGGTATGGTGCCAGCGCGCATGCCAGTAACGGCACGTCGGTGGCTTTCAATGTGCAGGCGCGGCCCACCGGACAATGGCTGATCGGCTCTTCCCGCCAGTTCGACGCCGTCGATTCGGCGTTGGACATGCCGCTGTTGGCGGCAATGCTTACGCGTGCGCAGCATTTCTTGCCCGCACTGGCGCAGATGAACATCATTCGCTGCTGGACCGGGTTGCGCGCCGCCTCTGCCGACGGGCTGCCGCTGTTGGGCGTGCATCCGCAGCATTCCTGGCTGTGGCTGGCGCTGGGGCATGAGGGATTGGGCGTCACGACTGCGCTCGGCAGCGCTGCGCTGATTACTGCGCAAATTGGCCGGCAAACGCCGGAGATTGACGATTCCCCGTATTTGGCTGCGCGGGCGTTTGCCGCCGAGGAGTTGCCTGTATGAATGAAAGACAAAATACGATCGCGTTGAGCATCGATGGAGAACACCGGCGGGTGCCGGTTGGTCTCAGCGTTGCTGCGGCGCTCAGCCTGTGCGGCGACGATCGTTGTCGGTTGTCGGTTTCACGCCAACCGCGTACTCCCTTTTGTGGCATGGGCGTTTGTCAGGAGTGCCGGGTGACCATTAACGGCCTGCGTCGGCTAGCGTGCCAAACGCTGTGCCAAGCCGGCATGCGCATAGAGAGGAACGATGATGAGTAACTTCAGTTGTGAGGTGCTGATCGTCGGTGCCGGGCCGGCTGGCATGGCGGCGGCGCTGGCCGCTGCGGAAAGTGGTGGCCAGGTGCGAATGATTGATGATAATCCGCATCCCGGCGGGCAAATCTGGCGCGATGGACCGCAGGTGGCGTTGCCTGAAACGGCGAACCGCTATCGGCAGGCAGTGGCGGCGCGGGAAAATATTGCGCTGCAGTCTGGTTGCAAGCTGGTGGCGCAGTGTGGCGCTAACCGATTGGCATATGAAGACGCCGAGGGCTGCGGCGTGATTCGCTATCAAAAGCTGATTTTATGCAATGGCGCGCGTGAACTGTTGTTGCCGTTTCCCGGCTGGACGCTGCCGGGGGTGACCGGCGCCGGTGGTCTACAGGCGCAAATCAAGCAGGGGTTGGCGATCCGCGGCGAGCGAGTGGTGATCGCCGGCAGTGGTCCGCTGCTGTTGGCGGTGGCCGACAGCGTGAAACAGGCCGGCGGAGAGGTGGTCATGTTGGCGGAGCAGGCGCCGCTTTGGCGGTTGGCGGCGTTTGCCGGCGGCCTGTGGCGCTGGCCGGCCAAGCTGCGTCAGGCGTTTTCTTTGATGCCGCATCGTTACCGTGCCGGTAGCCGGGTGCAGGCGGCGTTGGGGCAAGCACGTTTAACCTCGGTGCGTGTCAATAACGGCGGGCGGGAAAGAACGATCGCCTGCGACAGGTTGGCCTGCGGTTTTGGTCTGGTGGCGAACATTGAGCTGGCGATGCTGTTGGGGTGTCGGATAGAACATGACGCCGTAGCGGTGAATCATTGGCAGCAAACCAGCCAGGTGCAAATTTTTGCTGCCGGGGAGTGTACCGGCATCGGCGGCAGTGAATTGGCGCTCACTGAAGGCGCCATTGCCGGCTATGCCGCCACCGGGCAGCGGGAAAAGGCAGAGCGCCTGGCGGCGCAGCGGCGGCGGTGGCGGCGTTTCGCCACGGCGGCGGCAAATGCCTTCGCACTCGATGAGCGCTTGAATTCGCTGGCCAATCCGCAAACGTTACTGTGCCGCTGCGAAGACGTTACGTTGGAACAGGTACGCCATCAGCCGGATTGGAACACGGCTAAGATGAGCAGCCGCTGTGGTATGGGGGCATGCCAGGGTAAAGTCTGCGCAACGGCGGCGAGGCAGCTTTTGGGCTGGCCTTTGCCGTCGCCGCGTGTGCCTTTAACGCCGGTCAGGACGGAAACGCTGGTTGCGCTGGGGCTGAACCGATGTGATGACGATGGTTGAATGGGTTAGCGGCATCTCGCCCCAGGCAAACGCCGCCACATTACCATTGCGGCCAATAGTAGGTTTTCTCCCGCCAGCCTTTGCCGTACATACAGGCTTCGATGGTGGCGTCTCGGGCGGACTGATTGCGATCGGTCTGCACTGTTTTAATCGACGGCTCCTTGTCGTAGCGGTATCCCGATGGACAGTCTTTCTTATTCTTCTCGCAAGGAATGTATTTGTTTTCGTAGCTGAACTCCACGTCCCGCACCACGTCCGGGGGGAAGCGATCGTATCCGCGGCTGCGGCATTCGGCATATTCGGCATTCCGGGTACTCTCAACCGCGCCAGGCCTTTCCCATTGGGTGCAGGCGGTCAACATCAATAACGGCAAAACAATCAAACAACGGCAATTCTTCATGGTGTCCCTAACTCTTTCTCTATCCTGAGGCTCGCAGCCTAGGAATATTCCTAACTGACGAGGTGGGAAAGTGTAATAAACTGGCGGAACAATTGGAAATGATAATGGTTATTGTTTAGGTGTGATTGAGGAAGTGCCGCGTTGAGAGAGGATGTGGTGCATTGAGGGCAGTCTGTAAGGATCCGCGACCTCACGGCGAGGGCTGGACGATGTGGCATTGATTTTATTCATTCTCTTTATGCCGCAATGATCCGATCGCAATTGCATCGTTTTAATGAGGGAAATAATATGCAAGCTAAGTATTTTCTTATCTGGTATGACTATTATTTTTATTTAGGATATTTACCCATGCCAAGGATTTAATGCTCAGTATTAATACCTTATTTTTTTATTTCTGTTTTTTTGTTGGGGTTTTATTTTCAGGTTTTTTCTGGGGAAGACTTTTTAGTTACAGGGAATTCATTTGCATTTTAAATTTGGATTTTTTAAATTCATTTTAGAGGAAGGATAACCGTACGCGACAGAGTCAAAAAAGGAGTTTATTTTGTCTGGGATAAAGAAAACGCCTGAAAGTCATGACGGTTTACCTTCACCATCAGAGGATTATGATACTTTTAAGCACCTCTCCGATGTTGGCGCCGTGTTGGGATATGGGCGAACCCGCTTTTATCAGTGGTGCCGTGGGCGCGGATTTCTAACCCCGATGAACGTTCCGTCCCATGAAATGATCAGCCTGGGATATATGGTGGCGGTGTTATCAGAGACCGGTCATACCCGGGTTTATGTCACGCAGGATGGTTTCAGTTACGTCAGTGGTGCTTTTGCGGCAGATATCCAACGTGGCATGATCAAGTTTTAAATCTGCAAGAATCGCCTTTATTTCAATGGCTTTAATGCAGAATCTTCTTATCCCTGCAGGTTCTTGAGAGGAGTGGGAAGTTATCCGATTTTTTCGTCTCTGCGGTATGAATGCTACTGGAGAAAGCTATTCTCTTGCTACGATAAGCATTATTTTCTTCAGGAGCCAAGGATGAAGCATTACGCCGCGTTGTTATTTGCCTCTGCACTGCTGACGGGGTGTGCGACTCAAGCCGTACCGCCGCGACAGGCTGAGTTGCCCCCCCCAAGCCGTCTGATGCTCTATCAGAATATCCCGGATACGCCTTACGCTACGGTGGTCGTGGTGCGCGACAGCGGAATGCTGGCGGGCAGCTGCCGCACTGGCGTCTATGTGAATGGGGAGTTTGCCGCTTCACTCGAGGCAAAAGAAAAAGCAGAGTTTCGCGTGCCGCCAGGCAATATTTCGGTCAGTATCGGGCAAGATATGATCGAGAACTCTCTATGTATTTGGCGTGAAACCAGCGGCAGCGTGCCGATGACGCTGCGCGCCGGTGAAAGCCGCTATCTGCGCATCGCCGGCGATCGGCAGCGAGGCTTCGTGTTGCAGGCAGGGCGGCCGTAACAGCCCAGGCAAGGGCGTTAACGCCCTTGCCACCATCCCCACAGCGTAATTAATAGCCACGCCGCCGCAATCCAGCACAGTACCGCCGCCCCCAGCGCTAACGACAGCCGCAGGCTGTTAATCAGGAAATACAGCGAAATCAAATATACCAGGTAGGGCAATACCGCCCACATGCCGAAAATCAGCGTCGTTTTCAGTGCCGCAATTGAACGTTCGCTGCCGACAATGTAATGCGCAATCAGGGCGAAAGTGGGAAAGAGCGGGACTAAACCGGCGATATAATAGTTGCGCGTTTTGGCCAGCAGGCCGATTAGAACCACGACCAGCGCGCCGATCAGCGCTTTGACAAGGATGCCCATAACGGTCTCGGGTGTGGGGGAGAAAGTCAACACACTGCCCGAAAGCACGTGCAAGATCAATGGAGTGTGGCGCAGCGTGGTGAAAAGCAGACCCACAAGAAGTGCGGGTCTGGGGCGCAACGCTTACTGACGGTAAGCGTGCTTGATTTGCTGAATGCTGTTCTTGAAGATTTCTGCCTGAGTCGGATCTTCAATCTGCGCGATGAAACGTTCCATGTTGATGATAACTTTCCCGGCGTCGGCCTGGCCGATCGACTTCAAGATCAGCGTCAGCGTAGCTTTGAGGCAGGCAACCTCGGTCGCCAAGATTTCCGGGTTTGCAGACGTAGTGAAATCAACGTTGCTCATTTTCTCTCCTGATTTTTTGAGGCCGTAGCCTGATACAAGCTGCTTTGGCGCACCGCGCGCGGGCTAAAAAGTAGCCCCGGGCGCGGCGGCGAATTTAACTGGGCGCGGAGTATAGCATAGCATGAGTCTGTCATCTGCACCGGGCTTGCTCAGGTCTCGCGGGTGGGCAACGTTCGCTCATTGCCTGTCTGAATCATCTACTCTCGGCAAGTTATTTCGAGGTGGTTAACAAGTATTTTTCCGGTACGTTATTGTTGAACAATCGGGGTTATTATAATTATTGGGGGCGGAGGCGCCGATTTTACCGGCGTTTGCCGGGAATAATAGTTTCGACCGAGGGTTGCCGGATCCACGTTGGCCGCAGATTTTGTTACGCCTTTAAATATCAAATGATTACAAACAGCCAACAGCCGTGTTAATATTATTCATGTCGTGATTGCTTACACAGATTTCTCCCTCGCGGCATGATTGTCGCGCTATCCTGTGTCAGACGCAGCGCGACGAAATTATTTTCGTCGCCCGATCTTTTCCGACGTGACGATTTATCGGCGGCATAGACGGCTAAAATTGAAAAATCAGCTCTGCTCCGCAAAGTTATTCGGAAGTATGTATTAATCTGTGTTCATTCTTGTCTGAAAAACAAGTAATATCTCTGGCGAAAACAGAGGCCGATTGCGTTACTCCCTTTTTTTGGAGATTTTTCCTTGATTAGCGTTCTTCTTGTTGATGACCACGAACTGGTGCGCGCAGGGATACGACGCATTCTTGAAGATATCAAAGGTATAAAAGTTGTCGGTGAGGCTCAGTGCGGTGAAGACGCCGTAAAATGGTGCCGTGGCAACGCTGTCGATATCGTGCTGATGGACATGAATATGCCGGGCATTGGCGGGCTGGAAGCCACGCGCAAGATTGTGCGTTATGCACCCGACGTCAAAGTCATCATGTTGACCATCCATACTGAAAACCCTTTGCCCGCGAAGGTGATGCAGGCGGGTGCCGCCGGTTACCTGAGCAAGGGCGCCGCGCCGCAGGAAGTGATTAACGCCTTGCGTTCCGTGCATGCCGGGCAGCGCTATATCGCGTCTGATATCGCACAGCAGATGGCCCTGAGTCAGTTGGAACCGCAGGCTGAAACGCCGTTCAGCTGCTTGTCTGAACGCGAGTTACAGATCATGTTGATGATCACCAAAGGCAAAAAAGTGAATGAGATCTCGGAGCAACTGAGTCTCAGCCCGAAAACGGTGAACAGCTACCGTTACCGCATGTTCAGCAAACTGAATATCAGCGGCGACGTCGAATTGACTCACCTGGCCATCCGACATGGATTGTTCAATGCGGAGACGTTGTTAAGCAGTGAATGACCGTTTTGATGCCAAAGCCTTCCTGAGTACCGTCACCAGCCAGCCCGGCGTCTACCGTATGTATGACGCCACGGGTACGGTGATCTACGTCGGTAAAGCCAAAGACCTGAAAAAGCGTCTCGCCAGCTATTTTCGGCAGCAGGTCAGCAGCCGTAAAACCGAGACGCTGGTTAAAAATATCGCGCAAATAGACGTAACGGTTACCCACACCGAAACAGAAGCGCTGTTGTTGGAACATAACTACATTAAATTGTACCAACCGCGATATAATGTTCTTTTGCGAGACGATAAATCTTATCCGCTGATTTTTCTCAGTGCGGATACCCATCCCCGTTTGGCGGTGCATCGCGGCGCCAAACACGCCAAAGGCGAATATTTCGGGCCTTTCCCCAACTCTTACGCCGTGCGCGAGACGCTGGCGCTGCTGCAGAAACTGTTCCCAATCCGCCAGTGCGAAAACAGCGTGTATCGCAACCGTTCGCGTCCGTGCCTGCAGTATCAGATCGGCCGTTGTCTGGGGCCTTGTGTTGCCGGCCTGGTGAGCGAAGAAGAGTACCGGCAGCAGGTGGACTACGTGCGGCTGTTTCTTTCTGGCAAAGATCAGCAGGTATTGCACCAGCTGATTGAGCGTATGGAAGAAGCCAGCAAACTGCTTAATTTCGAAGAGGCGGCGCGCATTCGCGATCAAATTCAGGCCGTGCGCCGCGTCACCGAACGGCAGTTCGTGTCGGGCGACAGCGACGATCTGGACGTGATCGGCGTGGCGTTCGATGCCGGTATGGCGTGCCTGCATGTGCTGTTCATCCGTCAGGGCAAGGTGCTGGGCAGCCGCAGCTATTTCCCTAAAGTGCCGGGCGGCACGGATATGGGCGAGGTGGTGCAGACCTTTGTCGGCCAGTTCTATCTGCAAGGCAGCCAGGCGCGTACGCTGCCCGGCGAGATCCTGCTGGATTTCAGCCTGCCGGAAAAAGACCTGCTTGCGGAATCGCTCTCCGAGTTGGCGGGGCGCAAGATCCAAATTCAAAGCAAACCGCGCGGCGATCGCGCCCGTTATCTGAAACTGGCGCGCACCAACGCGGCAACGGCGTTGACCACCAAGCTGTCGCAACAGTCGACGATCCATCAGCGGCTGGCGGAATTGGCCAAAGTGCTGAACCTGACGGAAATCAGCCGTATGGAGTGCTTCGATATCAGCCATACCATGGGTGAGCAGACCGTGGCTTCGTGCGTGGTGTTCGACGGAAACGGCCCCGTGCGAGCGGAGTATCGGCGTTACAATATCAGCGGCATCACTCCTGGCGATGACTACGCGGCGATGACGCAGGTGCTGAAGCGCCGTTACGGCAAAGCGCTGGAAGAGAAAAAGATCCCGGATGTCATCTTCATCGACGGCGGTAAAGGGCAGCTCGGCATGGCGATCGACGTATTCAAATCGCTGAATGTTACCTGGGACAAAAATAAGCCGCTGCTGATCGGCATCGCCAAAGGCGCCGACCGTAAGGCAGGGTTAGAAACGTTGTTCTTTGTGCCGGAAGGTGAAGGGATTTCTCTGCCGCCGGATTCGCCGGCGCTGCATGTGATCCAACACATCCGCGACGATTCGCACAATCATGCCATTACCGGTCACCGGCAGAGAAGGGCGAAAGTCAGGAATACCAGCGCATTGGAGCTGATTGAAGGCGTAGGGCCGAAACGGCGCCAGGTGCTGTTGAAGTATATGGGCGGACTGCAACCTTTGTTGAACGCCAGCGTGGAGGAAATTGCAAAAGTGCCGGGTATTTCACAAGCATTGGCAGAAAAGATCTACAATGCATTGAAACACTGAGGGCAATGTAGCAACATACTCTTAATTTCCACTCTAGCCAGATAGTTACCGTAGCATTATGCAATTGAATATACCGACTTGGCTTACCCTGTTTCGCGTAGTTCTGATCCCATTCTTTGTGCTGGCGTTTTATCTGCCGTTCAACTGGGCTCCGATGGTTTGCGCCGTTATCTTTGTGTTTGCCGCCGTCACCGACTGGTTTGACGGCTTCCTGGCACGTCGCTGGAAACAAACGACGCGCTTCGGGGCGTTTTTGGATCCGGTCGCGGACAAAGTGATGGTGGCGGTGGCGCTGGTGCTGGTGGCTGAGCACTACCACAGCTGGTGGATCACGCTGCCGGCGGCCACCATGATCGCCCGTGAAATCATCATTTCGTCGCTGCGCGAGTGGATGGCGGAAATTGGCAAACGCAGCAGCGTGGCGGTGTCCTGGATCGGCAAAGTGAAAACCATGGCGCAGATGATGTCGCTGGTGGGCTTGCTGTGGCGGCCGGATCGTTCCGTAGAGTATGTGGCGATTGGCTTGTTGTATATCGCGGCGGTGCTGACTTTCTGGTCGATGTTCCAATATTTGAACGCGGCACGCAACGATTTGCTGGAACCGTGATCGATACGCTGCAAAAAGCGGCAAACGATCGTGGTGTGCCAACAATTTTATTGACTCATCACGTCAGGTAAGTAGAATGCATCGCATCAGACGACAACGATGAATTGCCGAAAGATAGCAAAGAAATCAGTCAGTTCTGGTAATGCGGGAATAGCTCAGTTGGTAGAGCGCAACCTTGCCAAGGTTGAGGTCGCGAGTTCGAGCCTCGTTTCCCGCTCCAAACATTAGCCTATTGAATCTTCGTGATTCGGCAGGTAAGAAAAAGGGGCTTCGGCCCCTTTTTCGTTTTCTATTCCTTTGTCGTCCGGCGAAACCTTTCTTCATCTTCCTGCATCGACTATTGTCCCTATATCTCCTGCCATTTTCATACCGCAGGATACCTCCTGAAAACAGGCACATTTGATTGGATATCATGTCGATGCTCTGTGGGGTATTGATGCCGAGCCATCGTGCGGCGTACAACGCGATGTGAGTCTCCAGTTCTGCAGTTGCGTTGGTCGTTCAGGGCGGTGGCACCGAAGATTGCGCGATGTCCCCATGATGATGCTTTGCCCGGTACCCCATGATCATAAGCAAATGAAAAGCCGGGGAGGGCACGGGTAAGCGATTCCTGTCGAGAAAAAAGATCCGATTTGCCCGTGAATCCCTAAGCCGATGCATATAAAATCAACATTCCGCTTGCCTTTCCGTTGGCATTGTGAACAGTGCGCCCACAAAATAAGCAGTTGAAAGCGTTAGAGAACTTTTTGCTATTTCGGGGGGTTGCCAAGGTGGGGGGTTTAGTCCATAATGCAGTCCATCGATTCGGCGGTAACGAAATAAATTACTTAAGAATCAGATGATTAAGATAAGCGATTTCAACATCGCGATTGAAAAGAACAAAACGAAGTGGGTGAATCACCGGCTTTGGCCTGAAAAGGCAAACAGAATAAAGGCGCGTTAACAAAGCGGTTATGTAGCGGATTGCAAATCCGTCCAGTCCGGTTCGACTCCGGAACGCGCCTCCAACTTTCCCGAGCCCGGGTGGTGAAATCGGTAGACACAAGGGATTTAAAATCCCTCGGCTTATGGCTGTGCGGGTTCAAGTCCCGCCCCGGGTACCAGGGAACAAAAATACCGAATAATCAAAGCAATAAGTAGTAATGTCGTAGACCGCCGAGAGGCGGTTTTTTTGTTTTTGTAATTCGCATTACCCCCGCATTCCTTCCTGTCTTGGCATGCCTTATACCCATGGATTGTCATCCAGCTTGCAGGGAGCCCCGCAGGGCTCCGAAGTACAACTCATAAGAAACCGAACGCCGCGGCGAGGATCCAGCCGAAGACGCAGGAGACGCTGACGCCGATCAGGCCCGGTAGAATGAAGCTGTGATTGATCACGAAGCGGCCGATGCGGGTGGTGCCGGAGCGGTCGAACTGAATTGCCGCCAGATCGCTGGGGTAGGTCGGCAAAATATAATAACCGTAGCAGGCCGGCGCTGAAGCGACGATATAGGCCGGGTTGACGCCGATCGCCAGCGCCACCGGCACCAGCGCCGCCAGCGCGGCAGCCTGCGAATTGACGAATTTCGACACCAGCAGCAGGATCAGCGCATAGGCCCAGGGGTACTCTTTCACCAGCACGCCCAGCGTGGCCTCGATCTGCGCCAGGTGCGCGCCGAACATGGTTTCCGCCATCCAGGCGACGCCATACACCGCCACGATGGCAATCATGCCGGAACGGAACACCTCGTTTTTAGAGATAGACGCCGGGTTGGTGCGGGTAATGATGACGATCAGCGCCCCGGCCATCAGCATGCACATCTGGATCACCAGAACCATGGAGAGCGGCTTGCCGCCGAAGCTGGGCCGCAGGCTGGAAAAGGCCCCCAGCACCGCCACCAGGGCGATGGTGGCGAGGAAAATCCACATGGCGATCCAGTTGCTGCGCGGCAATACCCGATCCAGCAGGGTAGCGGCGTCGCCGTAGACATAGCGATGGTTCTCCGGCACCGAGATGAACTTCTGGAACTCCGGATCTTTGTCCAGGTCTTTGCCGCGGAACCAGCTGAAGATGCCGATCGCCAGAATGCCGCACAGCGTTGAAGGGATGGTGATAGACAGCAGATCGAGGAATTCCAGATGGCGGCCATTGAAGGTGTAGCTGCTGAGCATTGCCACCAGTGACACCACCGCCACCGAGACCGGGCTGGCGATAATGCCCATCTGCGCGCCGATCGAACTGGCCGCCATCGGCCGTTCCGGGCGGATATTATTTTTGATCGCCACGTCATAGATGATCGGCAAGATGGTATACACCACATGGCCGGTGCCGCACAGGATAGTGAGAATGCAGGTGACGAAGGGGGCGATGATCGAGACATAACGCGGGTTGCGCCGCAGCATCCGCTCGGCGATCTGCAGCATGACGTCCAACCCGCCTGAAGCCTGCAGGGTGGCGGAGGCCGCCACCACCGCGATGATCACCAGCATCACGTCTACCGGCGGTTTGCCGGGCTGCAGGTGAAAGCCAAACACCAGGATCATCAAACCGATACCGCCCAGTAACCCCAGCGCAATGCCGCCCTTACGCGCCCCATACAGCAGGCATGCCAATATAACCGCTAATTGCAGAAAGAAATCCATGATAGATACGCCTTAATAATGTTGAACTTAACTGCGTTCAGTTTCCGGCGGTGTTTACAGTAGAAAGTTGTTTTAAATCTAAAGGCGCTAAAAAATTGTGGTTATTAGCTCTAAAGAGTGATGACGGTCACGTTCAGAGAATCTGAAGAGCAGGCGGCTGACGACATCAGCACGAAAAAGCAAGTTAAGAGGTCAGACCTCTCCTATATAACCGGTTTACCACCAGAGGAGAGAGCAATGGATCCGACAAAAATGACCGGGCTGGCGTTATTACAGGCTGCGATGGCTGGCAAGATCCCACCGGCCTCGATCGCTGAAACCGTGCCCATGAAACCGGTCGCGGTGGAAGAGGGGTATATCCGCATCGCGGCGCGGGCCGACGGGCGCCATCTGAATCCACTGGGGGGCGTACATGGCGGTTTCGCCGCCACGGTTTTGGACTCGGTGACCGGTTGCGCGGTGCACAGTACGCTGGGCGCGGGGATTGGCTATGGCACCGTCGATCTGCAGGTTAAAATGTTGCGCCCTGTGCCGAAGGAAACTGATCTGATCGCCGAGGGGCGTCTGGTCTATGCGGCGAAGAACGTCGCTTTTGCTGAAGGCACGCTCAAAACGGCGGAAGGGAAGCTGCTGGCTTCGGCAACCGCCACTTGCTTTATTATTCGCCCCACCGAACAAGCACCGCAATAACCTGCTTTTTATCGGGCTTCGGGCTATCAACCCGGAGCCGGATGCATTTATCTTCGGCTGCATGCCTTGCTGCGCTACGATGGCAGGCGCGATACGCCATTGTGGTCTAGTATTCTTGGGTGAAAATTTATCGGGGTGATTATGCAGCCGTATAAAGAGGTTGAGTTTGATCATGAGCTTTGTCTGGCGATCGGCAAAGCCGTATTAGACGTGGTGGCGCAGGGGGAAGAAACCAGCGCTCCGGCGGTGATGAACGCGATTGAGCGGTCGGTGGCGCAGGGTCTGAATGACGACGAAACCGCCATCGCCGACGACGCCCTGGATGTGATGGCTCGTCTCATCCACGGTTTCAGATTCATTAATCTCGCGGGTGAAGAGGATACTCCCCATGCATTGGTTGAATTTCAAGCGCTACAAGAGTGACGTTGCCAAACAGGCCGTGCCGCCGCATTTGAATGCGGCTGAGTTTGCGCGGCATTACGCCGACAAGCCGCAAGCCGATACGGAAGAGTACCTTTCGTTGAGCGGGGAGATGTGCTGGGATGCGGTGGTGCTTTGCGCTCACCGTTCAGGCGCGCTCAGCAAGGCGAAATACAAGCAGCTGTGGCTGACGGTGTTCGATAAGCAATATAAACATTTCGTCAGCCCTGATGATACCGAGATCCGCACCATGGCGGATATGCTGCGCGCGCCGCAGGGATGTTTTATCGGTATATTTTCCATGCGCGATGCGGCGGCGCCCCGATTGCTGCATGCCATGATCGGCACCGGTGCGGGATTTGCCGCGGGCAATAAAAATCTTTGCATCGGCGTGGGAGGCGCGGTCGGTTGGGAAAATCTCAATCTGGCGCGCGATCTGCGCTGGCAGCCGGAAGGCGGTTTTTTACGCCAGGGCGACAACGAAGTGCTGCGCATTTTTTATCGGCCTTTCCCCGCCTGAACCACCGGCCGCAGGCTTTTTAGGATAAAAGACCGCCGCCCGGCGGTTTTTTGTTGCTTACTTAAACCCGCCGTTGCGTATGAACTCGAGACCGGCGGTGGTGATCCGCGTTTGGTGCGGATCGATATCATAGTTGTTCTCGTCGATGTCGCTCATCACATAGGCTTGTATCAGCCCCTTGGTTTTAAGATAGGCGAAGGGATCGGCGAAGGCGTGCGGGCTGGTGGCGTCCTGCTTCCACAGTTCGTAGGTTTTTTCATCCAGCGTGCCGGGGTGATTGGCGGCCAGGTGGGTCAGGATCTGATTGTAGAACTCATAGTCGGTCATGATGCGGTCCTCTTTATCGCGAGCGACAGTCTCGGAAAATGGCGTAACGTCTATCAATCATAGCCGAAGTTTCCCACCGCCTGCGGCGGCGTCGGGTTAGCCGCGTTGGCTTTCAATCCAGTGAAACAGACGTGAAATGCTGAAGGTGATATCGCCAATGTTGAAAAGCGCGCCGAGCGACAGGGTCAGCATCACCAGGATGCCGATAATGATGGGAAGGTCCATTTTGCTCATGATCATGTTCTTCATCAATAAAGAGTGTGCGGCAAAGCGTACCACCAATCCTGATTGTCATAAAAATGCGCTGCGCATTATTTCTTTTGAAATCAAAGTAAAAAAGCCACCCAAACGGGTGGCTTTCAGCGGTGATCAGTCCAGCTTGGGGTGCTGGTCTATCAGGATCTGCTTTTTCTTTTCCAGCTCGGCGATCTGCGCGTTGATGTCCTCGACTTTCTGTTCGATGTTGTCGTAGGTCTCCTGCAGCAGTTCTTTCGCTTCGGTACGGTCAGAAGCGGCCGGCGTCGCGCCGCGCAGCGGCTTGTTGGCGGTCTCTTTCATGTACAGACCGGTGATAAGACCGATCACCGCCACAACCATCAGGTAGTAGGCCGGCATGTAAAGGTTGCCGGTCGCTTCGACCAGCCAGGCAGCGACGGTCGGTGTCGCACCGGCGATCAGTACCGAAATGTTGAACGAAATCGCCAGCGCGCTGTAGCGGATGTGCGTCGGGAACATTGCCGGCAGAATCGAGGCCATCACCCCGGTGAAGGAGTTGAGCAGCACCGCCAGCACCAGCAGACCGACGAAGATCAGGCCGATGACGTTGCTGTTGATCAAAATGAAGCACGGGATCGCCAGCGCCAACAGGCCGATGCTGCCGCCGATGATAAACGGCTTACGACCGATACGGTCGCTGGTCAGGCCGATCACCGGCTGCACGAACAGCATGCCGATCATGATGGCGATGATGATCAGAACGCCGTGATCCTCCGAGTAGTGCAGGTTATGCGACAGGTAACTCGGCATGTAGGTCAACAGCATGTAATAGGTCACGTTGGTGGAAATCACGATACCGACGCACACCAGCAAACTTTTCCAGTGTTTGGCCGCAATCTCTTTGAACGAGGTTTTCGGCGGATTTTCGATGGCGTTGCGATCCTCTTTCTCCATCTTATCCACGTGCTGCTGGAACGCCGGGGTTTCTTCCAGCGCATGGCGCAGATAGAGACCGATCAGACCCAGCGGCGCGGCGATGAAGAACGGAATGCGCCAGCCCCAGTCGAGGAAGTTGGCTTCGCCGACGATGCTGGAGATCAGCACCACTACGCCTGCGCCCATCACAAAGCCGGCGATGGAGCCGAAATCCAGCCAGCTCCCCATAAACCCACGTTTGCGGTCCGGCGAGTATTCGGCGACGAAGATCGCCGCACCGGAATATTCACCGCCGACGGAGAAGCCCTGCGCCAGTTTGGCCAGCAGCAGCAGGATCGGGGCCCAGATGCCGATCGACGCATAGGACGGGATCAGGCCGATACAGAAGGTGCTGACCGCCATGATGATAATGGTGACCGAGAGAACTTTTTGCCGGCCGAACTTGTCGCCCATAGCGCCGAAGAACAGGCCGCCGAGCGGACGCACCAGGAAGGGCACGGAGAAGGTCGCCAGCGCGGCGATCATTTGCACGCCGGGAGAGGCGCCGGGGAAGAAGACCTGGCCAAGCGCATAGGCGACAAAGCCGTATACGCCGAAGTCGAACCACTCCATCGCGTTGCCCAGGGCCGCCGCGGTGATCGCCTTCTTGAGTTTGCTGTCATCGATGATGGTGATGTCGTTAATGTGCATCGGTTTATGTCGTTTTTTTCTTAACTTCATATAATCATCCCTTAATGAATTATTCGTTGTTCGTGAAAGCGTCATCTCCGTTCACTGTTGTTTTCGAGTTATCAAATCGGCTAATCGAATCGCGATTCAAAACGATTCATTATCCACATTTAAGTTGGGATGTGGATCACAAAATATCGTCGTTTATGCCAAGGTTATGTCATTTAGGTGACTAATTATTTTGCATCTATAGCTTAACGTTATATCTTGCGGCGATCAAATCCAGCAGTTTAACTTAAGTATTTGCACCGATTTGGTGCGAGAATAGTCTAATAATTGTGCTATTTGACGGTTTTTCGTCTGATTGATGATGTTTCAAGTATAGAGAGTACGGGAGATAAAACAGGAAAAATTGATGTGTTCGTCGCTAAAAAAACGCCTGACCAACTGGCCAGGCAGTTTGGATTAGGGCGCCGACGAACCGCCGAACTCCAGATAGATTTTCGCCAGGTTCTGGTACTGCGCGAAGCGGTTTTCGTCTACCGCCAGTTCCGCCTGACGGCGTTGCTCCTGAGCGTTCAGCCAGTCGGTAATGGTGACGGCGCCCTGCCGGTAGCGCACCTCGTTCAGCCGCTCCGATTTGCGCGCCAGCGCCAATGAGGCGCGCAACTGCGTCTCCTGCGCCAGCAGCTGCGTGCGCAGTGACAGCGCATTGTTCACATCGCCCATCGCTTTGTACAGCGCCTGCTTGAAGGCCAGAACTTGCTGTTCATAGTCGTTGCGGGCGATCTTGATCTCCACGCCCATTTGCCGCCACTGCAGGAACGGCAGCGTCAGGCTGGCGCTGAGGCTGCCCGTCGGGTTGCGCAGGAATTCCAGCAGCGCGCTGCTGCTGGCGCCCAGTGAACCGGTCAGGCTGAACTCGGGATAGTATTGCAGACGTTTTTCATCGACGTTGGCCAGGGCGGCGCGCAACCGCAGCTCTTGAGCGCTGAGATCCGGGCGACGGCTCAGGACGCTGGCGGGAATGCCGGTGTTGATCTGCGGCATCGCCGCCGTCGGCAGGCGTGCGGGCGCGATGGTGGCCTGGCCCGAAGGCGCACCCAGCAGCACCGCCTGTTCGTTCAGCGCCTGTTGGCGTTCGTGCTGCAACGCCAGCAGTCGGCTTTCCTGCGTCAGCAAGCTTTGCTCCGCGTTCACCACGTCCAGCGCCGAGATGCTGCCGGCCTGATAACGGGCGTTGGCCAGCCGTAGCGTCGTTTTGGCATAGGCGATGCTCGCCCGGCTGACGTCGATCTGCTGATTGAGGAAGCCGATGCGCCAGTAATTCGTGGCGGCATCGGCCAGCAGCGTCAGGCGCGCCGTTTGCAGATCCTGCTCGGAAGCCTGGCTGGCCCACTCGGCGGCGTCGCGCTGGCGCGCCAGTTTACCCCACAGATCGACTTCATAGCTCGTAGAGAGTGTCGCGTTGCTGGTTTTATTCCACGCGGAGGACTCGGACAGCGGGCGATTAATGCTGCTGCCTAATGAAGCGCTGACGCCGGGCGCGGTGCTGATGCCGACGCGTTCCGCCTCGAGCCGCGCGCGGTAAACGCGCAGCACGGCGGCGGCCAGATCGTTATTGCTCGCCATCACCAGTTGCAGCCAACGATCGAGCTCGGGATCGTGGAAATCGCGCCAGTCGAACGGCGTCGGCGCGGCGTTGTCGGCAGCGTATTGCCACCCCGCAGGATAGTTGACCTGCGGCGCCCGGTAGTCGCTTTTCAGGGCATTGCCGCAGCCGGCGGTGAGCAGGGCGGCGAGGCTTAACGCCAGAGGAGATAAAATTTTCATGGGTTACTCGCTGGCCAATGAAACGACCGGATCCATCCTTGCCGCTTTGCGGGCGGGGAGATAACCGAAGATCATGCCGATTAAGGTTGAACAGAAAAATGCCGTGGCGGCGGCTTGCCAGGAATAGATGGCGGTGAACATGCCGCCCGCCAGCGAGGTGAACAGCGACCCGGCGGCGAACGATAGCGCGATGCCCAAAGCACCGCCGATCAGACAGACCAGCACCGCCTCTATCATGAACTGTTGCATGATGTCGCTGCGCCGCGCGCCGACCGCCATGCGCACGCCGATTTCGTGGGTGCGTTCGGTCACCGAGACCAGCATGATGTTCATCACGCCCAGGCTGCCGATCACCAGCGCGATGGACGCCACCATCAGGATCAGCAGGCTGAAAGTCATTGACGTGCGTTCGATGGACTTTCGGATTTTATCGAAGTTGTACAAACGGAAATCTTTTACGCCATGGCGTTGGGTCAACAGCTGTGTGATAGCGGTGACGGCCGATTCGCTGGCGACATTGTCCTTTAGCCGAACGGTGATGCCGCTGAGCGTCGGTTTGCCTACCATGCGATACATCACCGTGCTGTAGGGCATCCAAACAGTAATGCGATTGGGCGCGTAGTTGCGATTGCTTTTCGCCACACCGATCACCCGTGCCGGCACCGAGCCGAGAAACACGATCTGGCCGAGCGGCTCGACGCCGAAATCGCCGAACAGCGCCTGGCGCGCATTGTCGTCGATGATCACTTCCTGCAGCGCATTACGATCGTCGCGGAAAGTCACGCCTTGTAACAGCTCGACGCCGTTAACGCGGAAATAGTCGCGCCCGACGCCGGTGATCGAGGCGGTGGCGGATTTGCTGCGAAAACGGATGCTGTCGGAAGCGTCTACTTCCGGGCTGACGCTGTCGACGAAGCTTTGCTGCGCCAGCGCGTCGGCATCGGCCGGCACCAAGGTGCGGATGCTGTCGATGGCGTCGTCGAAGAAATCGCGGCCCGGATAGATGCTTACCACGTTAGTGCCGAGATCTTTGAGGTTTTCCAGCGTGCGCTGTTTGGCGCCTTCGCCCAGCGCCACTACCGTGACCACGGCGGCGATGCCGAAGATGATGCCGGTCATGGTCAGCGCGGTGCGCAGACGATGAGCGTTCATCGCTTTCAGCGCCATGTGCAGCGATTCGCGGGTGCGGTCAATCAGGCGTTGCCAGCCGCTTTGCCGGCTGCGGTTCGGCGGCGGCAACGATGGGCCGGACGCCGATTTGCGGCCGCTGTCAGCGATGATCTTGCCGTCTTGCAGTTCGATGACGCGCTGCGCATGTTGCGCCACTTTCATATCGTGGGTGACGATCACCACGGTATGGCCGCGCTGATTCAGTTCGCTCAGGATCGCCAGCACTTCCTGGCCGGATTGGGTGTCCAGCGCGCCGGTCGGTTCGTCCGCCAGGATGATCTCACCGCCGTTGATCAGGGAGCGGGCGATGCTGACGCGCTGTTGTTGGCCGCCGGAAAGCTGGCCGGGTTTGTGGTCTTCGCGTCCCTCAAGCCCCAACCGCGCCAGCAATTGCGCCGCCCGTTGCCGACGCTGATCGCGCCGGGCGTTGGCGTAGATGGCCGGGATTTCGACGTTGCCCAGCGCGCTGAGATCGGGCATCAGGTGATAGCGCTGGAAGATAAAACCGATATGTTCGCGGCGCAGGCGGGCCAATTCGTCCGGCGACAGGTGGGCGGCGTTCTGGCCGCTGATGTAGTAATCGCCGCGATCCGGCACGTCGAGGCAGCCCATGATGTTCATCAGCGTCGATTTGCCGGAGCCGGAGGCGCCGATGATCGCCACCAGCTCGCCGGCGGCGATGGTCAGATCGATGTCTTTCAACACCGTTAACGCTTGGCCGCCGTTGGTGTAGGTTCGGCTGATGCCTTTTAGTTCGATGATCGCGTTCACAGGAAGATGCCATCCTCAGCCGATTTGGCGGCGGGCTGCGACAGCACCACGGTTTCACCGGCTTTCAGGCCGCTGAGGATCTGAATGTCGACATTGTTGGTGATGCCGGTGGTCACTTTGCGCGTTTCCAACCGCTGGTCCTGGGTCAGCACCTGCACCTGCTGCTCTTTGCCATCGATTTTATGCACCGCCTGGATCGGCACCAGCAGGGTGTTCTTCGCGTCGCCGAGCAGCAAGGACACCTGCGCGGTCATGGCGATACGCAGGCGGTTTTCCGGGTTTGGCACGTCCAGCAGCGCGTTGTAATAGACCGAGGCGTTCGAGGTGCCGGAGCCGGAAGCGGAGCTGGTGCCGGCGAGCGAGTCGTCTTTCATCACCGATTCCGGTGCCAGCTCGATGGTGCGCAGCGTGGCGTCGTAGCGCTTATCCGGATCGGAAAAAATAGTGAAGTAAGCCTTTTGTCCCGGTGAAATGCGGGTGATGTCGGCTTCGGAGATCTGCGCCTTGATGGTCATCATATCCAACCGCGCCAGCTTGACGATGGTCGGCGCGCTTTGGCTGGAGTTGACCGTTTGCCCCTGCTGCGTGACCACGGCGATAACGATGCCGTCCATCGGCGCAACCACGCGGGTATAGCCCAGATCGATTTTTTTCTTCTCGACTTCGATCTGCGATTGCACCAACTGCGCATTGAGCGCCTGCAGATCGGCGCGAGTGGTGGCGAGCGAGGCTTCGGCAGTTTCGAAGTCTTCCCGCGAACTGGCTTCGTCGTTCAGCATGCGGCGCTGGCGTTTGAAACGCGACTCCGCCTGTTTCAGCAAGGCCTGTTTGGCTAACATATTGGCTTTGACTACGTTCAGCGCCGCCTCGGCGTTGCGCAGATCGTTGCGCTGTTGCAGATCGTCGATGTCGGCGATCGGTTGCCCTTTGGTAACGCGATCGCCCAGCTTGACCTTCAGCGATTTGACTTCGCCGGAGACGCGGGCGCCGACGTTGACGCGTTCGATAGCATCCAGCCGCCCGGTGGCCAGCACGGCGTTTTCGATATCGCCCAGGCGGGCCGGCGCAGTAACGTAATCCTGCTGCGGCGGGCGTTGCCAAAAGATGGCCAGCGCGACGGCGACGGCGATGAAAACGATGGCGGCGATCAACGCCAGACGGCGGGAGGGGAGTTTCAGTGATGACATACCCAGGTTTTCCATAACGATAAAAGCGGCGGTTCCAGTCTGCCATCATGGCAGCGCCAGCTTGAACTGGCGCTAAACGTGAGGCGCTTTCCCGCTGGAAAGGGGATAGTAAAGGCTTTCCCGCTAAAGATCACGGTGAGTTATTATCCGCCGGGTGTGCAACCGGCTGCAGGGCGCGTTATACTGGGTAAAAAACCAGTATTCATTCATCAGCAGGATAATGCCACCGCCATGATGCCAAACCGCCTCGAGCCGGAACTCGACATTTATCAATACCCGGAGCACCTGCGCGCCTGCCTGGCGCCGTTGCCCAAAGGGCCGGGCGTGTATGTGTTTCACGGTCAAAGCGAGAGCCTGCCGCTTTACATCGGTAAAAGCGTCAATATACGCAGCCGGGTGATGGCGCACTTCCGCGCGCAGGACGAGGCAAAAATGCTGCGCCAAACCCGACGCATCAGCTTTATCGAGACCGCCGGTGAGTTGGGCGCATTGCTGCTGGAGGCGCAGTTGATCAAACAACAACAGCCGCTGTTCAACAAACGTCTGCGGCGCTCGAAACAGCTGTGTGCGCTGCGCTTGCAGGCAGATGTGGTGACGATTGCTCACGCCAAAGAGATCGACTTCGCCGTCACGCCCGATCTCTACGGGCTGTTTGCCAATCGCCACGCCGCGCTGGAAAAGCTGCGCGCTATCGCCGACGAGCATCGTTTATGTTACGGCAGGCTGGGGATCGACAAGCTGCCGGCGGGGCGAGCCTGTTTCCGTTACAGTCTGCGCAAGTGCGCGGGCGCCTGCTGCGGCGTGGAGTCGGCGCAGGAACATGCTCTGCGGCTCAGCGCGGCGCTTGAACAGCTACGCATCGTCTGTTGGCCGTTCGCCGGGCGCGTGGCGCTGGAGGAGCAGGGCGAGGCGCTGCGGCAGTACCATGTTATCCACAATTGGTTTTATCTGGGCTCGGTCGGCAATCTGGCGCAGGCGCAGCGGCTCCAGAGTGCGGCCAGCCACTTTGACAGCGATGGCTACAAGATTCTGTGCAAGCCGCTCATGGCCGGCGATTATCGGATTATTGCGCTGCCTTAATGCCAGAACGCTATCGATTACCTAAGACTTATCCGTAAATGCATGACATTATGCTAAAAAAGCTTGAGTCCATAATGTTGTTATGGATAATGTCGCCCCGAAGCGAAGGAACGCGCTATTAACTCAGTTGGCAGAGTGATTGGTTTTATAATGGCTTGTTTTGGCTTGAAAATTGATAGACGCGGGTTCGAGTCCTGCATAGCGCGCCAGCTTTCTTTCCCTTCACCTCACCGCGTTTACCGTAAAGCGCACCCGGGTTGATTTGCACTATCGGCTCCTCGTTGGGATTTTCGGGTGTGCTTTACCGTAACCGCTGGCTTTCCTTCCTCTTTCTCTTTCGATCCTTTGCTAAACTGTAATCAGGCAGGCTTGCTGCCCGGCAACAGGAGGTCGATATGTCTCACTCCGAGCAACTGCAGGAGCTCTTGCAACGCGTCGCCGCCCTTGAGGCGAGAGAGAAAGCGCTGACCGCCGCATCCAACGCTTATCAGGCGATTATCACCACCATGTTGGGCAATATGGAGAAGGTCGAACGTGACCGGATCATCGCCATGATCGATCAGGCCCATGAAATCGCCTACGCCCGCGCCATTCAACGCTGCAACGAACCGCAAAAGCAAAAAATCAAACAGGCCGACGACGTCGCCCAGCGCATGTTCATGTTTGCGCAAGGCAAAGCCGCTCAGCCGCGCTGAAGCCGAACTATAACAGTTGCCGCCATTAAGTTGGCTAACTGATCTACCCGGCAAAACTGTACTTGTGTTACTTTTAGCGGTGAGATTTGATGGCAATGCTGTTTCCAGCATAAGGTTGTAACGATGGACGCGATTAAAAGCATCTTGGTTAAAGAGATTGAACAGATCAATCGGCGCGAGGGGCGCGACGGCAAGCCGCGTTTCAACAGCGAATTCGCCCGCACTCACCGCTATTTGTGCCTTGCCATGTTCGCCGGTTACTTCGCGGTGATCGCCGTGATGTATCAGGTGCCGTATATGGGGATGTATGCCTTTCTGGGCTTCACCGCTTTCGTGCTGTTCATGTTCGCCATGCTGCTGATCGAGATCCGGCCGGTGTATCGTTTCGAGGACATCGGGGTGCTGGATTTGCGGGTTTGCTACAACGGCGAATGGTACTTCACCCGCGCGCTGTCGCCTTATGCGGTGCAGCAGCTGCTGGATGAGCCGTCCATCGGCGCCGCGCTGAAACAGAAGATGCGAATCATCATCGGCAACAAGGGCGAAATCGATTTCTACGACGTGTACGACATGGCCTACGGAAAAAAGCCGCAGGATGAGCCGTCTCAGCTGGCGGCGGCGAACTGAAAGGTTTCCGGCCGGCGGCTTGTCGATTATACTCAGCGTTTGAACGCGAAGCAGAATGAGGACCAAGCGATGAGTGATGATATTTTCGATTTTGATATCGATGCCGAACTGGCGAAAGCCGAAGAAAAAGCGGCGCAGAAGGTAAAAGAGGTCCCCGAGTTCCTCGAAGACGAAGCGGACTGCGAAGGTTGCAAGATCTGATCGCCTGCCCCATAAAAAAAACCGCCGCGGCGGTTTTTTTTATTTCTGAGCGTCGCGCGGCGTCAATCCAGCACGAATCCCCAGATCAGGAACGCCGCCACCAGAATCAGGCAAAGCGCGGACACCGTCACCAGTATTTTCCCCAGAATGTCTTTTTCTTGTTCCTGCTGCGTCACGTTGAAATTATCCAATTAAAAGTCTATGGACCAAACCGGCGATGCCGAGATCGAGCGCCGCTACGCCCAGCGCCATGATCACTATCACCGAAAGAAATCGAGTCTTGCCGTTCACTTCCCTAATCCCTATCGGCGCCGTTATATCAAAGGGATATAATTTGGCGGCGCCGTACTGCATACATCGTGATAGAGATTAAGAGCGTTCTTAAGGCCAGAAGTTCCCTCATCTGATAGGCCGGCGCCTGAGCGGCAGCGTTAGTCGGTCACGATCCGCACGCCTATCTTGCTGACTTGATTGCCGTCCATTTCGGCGATGGTCCAGGTCAGACCGTCCCATTCCACCTGGTCGCCGATCACCGGTTCACCGCCGATCAGCTGAATGACGAACTGCCCCAGCGTCTGCTGCTCGTCCACGTCGTCTTGCAGATTGAGGCCATAGACCTGCGAGATATCGCTCAAACGGGCATCGGATTGCAGTATAAAGTCGCCGAAGAAGCGCTCGTCGAGCGTCACGGCCGGCGCCTGGCTGAACAGCTTGCCGAGGATCGGCAGATCGTGCTCATGGCCGATGACGCACAGAATATCGTTCTCTCGCAGCCGGGTGCTGCCGCTCGGGTGCAGCAGCTCTTTGCCGCGGAACAGGGCGGCGATGCGGGTATTGGGCGGCATTTTCAGCTCACGCAGCGCCGCGCCGACGCACCAGTTTTCCGCCGAAAGCTGATACACGAACTGTTCCCACTGGTTTTCCGGGTGCACGTCCAGCCCAACGCGGGAGATCGGCGTCAGCGCCGGCGGCACGATCACCTTGGCTTTTTTGGCGGCAAACGACAGCGTGGTGCCCTGCAGCAGCAGGGAGACCAGCACCACGAAGAACGCCACGTTGAAGAACAGCTGGGCGTTGGGCAGCCCGGCCATCATCGGGAACACCGCCAGGATCACCGGCACCGCGCCGCGCAGGCCGACCCAGGAAATAAAGCCGCGCTCGCGCAGGGTAAAGCTGCGGAACGGCAGCAGGCCGATAAACACCGACAGCGGGCGGGCGAACAGGATCATCCACAGCGACAGCAGCAGGGCAGGGATGGCGATCGGCAGCAGCTCGTGCGGGTTAAGCAGCAGCCCGAGCACCAGGAACATGCCGATCTGGCTGAGCCAGGCGAGGCCATCGAAGGTTTGTACGATGCCGTGACGGTTGCGGATCGGCCGGTTGCCCAGCAGCAGGCCGCACAGATACACCGCCAGAATGCCGCTGCCGTCCAGCGCGGTGGTCAGCGCGAAAATAAGAATACCGCCGCTTACCGCCAGCAGCGGATAGAGGCCGTCCGCCAGTTTGATGTGGTTGATCAGCGTCAGCAGCAGCCAGCCGCCGCCCAGACCGAAGACGATGCCCATGCCGAACTGCTGCATCAGATGCAGCGGGAAGGTCCAGCTCAGTGCGGTTTCCCCGGCGGCGATCATCGCAATCAGCGTGATGGTGAGAAACACCGCCATCGGATCGTTGCTGCCGGATTCGATCTCCAGCGTGGCGCTGACGCGTTCGTTCAAACCTTTGCCCCCCAAAAGAGAGAAGACCGCGGCGGCGTCGGTGGAACCGATGATGGCGCCGATCAGCAGCCCCTGCAGCAGATCGAGATTGAACAGCCAGGCGGCGGCCATGCCGGTCAGGCCGGCGGTGATCACTACGCCGACGGTGGCGAGAGAGAGTGCCGGCCACAGGGCGACGCGGAAAGAGCTGACCCGGGTACGCATGCCGCCGTCGAGCAGGATCACCGCCAACGCGAGGTTGCTGACCAGATAAGCGACCGGGTAATTGCTGAAGACGATGCCGCCGGGGCCATCGACGCCGGCCAGCATGCCGATCGCCAGGAAGATCACCAGGATCGGAATGCCGAGCCGGGAAGAAAATGAGCTGAGCAGAATGCTTGCCCCCACCAGCACGGCACCGATGACGAACAAACTGTTAATGGTGCTGGCATCCAAAATATCGCTCTCCTGAGGCTGGGGGATAGGGGCACTGCGCTGGTGTCGATGATAACGTGTTTAGTGGGTAAAACGCCAAGGCTGATTGCGAAAACAACCGATCAATTATTGCCCTTTGGTGCGATTAACCGAATAAAGTGAGGGGAAGAGGGAGAATGCTGTCTTTTATCCAACATTATCAGGCTGCTGTATTTCTGCTTTGGCAACAATGCCGGGTTTGCACGGTGGGAAAAACCATTAAGCCCGCGCAGGCAGGCTTAATGGTTTGCAGGCGCGGTAGGATTAATGATCGAGCGATTCCAGCGCCCGTTTGATCAACTCGGTGGCCAGCTTGCTTTCCGCTTCAGAAATGCCGTCGAGATTGAAGTTGGAAAGCTCAGCGACCAAAACGCTGCGTTCTTTGCCGCTGATCGAAGCGTCCAGCGCGGACAGCAACCTGCCGAGGATCTTCAGCAGGGTGGCGTTTTCCGCTATGGCTTCTTGAGCCGGGGTGTTCTTATCGGTCATTCAAAATCCTCTCTGTCGTGACGGAAGGGAGATGCAGCTAACGCCACCGAATAAATTAAACGATCGCGCAGCCCTTCGGGGGTGTTGAGCCCAATCACTACCGTAAGGCAGGGATCCGGATTTCTACTTATGCATTGCAGTTATAACGGCTAGGTTATCTATGCAGCCGTATCACTTTGCCTTAACGGTCGACGCCAGGCTGAGCAATGTGTGCTCTGTATGCAAACCACCAGTATAGGCTTTTTACGCGGCGGCAATATGACAGAAGCCCCCTGCAAACGGTCGGGTTTACAGGGGAAAGGTTATTGCGGTTTGCCGGAGAACAGGAAGCGCAGCACCGGAATGCGCTTGTGCAGTTCATATAGCGCGAAGGCCAGAGAGAACACAAACAGCAGGCCCAGCAAGAATCCCAACAGGTTGTTGCCGATATACGGCGTCACGAAAGCGCCATATATCAGGGTCAACGGATGGTGCACCAGATATATAAACAGCGAGGCGTTGACCAGATAGGTGATGCGCGGCGAGTGATAATTCAGCAGGTTATGCCCGAAAGAGAACACGACGTTGGTCATCAGGATCCCCATTAGGGTTTTGATCACCACTTCCAGCTCGAACATATAGCTGCTGTGCGCCAACAGCTTTTGGTTCAGCATATATGCGATAAACAGCAGCAGCGAACCGAGCAGCGCCAGCGGCGAACGGCGCAGAAAAATCTCCTTAAGCCACACATACTTAAACGCATAGGCGCCGAGGAGGAAGAACGGCAGGTAGAACATCGTCTCCATCACCACGAAATTGAACAGGCCGTTGGATAATAGCTGCGGGGCGAAAATTAAAATAATGCGGTGCGCGGCCGAATAGCATACCGCATAAATAAAGAAATACAGTGAGATGTTTCCTAATCCACGCATTCTGTTTATTAGCGTTGGAATATATTCACGGGTTTGACGCTTGATTTTACGGAACAGATAAAAACAGGCGCAGGTTAACAATGACAGCGTCAATAAGAACCACAGATGAGAAACCAATTCCCAAACTGTTACATTTATTTTCTGATAGAGAGAAAATTCATCCCAGCCGTTTAATTTGTCGGTGAAATATTTCAGCATGAAAAACTGCGGCACCGTGATCAGCGGGATGGAGCTCAACAGCGGGATCGCCAGCCGCTCCAGCCTGACCTTCAGCCACTGGTGGCGCTCGTAGCGCTCGTAAAGCATGTAGGAGAAGTAGCCGGATATCACGAAGAACACCTGCATGCGGAAGGCGTGGATGAAGTCGTTCAGCACCGTGAGCGAAAAGGAGGGCGACGCGCTGTTCACCGCCCAGGCGTGGCTGGAATAAATCAGGGAGAGGTGAAACGGGATGCCGAGCAACATCAAATAGGCTCTGATGGAGTCGAGGAAAAACTCGCGCTGTTTGCTGCCTTTAGTCATAGATTACCGCTGGTGATTTAATCGAGAGTTCATTAACACGCTTAATAAGTCGTCAAACGTTAAATTGTTATCCGGAACCCTACTATAGCCCCCCGCATTTTTCCATAGCGTCTTGTTGCGCGGCTTGCTACGCTGGTGTTCCATCAGCTGCTTAAACAATGAGCCGTAAACATGAACCATCCATTTATCATGTTGTCGGAAAGCTGAGTAATCCATTAATATGGATTTAAATGCTTTGAGCACACGAATAGGGGGGGATGTGCTAGTTAATATATTATCCGGACAACCACGCGCCGCGAGCGTTCGTTGGTTAGGTGCGACCGTATTGTTCACGCTGTTCAGTTCGCCGGCTTGGGCCTTTTCTATTGATGATGTCGCCAAGCAGGCGCAGGATCTGGCGGCGAAAGGTTTCGAAGCCCCGAAGAGCAACCTTCCTTCTCAGTTCCGCGAGATGAAGTTCGCAGACTATCAGCAAATTCAGTTCAATCACGATAAAGCCTATTGGAGCAAGCTGAAAACCCCTTTCAAGCTTGAGTTTTATCATCAGGGGATGTACTTCGATACGCCGGTGAAAATCAACGAAGTCACCTCCACCAGCGTAAAACAGATCAAGTACAGCCCGGATTACTTCAACTTCGGTTCGGTCAAACACGACCCTGAATCGGTGAAAAACCTCGGCTTTGCCGGTTTTAAGGTGCTTTATCCGATCAACAGCGCCGACAAAAACGATGAGATCATGAGCCTGCTGGGCGCGAGCTATTTCCGCGTGGTGGGTAAAGGACAGGTTTACGGGCTTTCCGCTCGCGGCCTGGCTATCGACACCGCTTTGCCGTCCGGCGAAGAGTTCCCGCGTTTCCGCGAATTCTGGGTTGAGCGTCCGAAGCAGGGCGACAAGCACCTGGTGATCTATGCGCTGCTGGATTCCCCGCGCGCCACCGGCGCTTACCGTTTCACGGTGATCCCGGGCCGCGACACCACCGTGGACGTCGAGTCTAAAGTGTTCCTGCGCGACAAGGTGGGCAAACTGGGCCTGGCGCCGCTGACCAGCATGTACCTGTTCGGGCCGAACCAGCCGTCGCCGACGCTGAACTACCGCCCGGCGTTGCACGATTCCAACGGTCTGTCTATCCACGCCGGCAACGGCGAGTGGATCTGGCGTCCGCTGAACAATCCTAAACACCTGTCCGTCAGCACCTATACCGTCGAGAATCCGAAAGGCTTCGGTCTGCTGCAGCGCGGCCGCAACTTCAAGGATTACGAAGATCTGGACGATCGCTACGATCTGCGCCCGAGCGCCTGGATCGAACCGAAGGGCGACTGGGGCAAAGGCAAGGTCGAACTGGTGGAGATCCCGACGGCGGATGAAACCAACGACAACATCGTCGCGTTCTGGACGCCGGATACCTTGCCGGAAGCCAAAAAGCCGCTGACGCTGAGCTACCGTTTGAACTTCACCCGCGATGAAGACAAACTGCATTCGCAAGATATCGCCTATGTGGCCCGTACCATGCGTTCGACCGGCGACGTGAAGCAGTCCAACCTGATCCGCGAGCCAGACGGCAGCGTGGCCTTCCTGGTCGACTTCGTTGGCCCGGTGCTGAAAGGGCTGGACGCCAATACCCCGGTCGCCTCTCAGATTAGCATCGGCGACAACGGTGAGATGGTAGAAAACAACGTCCGCTATAACCCAGTGACCAAAGGCTGGCGCCTGACGGTGCGTCTGAAAGTGAAAGACGACAAGAAGCCGGTAGAAATGCGTGCGGCGCTGGTCAATGGCGATAAGACTCTGTCGGAAACCTGGAGCTATCAGCTACCTGCCAATGAATAAGCCTACTCAACCCGCCCAGGATTATCTTGCGGCGCTGCCTCTGACCGCCGAGCGGTCGGAGGCGCTCAACCCTCAAACGGCGGATGGCGCTCAGGCACTGGAGGCGCTCCATCGGCAGATGGGCGCCGCCGACGCCAACGTTAATAGCCTGTCGGCGGATGACGTGGCGCTGGCCTCGGTCAAACCGCGTATCGAAAACGCCTGGCCGGATGCGGTCAGCGATGACGACTTCGATACCGACGCCGAAGGGCGCGCCATTCTGAAGGCGACGCCGCCGATCAAACGCACCACCATGTTCCCGGAAGCCTGGCGCACCAACCCGGTGGCGCGCTTCTGGGATTCTCTGCTGGGGCGGTCGCCGCACAATCGGCACGCCACCAAAGAGGAGGCCGAGGCCGAGAACCGCTGGCGTACCGTCGGCTCCATGCGCCGCTATGTGCTGCTGGTGCTGATGCTGGTGCAAACCGGCATCGCCACCTGGTACATGAAAACCATCTTGCCTTATCAGGGCTGGGCGCTGATCGATCCTATCGCCATGCTTGATCAGGATCTGATGCAGTCAGTGTTGCAGCTGCTGCCGTATGTGCTGCAAACCGGCATTCTGATCCTGTTCGCCGTGCTGTTCTGCTGGGTCTCGGCCGGTTTCTGGACCGCGCTGATGGGCTTCCTGCAGCTGCTGATCGGCAAGGACAAATACAGCATTTCCTCCACCATCAAGGGCGATGAGCCGATCAATCCGGCGCACCGCACTGCGCTGATCATGCCGATCTGCAACGAAGACGTCGAACGCGTGTTCGCCGGCCTGCGTGCGACCTATGAGTCCGTCGCTGCGACCGGTCAGCTGGAACACTTCGATATCTACGTGCTGAGCGACAGCTACGATCCGGACATCTGCGTGGCCGAGCAAAAGGCGTGGATGGAGCTGTGCCGCGATGTCGATGGCCACGGCCGCATCTTCTATCGCCGCCGCCGCCGCCGCGTCAAACGCAAGAGTGGCAACATCGACGACTTCTGCCGTCGCTGGGGCGGTGAGTACAGCTACATGGTGATCCTGGATGCCGACAGTGTGATGAGCGGCGAATGCCTCACCGGGCTGGTGCGCCTGATGGAAGCCAACCCGAACGCCGGCATCATCCAGTCGGCGCCGAAGGCGTCCGGCATGGATACCCTGTATGCGCGCGTGCAGCAGTTCGCCACCCGCGTTTACGGGCCGTTGTTCACCGCTGGCCTGCATTTCTGGCAGCTGGGCGAGTCGCACTACTGGGGGCACAACGCCATCATCCGCGTGAAGCCGTTTATCGAGCACTGTGCGCTGGCGCCGCTGCCGGGCGAGGGCTCTTTCGCCGGGTCTATCCTGTCGCACGACTTCGTTGAAGCGGCGCTGATGCGCCGCGCCGGCTGGGGCGTGTGGATCGCTTACGATCTGCCGGGCAGTTATGAAGAGTTGCCGCCAAACCTGCTGGACGAGCTGAAGCGCGACCGTCGCTGGTGTCACGGCAACCTGATGAACTTCCGCCTGTTCCTGGTGAAAGGCATGCACCCGGTGCACCGCGCGGTGTTCCTTACCGGTGTCATGTCCTACCTGTCGGCGCCGCTGTGGTTTATGTTCCTGGCGCTCTCCACCGCATTGCAGGTGGTGCATACGCTGATGGAGCCGCAATACTTCCTGCAGCCACGGCAGCTGTTCCCGGTCTGGCCGCAGTGGCGGCCCGAGCTGGCGATAGCGCTGTTCTCCACCACGCTGGTGCTGCTGTTCCTGCCGAAGTTGCTCAGTATTGTGCTGATCTGGGCCAAGGGCGCGAAAGAATACGGCGGGGCGTTCCGTCTGTTCATTTCGATGCTGATGGAAATGCTGTTCTCGGTGCTGCTGGCGCCGGTGCGCATGCTGTTCCATACCGTGTTCGTGGTGAGCGCCTTCCTCGGTTGGGAGGTGGTGTGGAATTCGCCGCAGCGTGACGATGATGATACGCCGTGGGGCGAAGCGTTCCGCCGCCATGGCTCGCAGATGTTGCTGGGCCTGGTGTGGGCCGGCGGCATGGCGTGGCTGGATCTGCGCTTCCTGTGGTGGTTGGCGCCGATCGTGTTCTCGCTGATCCTGTCGCCGTTTGTGTCGGTGTTGTCGAGCCGCGCAACGCTGGGCATGAAAAGCAAACGCGCCAAGCTGTTCCTGATCCCGGAAGAGTACAACCCGCCGCGTGAGCTGTTGGCGACGGAGGAATATCTGCATCTCAACCGCAACCGCGCGCTGACCAACGGCTTTATGCATGCGGTGGTCAATCCATCCTTCAATGCGCTGGCGACGGCGTTGGCGACGGCGCGTCACCATCTGCGCGCGACGCTCGATCGCAATCGTGAGGAGCGGGTGAACGAAGCGCTGCAGTTGGGGCCTGAGAAGCTGGTGAAGGGCAAACGTCTGGAGCTGCTGAGTGATCCGGTCACGCTGGCTCGTTTGCATCAGCGCGTCTGGCTGTTGCCGGAAGGCGCCGCCTGGCGTGAGCATTATCAGCAGTTGCCGCACAACCCGCTGGCGCACCCTACGGGCCGGCGTTAATTGCTAATCGGCAACGCTCAGACGGGGAATGCGCATGGCGCATTCCCCGTTTTTTTTACCTTTTGCTTACGTGCGCCGGTACCGGTGGAGAAAGGGAACTGTGATAGACTGCGGCCGATGCGTTGTTCACTCGCGAAACAACCCCTTGCTCAGAGTCAATGTCGTGAAGCTCTCTTCCTATCTTCGGCTGGCCTGCGTGACGGCCGGCGTGATGACACTCACCGGCTGCGGCAGCATTATCAGCCGCACCGTGCCCGGTGCGGGGCATGGCCACCAGTACTATCCCGGCGTGCAGTGGGATCTGCGCGATACGCCCTGGCGCTACGTCACGGTGATAGATGTGCCGCTGTCGATGGTGGTGGACACCTTTATGCTGCCGTTCGATGCGCAACACGGCCCCTATGAATAAACCCGTTCAGCGGGTGGCGAACACCACCAACTGATAGCCTTTCTGCCCGCAATGGAAAGGCGCCAGCACCGTCATCCCCAGCCCTTGCACGTGAGCGGCCAACGAATGCGGATTGTCGTCGTCGATAAACAGTGCGCCCACGTCGTAATCATGGCGGGTGTGCGCTTTGACTGCGGCGTAGAGGCGCTTTAATACGCCTTTGCCGCGCCAGGCGATGCCGAGGCAAACCGGGCCGTAGAGAAACACCCGCTGCTCACGCAGCGGCCGTCCGGCGAAGGACTGCGTGGCGAGCGTCGCCAGCATCGCATCCACCACCGGCGGCCGCGGTTGCACGTCGGCGGGCATCAGGCAAACGAACCCTGCTAGTTGGTTCTCCTGTTCGGCCACTAGTATGCCGATGCCGCGGTTGATCGCCGTCAGCTGCGCCTCATTCATGCGCGATACGATAAATCCCTGCCGTTTTTGGCGCTCGTCGAGCGCTTCCGGCACGTTTTCCCCCTGCAGTTGCAAAATGGCGGGGTAGTCGGTAGGGCGGGCCCGGCGGATAATCATGCTGCCTCCTTGGCGATAAAAACGTGGTGCGGGTTAACGTTCATCCCATTCATCGGCCGCGGCCTGGCCTTCTTCGGTATCCAGCGGCGGCTCGAGCTGGAAGTCGCCTTCTTCCCATTCGTACAGGGTATTTTCGTCTATCCACTCGGCGGTGATCTCTACCTCGTCGTAGTCACCGTCAAAGATCGCCTGCGCCGCCGCACCGCTGCGCAGCGGCAGGCATTCCACCGTTTCGCCTTCTTCTTCGAAGAACTCCGCTTGCCACATCGTGTCGCCATCCTGCATCACGTACTTTTGCAGATTAAACTGCTGCGGCACCGGCGGTTCGTCATCGCCGCCGCCTTCGGCGGTGTCGATAAACTCTTCACGTGCGGCCTCGATGGCTTCTTCCAGGGTTGCATACAGGCTCATGTTCGCCTCCGTTGACAATGAGAGTAGAGCGCCCGGCGCACTGCCGGTGCGGTGGGATAAACGTCAAAACTAATTGTTGTCTCACTGGCGCAGGATGCAAATTTTTTTGTTGTCCGCTTTGCGACGACGGTTGTCCGCAAAGCGGGAGAAGAGGAGGCGATGGCGGGAAATAATGGCGCTATCGTTCACTCAGGTGCCAGGAGAAGCCCATGTTAATCGACCCTTCAAGCAAATACCGACCGTTCCCGCCGGTGGCGTTGCCGGACCGCCAATGGCCTGCGCGTACCCTGCGGCAGGCGCCGCGCTGGTGCTCCAGCGATCTGCGTGACGGCAACCAGGCGTTGGCGGAGCCGATGGATAACGCGCGCAAGCGCGAGTTCTATCAATTGTTGTTGCAGTGCGGTTTCAAAGAGATTGAGGTGGCTTTCCCTTCGGCGTCGCAAACGGATTTTGACTTTGTACGCGCGCTGATCGACGAGCGGCTGATCCCGGACGACGTCACGATCCAGGTGCTGACGCAGTCGCGTGACGATCTGATCGACCGCACCTTCGAGGCGCTGCAGGGGGCGCCGCGGGCTATCGTGCATCTGTATAACGCCACGGCGCCGATGTTTCGCGATATCGTGTTCCGCCAGGATAAGGCGGCGACCGTGGCGCTGGCGGTGAACGGCGCGCGGCGCATTCGCCGGCAGTGCGAGGCGCAGCCCGATACCGCCTGGTGCTTCGAATATTCGCCGGAAACCTTCTGTTTTACTGAGTTAGAGTTTGCGCTGGAGATCTGCGAAGCAGTGGCGGGGGTTTGGCAGCCGGGGCCGCAGCGGCCGATGATCATCAACCTGCCGGCGACGGTGGAAGTGAGCACGCCCAACGTGTATGCCGATCAGATCGAATGGTTCTGCCGTCACTTCAGCCGTCGCGCCGATGTGGCGATCAGCGTGCATCCGCATAACGATCGCGGCACCGGCGTGGCCTGTGCGGAGCTGGCCTTGCTGGCCGGCGCCGATCGGGTCGAAGGCTGCCTGTTCGGCAACGGAGAGCGCACCGGCAACGTCGATCTGGTCACGCTGGCGTTGAATCTCTATACCCAGGGCGTGGCGCCGGGTCTCGACTTCAGCCGCCTGAAGCAGGTGGTGGAGGTGGTGGAGCAGTGCAATCAGCTGCCGGTGCATCCTCGCCATCCTTATGCCGGCGAGTTGGTGTTTACCGCCTTCTCCGGTTCGCATCAGGATGCGATTAAAAAAGGCTTCGCCGCCCAGCGCCAGCGCCAGGATGGCTGGTGGCAGGTGCCTTACCTGCCGCTCGATCCCGCCGATGTCGGCTGCAGCTATGAGGCGGTGATCCGGGTCAACAGCCAGTCCGGCAAAAGCGGGGCCGCCTGGCTGTTGGAACAAAATCACGGGCTGGCGTTGCCGCGCGGTTTGCAGATTGATTTCAGCCAGGTGGTGCAGCGCGCGACCGACGGCAGCGGCAAGGAAATGAGCGGCGCGCAGCTGTGGCGCTTATTCCGCGACACCTATGGGCTGGTGGAGCAACCGCGCTTGCAGCTGCTGAGCTACCAGACGGAAAGCCACGGCGTAGAGGCCTACAGCTTCAATGCGCGGGTTGCCTGCGAGGGAGAGCCGCTGCGCCTGCAGGGGGCCGGCAACGGTCTGCTGTCCAGCGCGGTGGATGCGCTGCGCCAGCGCTTCGGCTTGCCGCTGGCGATCGAGGATTACCACGAACATACGCTGGGGCACCAGAGCGACAGCCGGGCGGTGGCCTATATTCGCTGCTCGTTGCCGCAGGGTGAGGCGACCTACGGCGTTGGCATCGACGTCGACTCCGCCAGCGCCTCGCTGCAGGCGCTGCTCAACGTCGCCGGGCGCTATCTGGCGTCAACGTCGGCGCGGCCGGGCTGAAATAGTCGCTGGGTGCTACTCCCAGCAGCCGGCGGAACATGGCGCTGAACGCGCTGGGGCTGTCATAGCCGAGATCCAGCGCCACTTCCAACACCGAGCGGCCGGTCGCCAGCGCGTTCAGCGCCGCCAGCAAACGGGCGCGTCGCACCCAGTCGCTAAAATGCAGCCCGGTTTCGCGCTGGAAGCGCCGCGACAGGGTGCGTCCGCTGACGCTGAGATGAGCGGCCGCCTGTTCCAGCGTCCAGGGCTGCGCCAGCGTAGCCTGGATATGGCGGCACAGGGCGAGCAGCGATGCCTCACGCGGTTCAGGCAGGTGCAGCGGCAGGATCGGCAGCATCCGCAACTCATCCAGAATCAGTTCCATTACGCGCTCATCGCGTCCGCCGCTCGGGTAATCGGGCGCAATCTCCATCGCACAGATAATCAACTCGCGCAGCAGCGGAGAAACCTGCACCACCTGGCATTGGGCCGGCAGATCGGCGCGCGCCAGCGGATCGACGAACAGCGTCCTGGCCGCCACCTGGCCGGTAATGCGCAGACTGTGCACCACCTTAGCCGGCACCCAGACGCCGCGGCCGGGCGGCACCACCCAACTGCCGAGCCGGGTCGTGACCTGCACCACGCCGCTCAGGCTGTGAATCAGCTGCGCGCAGTGATGGTAGTGATCCGGCTCGCTGTCGCCGTGGCGATAATCCTTGGCCAACGGCCGGACAGGCTGGTCGGGCGGCAGAACGTCGTGAAACAACAGCATCGTAAGCAGGCTCCGCGCGGCAAAAGGGGGAAGACAGCATGCCATGCGGCGTTGTTTCACACCAGTCTGTGGCACGGTAAGGCGAAATGGTTTATAAAATAATATTATATAATTTTATAAACTGATGGAGAGGCAATGGATATTGATGCGATGCGCAAGGCGGCGGCGAAGGCTGGCGCGATGCTGCGCACCTTGGGCAACGAAGATCGGCTGCTGCTGCTGTGCCGGCTCAGCCAGGGCGAGATGGCGGTGAGCGAGCTGGCGCAGGCGCTGGATATCCGCCAGCCGACGCTGTCCCAGCAGCTTGGCGTGCTGCGCGAGGAGGGATTGGTCTCCACCCGACGCGCCGGCAAGCAGATTTACTATGCGGTGGCCGATGCCAAAGCGCTGGCGCTGCTCCATACCCTGTATCAACTCTATTGCCCACAGCCGGAGAACCGCGATGACCATTGACTGGCAACACTTCACGCCGTATTCCGCGCTGGCGGGCGGAGCCATTATCGGCGCAGCGGTGGCGCTGCTGCTGCTGTTCAACGGCCGGATCGCCGGCATCAGCGGCATTACCGGCGGTTTATTGAGCGCGGGTGGCCGCGAGCGGGGCTGGCGCGCAGCATTTCTTGGCGGGTTGCTGATTTCCCCCTGGCTGTATGCTGCCGCAGCGGCTTTGCCGTCTGCTGAGATCGCGGCCGGCAGCGGCGGGCTGGCGGTAGCAGGGCTGTTGGTGGGGGTGGGGACACGATTGGGCAGCGGTTGCACCAGCGGGCACGGCGTGTGCGGCGTCGCGCGGCTGGCGCCGCGTTCGCTGGCCGCCACGGCGGTGTTTATGCTGCTGGGCTTTACGACCGTGTGGCTGATGCGCCACCTGCTGGGAGGGTGAGATGTTTAAATCCCTGTTGGCGCTGCTGAGCGGCGTGATTTTCGGTTTGGGGCTGATCGTCGCCGGCATGGCTAATCCGGCCAAAGTGTTGGCGTTTCTCGACGTTACCGGCCAGTGGGATCCTTCGCTGGCGCTGGTGATGGTTGGGGCGATCGCGGTGGTGGCGCCGGCCTTCTTGTGGGCGCGGCGACGCGAGCGGAGCCTGTTGGGCGAACCGCTGCAGATCCCGGCCGCCGGGCGTGTGGATCGCCGTTTGCTGGCGGGCAGCGCACTGTTCGGCGTCGGTTGGGGTATCGCGGGCATTTGCCCTGGCCCCGCCTGGGTGTTGGCGGGGGCGGAGATACAGCGGGTATGGCCGTTCCTGCTGGCGATGCTGGCGGGCATGGCGCTGTATGAGATTATCATGAGGCGGAGGCGTACATGTCGATAGCCAAGGCGGTGTTGCGCATCGCGCGCCCGACCGATCGGTTGCAAGAGATTGCCGCGCTGTATTGTTGCGGGCTGGGGTTCGAAAAGCTGGGCGAGTTTGTCGATCATCAGGGCTTTGACGGCATAATGATCGGCCATCCGCAGCATGCCTACCATCTGGAGTTCACGCAGCATCGCGGGGTGCGGGTCGGGCAGGCGCCGACGCAGGATCATCTGCTGGTGTTTTATCTGCCGGATGAGAACGCATGGCGAGCCGCGTGCGAGCGGATGCGGGCGGCGGGATTCCTGGCGGTCACCGCCTATAACCCCTATTGGGATAGGGCGGGGCAAACCTTTGAAGATCCTGACGGCTACCGGGTGGTCCTGCAACATCAGGCCTGGCAAGGATAAAAAAAACCGGCGCCTTGAGCGCCGGTTTGCGAGATAAAAACGGGGTATCCGTCAGACGCTGGTCGCCGGTTTCTGCGCGCTCTTGGTCTGGGTATTTTCCAGCATGCGGCGAATCGGCACGATCAGCACGATAAGCACGGCGGCGCAGATCAGCAGCGCGACTGAGCAGCGAGCGAACAGATCCGGCAGCATATCCAGTTGGTCGGCCTTGACGTGGCCGCCGATCAGACCGGCCGCCAGGTTGCCCAGCGCGCTGGCGCAGAACCACAGCCCCATCATTTGCCCGCGCATTCTCTCCGGCGCCAGCAGCGTCATGGTGGCCAGGCCGATCGGGCTCAGGCACAGCTCACCCAGCGTCAGCATCAGGATACTGCCCACCAGCCACATCGGCGATACGCCGGCGCCGCCGTTGCTCAGCACATTCTGCGCGGCCAGCATCATCAGGCCGAAACCGCCGGCGGCGCACAGGATACCGATCACGAACTTGGTAATGCTGCTCGGGCGCACGTTATTGCGCGCGAGCGCAGGCCAGGCCCAGCTGAACACCGGCGCCAGCAGGATGATGAACAGGGCGTTGATCGACTGGAACCACACCGCCGGGATCTCGAAGCCGCCGACCATGCGATTGGTGTAATCGTTGGCGAACAGGTTGAACGAGGTCGGTTTCTGTTCAAACGCCGACCAGAAGAACGCGGCGGAGATCAGCAGGATAAAGCACACCAGCAGGCGAGCACGCTCTTTGCGGCTCAGGCCGGCAAAGGCGAACAGATAGATGAAGTACAGGGTGACCGACGCGGCGATCACGTACACCAGCACGCTGGCTACTTCGACCGGATTGATGACGATGGTGCCCTGAGCGATCAGCACGATGACCACAGCCAGGCCTACCGCCAATGCCAGCAGCCAGGCGCCGACGCCTTTTTTCTTCGCGACCGGGCTGTTCCAGGTGGAGTCCAGGCCCACTTCGCGGTCATAGCGTTTCATCGCCGGGACGGCGAACATGCGGAAGATCACCAGCGCCACCAGCATCCCGATACCGCCGATGCCGAAGCCCCAGTGCCAGCCGTGTGACTTGATCAGCCAGCCGGAGATCAACGGGGCGATGAACGAACCGATGTTGATGCCCATGTAGAACAGCGAGAAACCGCCGTCGCGGCGCGCATCGCCTTTCTTGTACAGTGTGCCGACCATCACCGAGATACAGGTCTTGAACAGGCCGGAACCGAGCACGATGAACATCAGGCCGATGAAGAACAGGTTGGTGCCCATCACCGCGGACAGGGCGATCGACAGGTGGCCGAGGGCGATCAGAATCGAACCGTACCAAACGGCCTTGCGTTGGCCGAGCCAGTTGTCCGCCAGCCAGCCGCCCGGCAGTGCCGCCAGGTACATGCTGCCGGCGAAGATGCCGACGATCGCCGACGCGTTCTCGCGCGCGAGACCCAGACCGCCGTCGTACACGGTGGCGGCCATAAACAGGATCAGCAGCGGACGGATGCCGTAGAACGAAAAGCGCTCCCACATTTCGGTGAAGAACAGAGAACCCAGCGGATAGGGATGGCCGAAGAAGGTCCGGCTTTCTGACTTATTGACAGAGGATTGCATAACGATTTCCCAATAAAAAGGCGCTGCATGGCTGCAGCCCGTACTGTGGTTGTATGTGTATTTAATGAAGGCGATCCGCCCAATGCGGATTACCTGACAAAACCGCGGCTGCAACGCTGATAAACCGTGGAAAGCGTGCTGACCTTTTCTTCACTTGGCCGATGGTTCACATCTGGCGTGATATTATTTAACCATTTGATAACTGGTCGTTGGTTTTGTCTAGTACCTGTATCCCATTTTTTAGACGAAAAGTCGACAAGCATCTCCTTTTCTGGTTTTTCTGTTGGTTGTGGCAGGAATATGATTGACAGCGGGTTTTATGCGCTAAAAGTTAATTAATTGTTGATAAACAAGGTGTTGTAGTAAGAATGTTCCGAGTGGGGCGAAAATTCGCCGGCCCGCAGGAAGCATTATTAAAAGTAGGGGAAACGCGAGGTTGATCCGGCCAATCGCGGAAATTGGCGATAAATGCAGCTATTGCTCTTCCTGCAGGGTGTCTTCCCGCATATAGCCCGGCCGCCGCCGCAGACACCACCAGGAATAACCGGCGTTGAACAGCACCACCAAAGCGGTGACGGCGAAGACCGCGCGAAAACCGTAGCCGGCGGAGACCGCGGCGCCGAGCAGCGGGCCGCTGACGTTGCCGACGTCGCGGAACGACTGGTTGTAGCTGAAAATTCGGCCGGCGACCTGATTGGTGCAGTTATAAATCAACAGCGTCTGTACCGCCGGCAGCAGCGCGCCGTCGGCCGCCCCCAGCAGAAAGCGCAGTACGCCGAGCTGCCACGGCGTTTGCACGAACGCCATCGGGATCAGCAGCAGCACCGAGACGATCAGCATAAAGACCAGAATGCGTTCCGGGCCGATGCGATCGCCCAGTTTGCCCAGCCGTGGGGCGCTCATCAATGCCGCGACGCCGGGCACCGAGGCGATCAGCCCGCTGATAAACGCCAGATTATGGGTCGCGCCGGCCAGATCGCGCACATACAGCGTCAGGATCGGGGCAATTGAGCCGGTGGCGATCTGGATGATCATGGTGGTGACGAACAGGCTGAGCACCAGCTTCGGGTTCTTCAGCGAGGCGAACACCTGTTTTGCGTGCAACATGTCGCGCTTTTGCACCGGGGTGAATTGCTCTTTGACATACAGCAGCGTCAGCACGAAGCAGACGAACAGCACCGCGGCGGTGATATAAAACACCGGGCGCAGCCCGTACAGATCGGCCAGCAGGCCGCCGATCAGCGGGCCGACCAGCGCACCGCCGACGCCGCCGGTAGACAGGGTGCCGAGCGCCCAGCCGCTGCGGTTGCGCGGCACCTGGGTGGCGATCAGCGCGTTGGCGTTGGGAATGAACCCGCCGAGCAGCCCCAGCACCGCACGCAGCGCGAGAAACTGCCAGACCGTTTGCGCCATGCCCATCAGCACCATGACGATCGCCATGCCCAACGCCGAGCGCAGCAACATCAGTTTACGGCCGCGTCGGTCGGCCAGGGCGCCCCAGAACGGCGCGGCGATAGCGGAAAACAGGAAGGTAATGCTGAACAGCAGACCGGACCACATGTTGAGCGCCTGATGGCCGGTTACGCCCAGGGTCTCGACGTACAGCGGCAGAAACGGCATCACCAGGCTGAAGGCGGCGCCGGTGAGAAAGCACCCTACCCAGGCGACGAAAAGGTTGCGTTTCCAGTTAACGGGTTCTGCTGCCGAAGCCATAAATGTCCATTGCCGAAAGGTGACGCGTTTTGCCGGCGGCAAAAAGATGAGGGGCAAAACGTGAAAGTTAGCCTGATAAGTATGCGCCGCCGGCGCGGCTACGGCAAACCAGAGGACGGGAATAGGGCGAAAAATGAAATAAAGTTTTAAAAATGACGCTTAAACCTTATTCCGCGCTTGGCGCGCGGAATTTTCAGCGTTTTATAGGCCGGCCAGCGCCTCGAAACCGGCGGCGGTGGTGGTGGCGCTAAAGTCAGTGACCTCGTAGTGGGCCACGGCGTTGAACGGATCTTCGGCCAGGATGGCGTCCAGCCGCGCGCGCTCAATGCCCTTGGCCAGGATCACGCCGCCGGTGCGGGGATTCTTGCGGCCGGAGGCGATGAAGGTGCCGTCCTGAAAATATTTCTTAAGCCAGGCGATGTGCCCGTCAAGGTGGCTGTCGACGTCGGCGATCGGGCGATGGTAGGTCAGGCTGACAATGTACATGGCGGCTCCGGGGTTGGCGGCAAAGGCTTTACCATCCCACCCTCGCCGTCGATTCTCAAGAGGCGCGCAATAAAAAACCCGCCGGCGGCGGGTTTGCTTTATCAGTAGAGCGAAGGCTCGCCTTCCGGGCGGGTCTTGAAGCGGCGATGCAGCCACATATATTGATCCGGCGCCATCAGGATCTCTTTTTCCACCACTTTATTCATAAAGGCGGCGGCGTCGAGTTCGTTATCCAGCGGGAAGTTTTCCACCGCCGGCTGCATGATCAGCTCATAGCCTTTGCCGTCCGGCAGGCGGCGCGGGGTGAACGGAATGATCGCCGGTTTGCCCATCCGCACCAGCACGTAACTGCCGGTGGTGGTGGCGGCTTTGTCTACCGCGAACAGCGGCACGAATACGCTGCTGCGCGGGCCGTAGTCGTGATCCGGCGCATACCAGATGATATCGCCCTGTTTCAGGGCGCGGATCATGCCTTTGATGTCTTTGCGATCCAGCATCGATTTGTTGGAACGCATGCGGCCCCAGGTTTGCAGCCAGTCCATCAGCTTGTTGTCGTGCGGGCGGTAAACGCCGATGCCCGGGTTGTGAATGCCGAAGATGCGCGCGCCCAGCTCCAGCGTCAAAAAGTGCAGGCCAATCAGCAACACGCCCTGCTGGTTGTCGCGGGCTTTTTGGATGTGCTCCAGGCCGCTGACCTTGAACCAGCGCTCGATGCGCCAGTTGGGCCAGAACCACGCCATGCCGGTTTCAAACAGCCCCATGCCGACCGATTCGAAATTCTTTACTACCAGCGCATCGCGTTCGGTCTGCGGCATGTCGGGAAAACAGAGCTCGAGGTTACGCTGGGCGATAGCGACGCGTCGCTTGAGAAAGCGCATGGAAAATCGCCCAATCGAGGTGCCGAGCCAGTAGATGACGGGGTAAGGCAGCAACACCAGCAGATACAGCAAGCCGATGCCGACCCAGGTCAGCCAGTAGCGCGGGTGCAATAAGGAACGATTGAAAGTAGGAACTTGAGTCATGGGTTCTCTGTTTGAATACGGTTGTTTAAGTGTAATGACAGAGTCATAGCATGGTCTGGCAGCCGGGTGAGCTCGGCGGCAAGGTTCGTTTCTGCCGTTTGTTTGCGACTATTGTGGCATTTTTCTGGCGATCCGGGAAAACACAACGCATTAAAATCCCTTTTTGGGCGTTAAATATGCATCGAATGCCGAATTTTTCCACAATCTTTCCTGCCAAAGATAATGGCGATATTATTGCTGGTAATTATTCAGAGGGTAAATATGTTGGCACCATGGATCAGTGCGGGGCTGCTGGTTTTGGGCGCGGCGGTCGGCAGCGTCGGCGCGCATCTGCAGGTGAACGCGATATTGGCGCTCGCCGGCGTGATGATGGCGCTCGGTATGCTGGCTTCCGCGTTTACCGAAGGCGGCGGACGCTGAACGGGGCGTTTGCGCCAGGGCTGCGCGGCGGCGGTTTTTCGGGTATGATGTGCGCCGCGCGCGGGCCGGCAGGCTGCGCGCGATGATCAGTCACCTCCCGAAAGACAGGAAAGTACACCATGCCAGTGTTACATAACCGAATTTCTAATGAGGAACTGAAGGCGCGCATGCTGGCGGAAACCGAGCCGCGCACCACAGTTTCTTTTTACAAATATTTCTCCATCGACGATCCCAAAGCGTTTCGCGACAGCCTGTACGTTCAGTTCGAAAAATTGAAGGTGTTCGGCCGCATCTACGTGGCGAAAGAGGGCATCAACGCGCAGATCAGCGTGCCGCAGCATAACTTCGACGCGTTCAAAGCCGCGCTGTTCGCCTCGCACCCGGCGCTGGATCAGGTTCGCCTGAATATCGCGCTCGAAGACGACGGCAAATCCTTCTGGGTGCTGCGCCTCAAGGTGCGCGAGCGCATCGTGGCCGACGGCATCGATGACGAGAGCTTTGACCCAAGCAACGTCGGCGAATATCTGCAGGCCGATCGCGTCAATCAGATGATCGACGATCCGAATACGGTGTTCGTCGATATGCGCAACCACTATGAGTACGAAGTCGGTCACTTCGAAAACGCCATCGAGGTGCCGTCGGATACCTTCCGCGATCAGCTGCCGATGGCGGTGGAGATGCTGCAGGACAGCAAAGACAAGAATATCGTCATGTACTGCACCGGCGGCATTCGCTGTGAAAAAGCCAGCGCCTATATGCTGCACAACGGTTTTAAAAACATCTACCACGTGGAAGGCGGGATCATCGAGTACACCCGCAAAGCGAAAGAACAGGGGTTGCCGCTGAAGTTTATCGGCAAAAACTTCGTGTTCGATGAGCGCATGGGCGAGCGCATCTCCGACGATGTGATCGCCAACTGCCACCAGTGCGGCGCGCCGTGCGACACTCATACCAACTGCAAGAACGACGGCTGCCATCTGCTGTTCATTCAGTGCCCGAGCTGCGCCGCCAAGTTTGAAGGATGCTGCAGCGAGATTTGCCGCGAAGAGCTGAAGCTGCCGCGCGAAGAGCAGCGCGCGCGCCGTGCCGGCCGTGAAAATGGCGTCAAGATCTTCAATAAGTCGAAAGGCTTGCTGCAGACCACGATGCACATTCCGGCACCGGAAGAAGAAGGCCCAGCTCGCTGAGCCTGAGGAAATGAGAAGCCCGGCCGGCAAGCCGGGCTTTTTTTTATTTCTCGCGCACGCCTTCTACGGAGATGATCAGCTCAACGTCTTGCGACGCCGGGCCCAGATCGGTGGTGATGCCGAAATCTTTCAGCTTGATCTTGCCGTTGGCTTCAAAGCCGGCGCGGTAGCCGCCCCACGGATCGTTGCCCTGGCCAATCAGTTTGGCATCGAGCGTAACCGGTTTGGTGACGCCGTTCAGCGTCAGGTTGCCGACCACCGCATAACCGTCGCCGTTTTTCTTCACTTCGGTGGATTCAAACTTGGCCTGCTTGTTCTTCTCCACGTTGAGGAATTCGGCGCTGCGCAGGTGCTTGTCGCGCTCGGCATGGTTGGTGTCGACGCTGGCGGTATTGATGGTCACGTTGACCTTGTCCTTCGAAGGATCTTTTTCGTCGAAGGTGAAGCCGCCGTCGAAGTCTTTAAAGCTGCCGTACAGCCAGCTGTAGCCCAGATGCTGGATGCGGAACTCGATAAAGGCGTGCTGGCCCTGTTTGTCGATCTTGTAGTCCGCCGCCAGTGCGGAACCGGCGCTCAGCAGCAGGGCGCCTGCGGTCAGGCCCAATACGGTCTTTTTCAACATAGCAATCTCCATAAATCCAAAGGTTAATCGGCGCTGCTACCCAGCATCCGTTTCAAAGTGACATCACGATCGATAAAGTGATGTTTAAGCGCGGCCAGCCCGTGCAGTACCGATAGCACTACCACGGCCCAGGCCAGGTAAAGGTGTATGGCGCCGGCGGTGTCGGCCTGTTCCGCCATGCCGGTCACGGTGGCGGGCACGTCGAACCAGCCGAATACGCTGATCGGTTGGCCGTCGGCGGTGGAGATCAGATAGCCGCTGATCAGAATGCCGAACAGCACGGCGTACAGCGCCAGATGCGCGAGGATGGCGCTGACGCGAGTGAGGCGGCCATAGCTGGCCAGAGGTTTGGGCGGCGGTGAGACAAAGCGCCAGATCACGCGGATCACCATCACGATGAACAGCAGCGTGCCGATGCTTTTGTGGATCTCCGGCGCCTGGTGGTACCAGACGTCGTAATAGCCCAGCGTGACCATCCACAGGCCGAGCGCGAACATGCCGTACACCGTCAACGCCACCAGCCAGTGGATCAACACTGACACATGGCCGAAACGATCGGCGGTATTTTTCCAGAGCATCCTGTTTCCTTCGATTACCGATTGGCTGGCTGCAATAATTAAACTTTAGGAAACATAAAATCAATAATAAATTTAACTATGTTACTTCTTAGAAATATTAGTCAGTGAATTTGTTTGAGATGTTCGGGCTTCATCAGATAAATCGTTGAAGATGATATTGTTTCTCTCGCCCCGTGATTGTGCTAGTTGTTGAAAATTAGGCTTATTATCTATTAATGTCAGCTTTTGTCATTTTACGTAAACCTCGCGTGAGTTGCTCGGTGGAATTATTTGTTGGCAAACGTTATGCCTATTTTTTGCGGCAAAGAGCAGGGCGGAAAGATTAACGTTGTCGAACGGTTTCGCTAAATCCCCTGCGGTGCAGCGGCGGATTTTGCTACCATTAGCGCCAAGAGTCGGCTCTTGGTGGCCGGTTAACCCAGTGAAATAACAAGGAAACGTCATGGGCCGAACCCGAGTGACCGACAGCAGCCTGCGTCTGGCCGTCCTGCTGGCGATGTTGGTGATCATTCTGGCCGGGGTGAAAGCCGCCGCCGACATCGTGGTGCCGTTTTTGCTGGCGGTATTTCTCGCTATGGTGTTGAACCCGCTGGTGGCGATGCTGGAACGCAAGCGGGTGCCGCGTATCGTCGGGGTGACGCTGCTGGTGACGGCGGTGATCGTGGTTGTGATGCTGTTTATCGGCATGCTGGGCGCTTCGCTGAACGAGTTCGCCCGCTCGCTGCCGCAGTACCGCGGCATGATGATCGAGAAACTGCGCGAGCTGCAGCATTACGCCGATCGCTTCAATATCAGCCTCTCCAGCGAAGCGATGCTGCAGTATGTCGATCCCAGCGCGGCGATGAATCTGGTCACCCGCATGCTGGGGCACCTGTCTGGCGCCATGACCAACGTCTTCCTGCTGCTGATGACCGTGGTGTTTATGCTGTTCGAAGTGCAGCTGCTGCCTTACAAGCTGCAGCAGGCGCTGGATAAGCCGAACGAGGGGCTCGCCGCGATGCGGCGGGCGCTGGACGGCGTGACGCGCTATCTGGTGATTAAAACCATCATCAGCCTGGCCACCGGGGTGATCGTCTGGATCTTCCTGGCGGCGGTCGGCGTGCGTTTTGCCTTTATCTGGGGGCTGCTGGCGTTTCTGCTCAACTATATTCCCAATATCGGCTCGGTGTTGGCCGCCATTCCGCCGCTGATTCAGGCGCTGCTGTTCAACGGATTGGGGGATGCGCTGGTGGTGGCGGGCGGCTTTATCGCTGTCAACATGGTGATCGGCAATATCCTCGAGCCGCGCGTGATGGGGCGCGGGCTGGGGCTGTCGACGCTGGTGGTGTTCCTGTCGCTGATCTTCTGGGGCTGGCTGCTCGGCCCGGTGGGCATGTTGCTGTCGGTGCCGCTGACGATCGTGGCGCGCATCGCGCTGGAGACCACCGAGGGCGGCTATCGGCTGGCGGTTATCCTGGGGGACGGCCGCCCGCCGCGCCAGCCTCCGGCGGCGCCGGAGTGAGGAAGATTTTTCCGCTCACGCCAGGTTGTGCGGCATGCTGCAGCGCCGCTGCGTACTGATGCAAAGGATAAATCGCGGCGGGTGGGCGCAGCGCCAGCTGGCCGCGCCGCAGCAGCTGGAACAACTGATAAAACGCCATCTGCCATTGCGCCGGCGCCGCCTGTGCGTTCCATTTGCGCAGGTGGAACAGCGAAGCGCGCAGCTTTAACTCGTCCACCACGCGCCGCCAGTCTACCTGGCGGCCGCTCAGCAGGCCCAGCGCCACAAAATCGCCGCCGGAGCGCACCGCCCGCGCCAATTGCAATCCGTCTTCTCCACCGATGCAGTCGATGGCCGCACGGGCGCCAAAATTCGTCATTTCCACCAGCTGCGGCGCTTCGATAACGCGCCAGGCGCCAGCGGCCAGCAACGCCTGGCGATGAGCGGCGTTGCGCGCCACGACCGCCAGACGAATGCCGCGCAGCGCCGTCAGCTGCGCCAGCAGCAGGCTGACAGCGGAGCCGCCGCCGTTGAGCAGCAGTACGTCGCCGGCGTTGAGCGGCAGCCATTGCGTCAACAGCACCCAGCAGGTGAGCGGGTTGATATAGATTTGCGCTGCGCCAGCGTCGTCGATGTCGTCCGGCACCCAGATCACCCGATCCTCAGGCAGCGTGACGAAGGTTTGCCAACTGCCGTTACCCGCTACCGCCAGCGCGCGTCGGCCCGTTGAATGCCCATTCTGCGGATTGACGATGATGCCTACGCCTTCATATCCCGGCACCTGCGGCAGGGCGATGCGGTGCGCGTATTGGCCGTGGATCGGGATCAGATCGGAAGGGTTGATCGGGGCATAGCGCATCTGCAATAACCGCTGCCCGAGGCGCAGCAGCGGTCTGCTCATCTGCTGCAATTCCAGCACCTGGGTGGGATCGCCGAAGCGGCTGAAGCTCAATCGGGGAAATAACGGCGGCATGGCTTACATGACGAAGAAGAAATAGACATCCAACGCCAGCAGCACCAGCCACAGACAAAGGTAAAGCACCAGGTGCTCCCGCACATTGTTGACGATAGCCGCCAGTATTCGGTTTAACATTTCAGCCGCCTGAAGAGAAGGACCCTTGATTATAGTCCTTTTCTCGGCGTCTTTTATAGCGCGCCGCATGGGGGCGGTGGGCGAATGGCGATAAAAAAGCCTGCGTTATCGCAGGCTTGATGTTATACCGCCAGCAGCGCCAGCGGCGTCGAATTGGTTGGCGTGCTCGGTGGGTAGAAATAGCGCAGCACGTTATACAGCGAGTAGAACTCCAGCCGGTTGCGCGCGTTGATCTTCTCCGTGATGTGACGCTTGTGCACGTACACCGTATGCGAGCTGATCTGCAGCTTTTTCGCGATGCGGTAGTTGGGCATTTCCGCCATCCAATATTTCATTACCGTCAGTTCTTGCGGGCTGAACAGGGAACGCTCTTCGCCGTCATCGGCCAGCGCCAGCGGATTTTCGCGCAGCGTGCGTAAGGTGAGCGGCAGAATGCTTTTATTGAACAGAAAGGCATTATCGGCAATGCGCATTGGCGCTTCGCTGTAAGGATAAGGTGTATCGAGATAGATAAACAGCAAGGCGGACTGGCTGGCTTCCATAAATGCCTGCAGCTGTGCGTCCGCTTCGTTATAGCGGCATTGGTTGCTGAGGTTCACCAGAATGTGGCTCGGCTGAAAGCTGGCCAACAGCGGCGTAGCGTATTCAATGCTGTGGCAGCACTTGATCGTCGTAATCCCACTATCAGCAAAGTAGCTGGCTATACCGACCCGGGTGAAGCAGCATTCGTCCACGACAAGTAGTTTCATGGTGACGTCCTTGTTGAAAGCCGATGGAGCATATCTTCTGTAAAATAGGACTTACACTGCAAGTGTTCAATTCGGAAATTCAAATGCTGAATGCAAGAAATTTCCGTTATCAGAATTTTTACTTGGTATTTAAAAGAGTTAGCAGGTTAATAAATTGTAACCGGCAGATTTCGCTGTCCAGGGCGCGACGGGAACGTGGACAGCGAAATCCTTCGCTTAGCTGAATCGCTTCAGACCAAAGCTGGAGAGGTCAACCGGCGGCGCTTTGTCCTGCGCGAACAGCGCGGCGATCTCGCCCAGTGCGCTGGCGAACTTGAAGCCGTGGCCGCTCAATCCGCTGATGACCATCAGGCGATCGCAATCCGGCAGGGTATCGATAATAAAATCTTCGTCGGGGCTCATATCATAACTGCAGGCTTCGCCGTGTAAACATACGCCTACACCCGGCAAAAATTGCCGCAGGAAGGAGAAAACTTCCGTGCCGTCGCTGGCGTAGCTGCCGAAGGGTTTGCGCTGTTCGGGGGCATCCATCGGCTGGCCGCCGTCGTGTTTGCCCACTTTCAGGCCATCGTTATCCGCCGGGAAGCCGTAATAGTGCGTGCCGTCCTGCGCTTCGACGGTAAAGGCCGGGAAGCGATTGTTCACGCTGTAGCGGCCGTCCGCCTGATGCCAGGAGAATACCTTGCGCAATGGCGCGATAGGCAGCTGCGGCAACAGCGCTTTCACCCAGGTGCCTGCGGTGACCACCGCTTTTCGCGCCGTGAAACGCCCTTCGCCGGTGACGATCTCAACGCCGCCATCAATGGGGTTCACCGCGCTGACCGGGCAGTTGAACAGCTGGCTGCAACCGGCCTCTTTCGCCAGTTTGATCAGGCTGGCAACCGCCTGTTCGGAGCGCAGGAAGCCGGCGTCTGGCTCGAAGACGCCGACGTAACCTTCCGGCGCGCGGAATTCCGGCCAGCGTTGAGCGATCTGTTCGGCGCTGAGGGTTTGCGCATTCAGGCGAAACTTTTGCGCGCTCTGCTGAGCATTGCGAATGAATTCGGAGTGCTGCGGCCCCAGGTTGAGTACGCCGCACGACTGGAACAGTTCTTCACCGGATTGCTGAATCAGCGCATTCCACAGCGCCTGTGCACGCAGCACCAGCGGCACGTACTTTTCACCTTCGCCGTAAGCGTGACGAATGATGCGGGTATCGCCGTGATGGCTGCCGTTGCGGTGTGGAGGAATGGCGCTGTCGATCATCAGCGCTTTCAAACCGGCCCGGGTAGCGTAATACCCTGCCGCCGCGCCGACTGAACCGCTGCCCACCACGATCAAATCATATTCCACGTGCCCACCCTCTCTGATAGCAATTGCTTATCGCCCCATGATAAAAGGTTGGCGAGCGCAATGCACTGATTGAACGGTGAAAGGCAAAGAAAAAGGCGCCGGGAACGGTCACGGCGCCTTAGGGTTAGGGGACGATGAATCAATGTTTTCTGCGATCAAGATCCTGGTAATCCGTAGCTTCAATCTTGGCGATGCCGGCCTCTAAAATATTGATTAATTGACGGGCGACATCTGTAGTCAGCCAAAGCGTTCGGTCTACTTGGGCTTCTTCGGGCGTTTGGTCTAGTGAAGACAGGTAATGAAGGCGTATCATCATGGCGTCGTAAACGTCGACAGTACTGATATCCCAACCGACAAGCGGGTGCGTCTGAATTACTTCATCATTTCTGTCCATAAAGACCCCTTATTGAGTAGTAACTACCGTGAGTGACTAACGAGGATCAATGCGGCTCATCATCATGAGAGCAATTACAGTATACGCATCCGCTTTCAACGGTGGAGAGGGTTGTCACCGAAATTTGCAAAATAAATATTTATTTGAACAATTATTCTACAAATTTGTATGTGCAGTAGTGGATGAGCAGAGCGCAGCGCGTTATTCCGCGTCGGCAGGCGGCGATGCGCCATGCAGACATTTTTCCAGCTCTTCGGCCAAATGGGCGAAATGCTTTTGCGTTTCGGCATCGCGATTCTGGCTGTGCGATTCCAGCTTCAGGCTGTGGATCAGCCGTTGGTTGGCTTTGTCATCCAGGCTGAAGGCCAGATAAGAAAAAGCCACTTCCAGTACGTTCAAGCGCCTTTTCTGATCGGCTATCAGCGCCAGCAGTTCGCCAAACGTCATTGCGTCTTCGGATTTCACCTTGTCCGGGGCCATGCTTACTCCTTTGCGTTAAATACAGCGCTGAGGCGGATTTTGTTCCAGAGTAAGGGTAAGCGATGAATGGGCAGGGCGCCAGAAACAAAAAAGCCGGAGAGCGACCCCCGGCAAAAACAGCATTGCAGTGTTATTCTGCGCTAAACCATTCGTCTGCGCTTTCCCAGGTTTCCTGAAGGATTTCCTCGATCAGATCCCGGTCGGTTTTGGCGCCCCCCAGCACGGAGAGCCCGTTGGCGCCGGCATAACGTACGTGCACGACGGCGTCTGGAAACTGGCGGTTGACCCGCTTGCCCAGTTCACCGGTCAGCGCCTCAATGGCGCCCGCCGGCAGCGGCCGGGTTTTATCTATAGTGACTTCAACACGCATAATTGCCCCCGAAGCGATTTACTGTTTATTTATACAGTTAACCGAGTGCGGGGGCAAGAGGGCGAAGCAAAAATATCAGTGTTTCAGCGACCAGTTCAGGGTTTCACCCGCCAGGAAGGGGATCACGGATTCATTGCCGAGGGCGATCTCTTCCGACTGGGTGGTTGGCACGCGCTGCAGTTCGATGAAGTCTTCGTTGAGCGGCAGGCCATAGAAGCGCGGGCCGTTGAGCGAGCAGAAGGCTTCAAAGTGTTCCAACGCGCCGAGTTGTTCGAACACGGCGGCGTAAGCCGGGATGGCATTCGGCGCGTTGAAGCAACCGGCGCAGCCACAGCTGGACTCTTTACGGTGCTTGAGGTGCGGCGCGGAGTCGGTGCCAAGGAAGAAGCGGTCCGAGCCGCTGGCCACCGCCTGACGCAGCGCCTCCTGGTGGACATTGCGCTTGAGGATCGGCAAGCAGAACAGGTGAGGGCGAATGCCACCGACCAGCATGTGGTTGCGGTTGAACATCAGGTGCTGCGGCGTGATGGTGGCGCCGAGGAAACGATTGCCTGCCTGCACATATTGCGCCGCTTCCTTGGTGGTGATGTGCTCGAAGACGATCTTCAGCTCAGGGAAATGCTGGCGAATCGGTTCCATCACCTGTTCGATAAAGCGCGCCTCGCGGTCGAAGATATCGACGGCGGGATCGGTCACTTCGCCGTGGATCAGCAAAGGCATGCCGATTTTTTGCATCTGTTCGAACAGCGGGTAAATACCGGTCACGTCGCTCACGCCGTGGCTGGAGTTGGTGGTGGCGTTAGCCGGATACAGCTTGGCGGCAGTAAACACCCCTTGCTCGAAGCCGTTGACCAGTTCACTGGCCGCCAGGGAGTTGGTCAGGTAGCAGGTCATCAGCGGAGTGAAGTTGTGCCCCTGCGGGACCGCCGCCAGAATGCGATCGCGGTAGGCGCGCGCGGCGGCCACGGTCGTTACGGGCGGAACCAGGTTCGGCATCACGATCGCCCGGCCAAATACCTGACTGGTATAGGGCACCACCGTTTTCAGCATTTCATCGTCACGCAGGTGGATATGCCAGTCGTCTGGGCGGCGGATTTTCAGAACTTGAGGTTGTGCGGTCATCTAGCTAGGCTCCGGCGGTCAAATACGTCTAATGAAAAGCGAATAATGGGTTTATTCACGCCGGGGTGTAAGGATAAGCGGAAAGTGCCGCAGATGCATCTGTTTGTTGGCGACAAGTTGAAATCAATAGCGCGGCGGGCGCATAGTAACCGGGATTTCAACGATGCCGACGCCAATACCGTCGACCTTCATCAAGTGGAAAGGGAGAAAGCAATGGAAGTACGCGTTATCGCCACCCTGCAAGCGAAAGCGGGATTTGAAGCCGCCGTCAGCGAAGCGGTGCACGACATTATCGAGCCGAGCCGCCAGGAGTTGGGCAACCTGCAATATGACTTGCATCGCGATCTGGAAAAGCCGGGTGTTTTCGTGTTCTTTGAGCGTTGGGCCAGCAGCGAAGCGCTGGATAAGCATAATGAGACGGCGCATTTTCAGCAGTTCGTCAGCCGGCTTGACGGCAAGCTGGATGTTCTGGACATCAAAAAACTGAAGAAGATCGCCTGAGTATTTTACAGGCAAGAAAAAACCCGCCGATGGCGGGTTTTTTTAGGGGTGCAGATTAACTTATTCGTTAACCGGCTGCGGTTTGGTGGCCGGCGCGGTTGCCTGGCTCACCGCCGAATGGCCGCCTGCGGAGCCTTTGCCTTCGAAGTTGAAGGAAGGGCGCTGCCAGTCGCTGTGCTTGCGTTCTTCCGGCACATAGGCTGGTGCCGGCGCTTTGGTCATCGGCGCAGTGGCGATGTGTTTGTACAGCACGTTCTGCACGGCTTTCACCGGCGCCGGCTGCTGAGCAACCACTGGCGCAGGGGCTGTTTCCACCGGAGCGGCTTCCACGGCTGCCGCCGCAGGTGCAGCTTCTACCACTGGCGTTTCTTCCGCTGGCGTGGCTTCTACCGGCGCAGTTTCGACCACAGGCTCGTCCTCCACCGACTTAGCTTCAACTACAGGCTCTGCAGCAACGGTTTCAACTACCGGCTCGGCTTCCACTGCCGGGGCAGTCTCTTCCACTTTCGGCTCTTCAACCGCGGTTTCCACCGGCGCCGGGGTTTCCTCGGCCGGGATAGCAACGACAGGGACAGGTGCTACGGCTGCAGCTTCTTCCGTGACGGTGACGGCGGCAGTTTCAACGGCGGCTTCTGGTGCCGGTTCGTTGACGCTGGCCGCGGCCTGGGTTTCTTCCACGGCAACGTTGTGTTGTTCAACCGCTGCGGCGACAACCGGTGCCTGCTCTACGGCTTCGGTCTGCACTTCGGCTTCTTCAACCTGAGCGACCGGGTAGCTTACCCAGACTTTGCCCGATGCCATTTCCGGCGAAGCGAAGGCACCCGCCAGCGGCATTGGAGATTGCAGCGGGTAACGCTCATCGCGGTAACGACGGCGGCGCTGGCCGCTGACGCGCAGGTGACGCGGTGAACGACGGGAACGGCGCGGCATGCCTTCGCCGTTGCCGCGGTTTTCACCCTGGGCATCGTCTTCCGGCTGTGCGGCAACGGTTTCCGGCAGCAGCTTGACGCTGTCGTCGGCGGTCGGTTGCACGTCTTCGGCTTTCGCTACCGGCGCTTTCGGTGCCAACAGCTCTTCCGCTGCACGCTGCAGCTCTTCTTCGGCAGACAGGATACGCACTTTCTGCGTCAGCGTGCGGCGCTGACGGCGCTGCATGTTCTGCTGCTGGCGTTCTTCCTGCTCTTCGTCGGTGCTCTCGACCGCTTCAACGCTTTCCAGCGCTTTCACTTCCTGCTGAGCCTGACGTTTCTCTTCCTGACGGCGACGCTGGCGTTCAGCACGCTGCTCACGGCGTTGCTGCTGATCTTCGCGCGGCGCTTTAGCGCTTTCTTCCGTTGCGGTTTCCTCCGCTACCGGCGCGTTCTGCTGCTGGTTGCGGCGGTTACGGCGCTGCTCATCGCGGGATTCACGCGATTCACGGCCTTCACGGTTCTCACGCGGTTCACGGTTGTCGCGCTCGCGATTGTCACGGCCTTCACCGCGCTCTTTACGATCGCCGCGTTCCGGACGATCGCCACGCTCACCGCGCTCTTTACGGCCGGTGCCTTGGCGGCGCTGACCGCGACGATCCTGACGACGGTTTTCACCGTTGCCTTCCGCTTTCGGCGTTTCGGCCGGTTTGGCTTCTTCGACGGCAGGTTGTTCTTCACCGGCGAACAGGCTCTTCAGACCACCGAACAGGCGGCCCAGGAAGCCCGGCTTGGCGGCAACCGGCGCTGCGGCTTTCGCCTTGGCGGCGGCAGCGACAGGTTTGGCCACGGCGACGGGCTCTTCAGCCGGCGGCGGCGCATCGGCGGACAGCGAGAAGGAAGCCAGGGCCGGTTGCTCCGGACGCTTGCGTTCCATCGGCGCATCTTCCAGCGGGCGCTCCATGTCTTCTTCGTGCAGCTTCGGCAGCAGGTAGCTGAGGGTAGAGGTTTCCTCGCCCTTGCGCACGCGCAGCACCGAGTAGTGCGGGGTTTGCATCTGATCGTTCGGCACGATGACGGCTTTCACGCCGCCCTGGCGTTTTTCGATCGCGCTGACGGATTCGCGCTTTTCGTTCAGCAGGTACGAAGCGACCTGAACCGGCACGATAGCGTGAACTTCTTTGGTGTTTTCCTTCAGCGCTTCTTCTTCGATCAGGCGCAGAATGGACAGCGCCAGCGATTCGTTGTCGCGAATGGTGCCGGTGCCGTTACAGCGTGGGCACACGTGGTGGCTGGACTCGCCCAGCGACGGGCTGAGGCGCTGACGCGACATTTCCAGCAGGCCGAAGCGGGAGATGCGGCCGATTTGGATGCGCGCGCGGTCTTGGCGCACGGCGTCACGCAGGCGGTTTTCCACTTCGCGCTGGTGGCGTACCGGCGTCATGTCGATGAAGTCGATGACGATCAGGCCGCCGAGGTCGCGCAGGCGCAGCTGGCGAGCGATCTCGTCCGCCGCTTCCAGGTTGGTGTTGAACGCCGTCTCTTCGATGTCGCCGCCGCGGGTTGCGCGTGCGGAGTTGATGTCGATGGCGGTCAGCGCTTCGGTGCTGTCGATGACGATCGAGCCGCCGGACGGCAGGCGCACTTCGCGCTGGAAGGCGGATTCGATCTGCGATTCGATCTGATAGTGGCTGAACAGAGGAATTTCACCGCTGTACAGTTTGATTTTGCTGCTGAAATCCGGGCGACCCAGCGCAGCGATGTGCTCTTTGGCCAGATCGAGAATTTTCGGGTTGTCGATCAGGATTTCGCCGATGTCCGGGCGCAGGTAGTCGCGGAAGGCGCGCACGATAACGTTGCTTTCCTGGTGGATCAGGAATGGCGCAGGGCGGCCTTCGGCGGCTTTTTTAATCGCTTCCCAGTGCTTCAGACGGAAGGAGAGATCCCACTGCAGCGCGTCGGCAGATTTGCCTACGCCCGCGGTGCGAACGATCAGGCCCATGCCGTCCGGCAGCTGCAGCGAAGAGAGCGCTTCTTTCAGCTCGGTGCGATCGTCACCCTCGATGCGGCGAGAAATACCGCCGGCGCGCGGGTTGTTCGGCATCAACACCAGATAGCTGCCCGCCAGGCTGATGAAGGTGGTTAAGGCGGCGCCTTTGTTGCCACGTTCTTCTTTGTCTACCTGAACAATGACTTCCTGGCCTTCGCGCAGCACATCTTTGATGTTCGGGCGACCATGGGAAGAGTAATTGCTAGGGAAGTATTCGCGGGCGATTTCTTTAAGGGGGAGGAAACCATGTCGTTCTGCGCCGTAATCCACGAACGCTGCTTCAAGACTTGGTTCAATGCGGGTGATTTTGCCTTTGTAAATATTCGCTTTTTTCTGCTCATGACCCGGACTTTCGATATCCAAATCATACAGCCGCTGTCCATCTACGAGGGCAACACGCAACTCTTCCTGCTGAGTTGCGTTAATCAACATTCTTTTCATCTTAACTTACTCGTTATTTTTACATTATCGACAAAGCTGCGGGCAAAATAACCTCATGGCCGGAGTTAAACCGAAAGCCCCGTGTCTTCTCGCAAAGCCGTCAACCTCACGGTTGTCGCCTGCATAGGGGCGCATTATCTCGGTAAGCCTGCTTTTCTTTGTGAAAGACAGCACTTTTACTAGGGGAATAGCCTCTGATTTACGTCGACAGATCTGATTCCATTTGCCGGCCAAGCTGCAACCCGCAGCCCGCTAATTGTTTGATTTCGCATTACGTCTTACGCCATTGCTGCGTTTTTGCGCGATCAGACAAATTTTATAATTCCACCGTTTTCCCTGTTTAACGAGAATCAACGCGGAAAGTGACTGCATTATTCCACTGCTGATGCCGTTATAGCAAGGTGACTTTTCCTTAACTGCGGAAGAAATCGCAAACGTTCAAATCGGCTTGCTGCCTTATTGTCCGCTGGGGTTTCGCCCGCCGTCAGAGAGACAGTTAAGCACAGAAAAAGATGTGGCGCTATTCACGCGCTCTATTTAGAATCCCGCACCATGAAAACGAACAATCCAGCAGTACAATTCATCACGATTTCCGACGACGAAGCCGGTCAGAGAATCGACAACTTTCTGCTCGCTCGCCTGAAAGGCGTGCCGAAGAGCATGATTTATCGCATCGTGCGCAAAGGCGAGGTGCGGGTTAATAAAGGGCGCATCAAGGTCGAATACAAATTGGCGGCCGGCGACGTGGTGCGCGTGCCGCCGGTGCGCGTGGCCGAGCGCGAAGAGACGGCGGTGTCGGCCAAGCTGGATAAGGTGGCGGCGCTGGCCGACTGCATTCTGTATGAAGATGACCACCTGCTGATCCTCAACAAGCCTTCCGGCACCGCGGTGCACGGCGGCAGCGGCCTGAGCTTCGGCGTGATTGAAGGGCTGCGGGCGCTGCGCCCAGAAGCCCGCTTCCTCGAGCTGGTGCATCGGCTCGATCGCGATACCTCCGGCGTGCTGTTGGTGGCCAAGAAGCGTTCCGCGCTGCGTTCGCTGCATGAGCAACTGCGGCTGAAGGGCATGCAGAAGGATTATCTGGCGCTGGTGCGAGGCCAGTGGCAATCGCACTGCAAGGCCGTACAGGCGCCGCTGCTGAAAAATATTCTGCAAAGCGGCGAACGTATCGTGCGCGTCAACAGCGAAGGCAAGCCTTCGGAAACCCGTTTCAAGGTAGAAGAGCGTTACGAATTCGCCACCCTGGTGAAGGCCAGCCCGATCACCGGGCGTACTCACCAGATCCGCGTGCACACTCTGCATGCCGGGCACCCGATCGCCTTTGACGATCGCTATGGCGATCGCGAGTTCGATCGTCAACTGGCGGGCACCGGCCTGAAGCGGCTGTTCCTGCACGCTGCGGCGCTGCGCTTTGAGCATCCGGCCACCGGCGAAACGATGCGCATCGAAGCGCCGATGGACGAAGAACTGCGCCACTGCCTGCAGGTGCTGCGCCGGCAGGCGGCCAAGTAATCTGCGTCACACCAGCGGGTTGATGCCTTCAGCCCGCAACATGTCCAACAGCGCGATCAACGGCAGGCCGATCAGGGCGTTCGGATCCCGGCCTTCCAGCCTGTCGAACAGTGCGATCCCCAATCCCTCGCTCTTGAAACTGCCTGCGCAGTTCAGCGGTTGCTCCAGACGCACATAGGCGGCTATCTCCGCTTCGCTTAGCGCGCGAAAATGCACGTGAAACGGCTCGCACAAGGCTTGCAGCTGCTTGCTGCGGCCGTTGTACAGCGCCAGGCCGGTATAGAAAGTCACGGCCTGGCCGCTGGCCTGCCGCAGCTGCGCGCGGGCGTTTTCCTCGGTATGGGGCTTGCCGGTGATGTTGCCATCGATCACGCAGACCTGATCGGAGCCGATGATCAGATGCTCGGGATAGGCGAGGGCCAACGCCTGAGCCTTCGCCGCCGCCAGGCGCAGCACCAGCGCTTCGGCACTTTCGCCGGGCAAGGGGGTTTCATCCACCTCCGGCGCGGCGCAGTCGAACGGCAGCTGCAGCTTCTCCAGCAGCATTTTTCGATAGGGGGAAGTGGAGGCTAAAAGCAATCTCTGCATAATTTTTTTCGCAAACCGTAGCGTAAATGGGTACGGCATTTTAAACTGTCGGCCGCTGTGGAAGCGAATATTGGTGAAAGGAGCCGTTTTACGGCCTTTTTCTTTGACTCTATGTCGTTACAAAGTTAATATGCGCGCCCTATGCAAAAGGTAAAATTACCCTTGACCATTGATGCGGTACGTACCGCTCAGAAACGCCTGGACTATGCTGGTGTCTATGCGCCTGAGCAGGTTACTCGTGTTGCCGACTCCGTGGTCAGTGTGGACAGTGATGTCGAGGTGTCGTTGTCGTTCAATATCGACAATCAACGCCTCGCGGTGATAACAGGGCATGCGGACGTCACGGTAACGTTGATGTGCCAACGCTGTGGAGTCCCGTTCGAACATCAGGTTCACACAACATATTGTTTTAGCCCGGTCGTCAATGATGAGCAGGCTGAGGCATTACCGGAAGCGTACGAACCGATCGAAGTTGACGAGTTTGGCGAAGTCGATCTGTTGGCAATGATTGAAGACGAAATTATTCTTTCACTGCCTGTCGTTCCGGTACATGAATCTGAACACTGTGAAGTGTCCGAAGCGGACATGGTATTTGGCCAACTGCCTCCTGAGGCGGAGAAACCGAATCCGTTTGCCGTATTAGCCAGTTTAAAGCGTAAGTAATTGAGGAGTAAGGTCCATGGCCGTACAACAGAATAAACCAACCCGTTCCAAGCGTGGCATGCGTCGTTCTCACGATGCTCTGACCACGACTACTCTGTCTGTAGACAAAGTATCCGGTGAAACTCACCGTCGTCACCACATCACTGCCGACGGTTTCTACCGCGGTCGCAAGGTTATCGGCTAAGTAGCGATACCTTGACTCGTCTAACCCTGGCGTTAGATGCAATGGGCGGGGACTTCGGTCCCTGCGTCACAGTGCCTGCTTCGTTGCAGGCACTGGCCTCTAATTTACAGCTTCATCTCCTGCTGGTCGGCAATCCCGACGTCATCTCCCCTTTGCTTGCCCATGCCGATCCGGTTCTTCTGGAGCGTCTGCAAGTCGTGCCCGCCGAGTCCGTGATCGCCGGCGACGCCAAACCTTCACAAGCGATACGCGCCAGCCGCGGCACGTCGATGCGCATTGCGCTCGAGCAGCTCAGCAGCGGAAACGCGCAGGGCTGCGTCAGCGCCGGCAATACCGGCGCGCTGATGGGATTGGCGAAGCTGTTGGTCAAGCCGCTGGAGGGCATCGAACGCCCGGCGCTGATGACGGCGATCCCGAATCAGCAACGCAGTAAAACCGTGGTGCTGGATCTGGGCGCCAACGTCGAGTGCGACAGTACCATGCTGGTGCAGTTTGCCGTGATGGGTGCGGTGATGGCGGAAGAGGTGATTGGCATTGCGCAACCGCGGGTGGCGCTGCTGAATATTGGCGAAGAAGAGACCAAAGGCCTGGATAATATCCGCGAAGCGGCCGCTGTGCTAAAAAATACTCCGGCAATCAACTATATTGGTTACCTGGAAGGAAACGAACTGCTCACCGGCAAGACCGACGTGTTGGTTTGCGATGGCTTCGTGGGCAACGTCACCCTGAAAACCATGGAAGGGGTGGTCAGGGTGTTCTTATCGCTGCTGAAATCGTCCGGCGACGGAAACAAGCAAGCGTGGTGGCTGAAATTGTTGGGCCGTTGGTTGCAAAAACGGGTGGTTAAGCGGTTCGGCCACCTGAACCCCGACCAGTATAATGGCGCATGTCTGTTAGGATTGCGCAGCACCGTAGTCAAGAGCCACGGCGCTGCGAACCCTCACGCGTTTGCAGTCGCAATCGAACAGGCTGTGCAGGCGGTGCAGCGGCAAGTCCCGGAAAGGATTGCTGCGCGCCTTGAGGCTGTATTACCTAAGAGTGACTGATCGTACATGTATACAAAGATTCTCGGTACGGGGAGTTATTTGCCCGTACAAGTGCGCACCAATGCTGATTTGGAAAAAATGGTGGATACCTCTGACGAGTGGATCGTCACGCGTACCGGTATCCGCGAACGTCGCATCGCCGCTGCGGATGAAACCGTTGCGACGATGAGCTTCCAGGCGGCTGAGAAAGCGCTGGAAATGGCAGGTGTGGCTAAAGAAGACATTGGGCTGATCGTCGTGGCGACCACCACGACCACTCACGCGTTCCCGAGCGCGGCGTGCCTGGTGCAGCAAATGCTGGGCATCAAAGACTGCGCGGCGTTCGATCTGGCTGCGGCCTGCGCCGGCTTTACTTACGCGCTCAGCGTGGCCGATCAGTACGTGAAAAACGGCGCGGTCAAACATGCGCTGGTTATCGGCGCGGACGTCTTGTCGCGCACGCTGGATCCTGAAGATCGCGGCACCATCATTCTGTTTGGCGATGGCGCAGGGGCGGTGGTGTTGGGGGCTTCTGAAGCGCCGGGCATTCTGTCTACCCATCTGCATGCCGACGGCAGCTACGGCAACCTGCTGACGCTGCCGTACAAGGATCGTCAGAATCAAGACAAGCCGGCCTATGTCACCATGGCGGGCAACGAAGTCTTCAAGGTTGCGGTTACCGAGCTGGCGCGCATCGTCGATGAGACGTTGCAGGCCAACAACATGGACCGCAGCGAGCTGGATTGGCTGGTACCGCACCAGGCCAACCTGCGCATCATCAGCGCAACGGCGAAAAAACTGGGCATGGGAATGGACAAAGTGGTGGTGACGCTCGATCGTCACGGCAACACCTCTGCCGCCTCGGTGCCTTCCGCGCTGGACGAAGCCGTGCGCGACGGGCGAATTCAGCGTGGCCAACTGGTGCTGCTGGAAGCCTTCGGCGGCGGCTTTACCTGGGGCTCGGCGCTGGTTCGTTTCTGATTTGGACAGGAAGAAAAAATGACGCAATTTGCTTTTGTTTTCCCGGGCCAAGGGTCACAGACCGTTGGCATGCTGGCCGAATTGGCCGCACAGTTTCCGATCGTCGAAGAAACCTTCGGCGAGGCCTCTTCCGCCCTGGGTTACGACCTGTGGCAGCTGGTGCAGCAAGGCCCGGCGGAAGAGCTGAACAAAACCTGGCAGACCCAACCGGCTCTGCTGGCCGCCTCGGTGGCGATTTTCCGCGTTTGGCAGCAGCAGGGCGGTAAAGCGCCTGCGCTGATGGCGGGTCACAGCCTGGGCGAATACTCGGCGCTGGTCTGCGCCGGCGTGCTGGACTTCAAGGCGGCGATCCGTCTGGTCGAGCTGCGCGGCAAGCTGATGCAGGAAGCGGTGCCGGAAGGCACCGGCGCGATGTACGCCATCATCGGTCTGGACAATGACGCGATCGCCAAAGCGTGTGAAGAGTCTGCGCAAGGGCAGGTGGTTTCTCCGGTCAACTTCAACTCGCCGGGCCAGGTGGTCATCGCCGGCAACAAAGAAGCGGTTGAGCGCGCAGGCGCCGCCTGCAAAGCCGCCGGCGCCAAGCGTGCGCTGCCGCTGCCGGTGAGCGTGCCTTCGCACTGCGCGCTGATGAAGCCGGCCGCCGACAAGCTGGCCGTGGCGCTGCAGGACATCACCTTCAACGCGCCGCAGGTGCCGGTGGTGAACAACGTCGACGTGCGCACCGAAAACGATCCGGAAGCGATCCGCAGCGCGCTGGTGCGTCAGCTGTACAGCCCGGTACGTTGGACCGAGAGCGTAGAATTTATCGCAGCACAGGGAGTGACGTCGCTGCTGGAAGTGGGGCCGGGCAAAGTGCTGACCGGCCTGACTAAACGTATTGTTGACACCCTGACGGCTGCGGCGGTGAACGACACCGCCAGCCTGTCGGCGGCGCTTGAACAATAAAGAGGAAAATGATGAGCTTCGAAGGTAAAATCGTTCTGGTCACCGGCGCGAGCCGCGGTATTGGCCGAGCTATTGCAGAAACGTTTGTGGCACGCGGCGCCAAAGTGATCGGCACCGCAACCAGCGAGAGCGGCGCTGAAGCGATCAGCAGCTACCTGGGCGCAAACGGTAAAGGGTTTATGTTGAACGTTGTTGATGCGCAATCTATCGACAGCGTGCTGGCATCGATTCGCGCCGAATTTGGCGAAATCGACATTTTAGTGAATAATGCCGGCATCACGCGTGATAACCTGCTGATGCGTATGAAGGATGACGAGTGGGAGGATATCCTCGACACCAACCTGACTTCCGTATTCCGCCTGTCAAAAGCGGTAATGCGCGCTATGATGAAAAAGCGGTTTGGCCGTATCATCACCATCGGTTCCGTTGTCGGCACCATGGGGAACGCAGGGCAGGCGAACTACGCGGCGGCTAAAGCCGGTTTGATTGGTTTTAGCAAATCTTTGGCACGTGAAGTTGCTTCGCGTGGCATTACGGTCAACGTCGTGGCACCTGGCTTTATTGAGACGGACATGACACGGGCGTTGACAGATGATCAACGCGCAGGCATTTTGTCATCAGTTCCAGCCAACCGGCTGGGCGATGCTAAAGAAATCGCCAGCGCTGTTGCATTTTTGGCCTCTGATGAGGCCGGCTATATCACCGGTGAAACGTTACATGTCAATGGCGGCATGTACATGATTTAAAAAATGTGAAAACCATTTGCGTTATTTGAGGCAAAAACCGCAAAATAGCGTAAAATCGTGGTTTGACCAGCCGGGATTTAGTTGCATCTTTTTCAGCATTTTATACACTACGAAAACCATCGCGAAAGCGAGTTTTGATAGGAAATTTAAGAGTATGAGCACTATCGAAGAACGCGTTAAGAAAATCATTGTTGAGCAACTGGGTGTTAAACAGGAAGAAGTTTTGAACAACGCTTCTTTCGTTGAAGATCTGGGCGCTGATTCTCTTGACACCGTTGAGCTGGTAATGGCACTGGAAGAAGAATTCGACACCGAGATTCCAGACGAAGAAGCTGAGAAGATCACTACTGTTCAGGCAGCTATTGATTTCATCAACGCTAGCCAGCAGTAAGAGAACATATCTAGGCGGTCGTTCGACCGCCTAAGTTTTTTCTATCCCTAGTGTCATATTTTTCCCTCCCTGGAGGACAAACGTGTCTAAGCGTCGAGTAGTTGTGACCGGACTGGGCATGTTGTCTCCTGTCGGCAATACGGTAGAGTCCACGTGGAACGCTCTTCTTGCCGGTCAGAGTGGCATCAGCCTGATCGACCATTTCGATACCACTGCCTATGCGACCAAGTTTGCTGGCCTGGTAAAGAATTTTAATTCTGAGGATTTCATCTCTCGCAAAGATGCGCGCAAGATGGACGCCTTTATCCAGTACGGTATCGCTGCCGGCATGCAAGCCATGCAGGATGCAGGTCTGGACATCACCGAGGCTAACGCCACCCGCATTGGAGCCGCGATCGGTTCCGGCATCGGCGGCCTGGGTTTGATCGAAGAAAACCACAGTTCACTGGTTAACGGTGGCCCACGGAAAATCAGTCCGTTCTTCGTGCCATCCACCATCGTGAATATGATTGCAGGCCACCTGACAATCATGTACGGCATGCGTGGCCCAAGCATCTCTATCGCCACCGCCTGTACTTCAGGTGTGCACAATATCGGCCATGCGGCGCGTATCATTGCCTACAATGATGCGGACGTGATGCTGGCCGGTGGGGCAGAGAAAGCCAGCACCCCATTGGGCGTCGGCGGCTTTGGCGCAGCGCGCGCCCTGTCCACCCGTAATGACAATCCGCAGGCGGCGAGCCGTCCGTGGGATAAAGATCGTGACGGCTTCGTGCTGGGCGACGGCGCTGGCATGATGGTGCTCGAAGAGTACGAACATGCGAAAAAACGCGGCGCGAAAATCTACGCCGAAGTGGTTGGCTTTGGGATGAGCAGCGATGCTTATCACATGACGTCGCCACCGGAAAACGGCGCAGGCGCTGCGCTGGCGATGGAAAATGCCCTGCTTGACGCCGGTGTGACCCCGTCACAAATCGGTTACATCAACGCACACGGCACCTCTACGCCGGCGGGCGACCAGGCGGAAGCGCAGGCGGTGAAATCCGTGTTCGGCGCCGATGCAGAGCGCGTGCTGGTGAGCTCGACCAAATCGATGACCGGCCACCTGTTGGGCGCGGCGGGCGCGATCGAGTCCATCTTCACCGTGCTGGCGCTGCGCGATCAGGCGGTACCGCCAACCATCAACCTGGATAACCCGGATGAAGGTTGCGATCTGGACTTCGTGCCTCACGAAGCGCGCCAGGTCAGCGATATGGAGTACACCCTGTGTAACTCCTTCGGCTTCGGCGGCACCAACGGCTCGCTGATCTTCCGCCGAGTGTAACTCGCGCTGTCGAACGCTGATGAAAGCCCGGTTTTTTAACCGGGCTTTTTTACGCGTACAATTTGACGGAGAGGGGCATCTGCAGGGGGCTATTTTATATTTTTCGCCGCTTGCAACACGGATTGATTGCCAAGTGTAGCCTGCCACATCTCGAATTGAGTACGCCATTCTTCGAAGGGGGCGCCCAGTGAGCGCGGGTCGCCACTCATGGAATAAGCCATGCCCTCAATCAGCCATGAAGGCTTGGTCAACATGGCGAGATTACCGAAGGATTCTGCCTGCCGATAGTGGATCATTTCATGCGTTAAGTAGAACGCTGTCCAACCGCGTGGTGCAACAATCAGACCGAGATCACCAATCGCAGCGGCGGCTCGTTTTCCCATGCCGAACATCTCGGCGCAGGCTGCTGCGCTGCAGAACACGACTCGAGAGCTGCCGATAAATGGTCCGACGGCGGTGCTGGCGTGCGCATAGCCGGTTCGATAAAGCTTTTGAGCATCTACTAATTTTGCGACATCATCCGTGCAGAGGGTTGCTGTTGGGCATGTTATTCCCGGCAGCAATGAGGGGAAAGCAACGCGCAGCGGCTTTATGGTCAGCAACCCGGCAGTTATCAGAATGGTAAATAAAATTATAATTATTGATAATATTTTTTTGTATTTCATGCGGATAGCCTAATTTTTCCAATAAGCTACCATAACACCAGCCGAGCTGGATGATAAGTGGGCATAATTGAGCGCTTTTGCATTAACGGCCGCCTGCTATTCTGCGAGCGTAATGAAATCACCCGGCAACAGGAGGAAGCATGTACTGGATTAACGGACAACGCCACGACGCGCTGGCGCCGAGCGATCGCGGCCTGCAGTTCGGCGATGGCTGCTTTACTACCGCCCGGGTTATCGACGGTAAAATCGAGCTGCTGCCCTGGCATCTGGAGCGGCTGCAGCAAGCGGCGCAGCGGCTGATGCTGCCTGCCACCGATTGGCTGGCTTTCGAGCGGGAGATGGCGCTGGCGGCCGAATCAATTCCGCTCGGCGTGGTCAAAGCGATACTGACGCGCGGCAGCGGCGGGCGGGGTTACAGCCCGACGGGGTGCGAAAACCCGACGCGTATCGTCGCCCGCAGCAGCTACCCTGCGCACTATTTGCAGTGGCGCGAGCAGGGCATCACGCTTGCGCTCAGCCCGGTGGCGCTGGCGCGCAATCCGTTGCTGGCGGGGTTGAAGCATTTGAACCGCCTGGAGCAGGTGCTGATCCGCGCGCATCTTGACCAGACGGCCGCCGACGAGGCGCTGGTGCTTGACACTGCCGGTATGCTGGTGGAATGCTGTGCGGCTAATTTGTTCTGGCGTAAGGGAAAAGCGGTATTTACCCCGGATCTGAGCCAGGCCGGCGTCGCGGGCTTGATGCGGCGGCGGGTGATCGCGCTGCTGGCGGGCTCGGAATACCGTATGCAGTGCGTCAGTGAACCGCTGGAGACGCTGGCCGATGCCGACGAAGTGCTGGTGAGCAATGCGCTGATGCCGCTGCTGCCGGTAAACGCTGCGCAATCATGGCGTTATGCTTCGCGCCAGCTGTATGATTTTTTGCGTCCACACTGTTAACCATGGCTGATTGATGAAGAAAAGAAAGCTGAAGGTCCTGTCTGTTATTGTTGTTCTGGTATTGGCGCTGCTGTTTTGGGGCTACCAGAAGATCGAACGCTTTGCCGATACGCCGCTGGCTATCCAGCAAGAAACCATCTTCAAACTGCCGGCCGGCACCGGCCGGGTAGCGCTGGAAGGGCTACTGGTGCGCGATAAACTGGTGCGCAACGGGCGCTGGTTCCAGTGGCTGCTGAAGCTGGAGCCGGAGTTGGCGGAGTTTAAAGCCGGTACCTACCGGTTCACGCCGGGCATGACGGTGCGCCAGATGCTGAAACTGTTGGCCAGCGGCAAAGAGGCACAGTTCACCGCACGCTTTATCGAAGGCTCACGCCTGCGTGACTGGCAGCAGGTGCTGCAGCAGTCCAAATACCTGAAACACACCCTGGCGGGCAAGAGCGAAGCGGAGATTGCCGCAGCGCTCGGCATTCCTGCGGGAGAAACGCCGGAAGGGCATTTGTATCCGGATACCTATCAGTATACCGCCGGCATGAGCGACATCGCGCTGCTCAAACGCGCACACGTGCGCATGAACAAAGCGCTGCAGGCCGCCTGGGCCGGCCGCGACACCAGCCTGCCGTATAAAACGCCGGAAGATCTGCTGACCATGGCCTCGATCGTCGAGAAAGAGACCGCGGTGCCGGAAGAGCGCAGCAAGGTGGCGTCGGTGTTCGTCAACCGCTTGCGCATCGGCATGCGCCTGCAGACCGATCCGACGGTGATCTACGGCATGGGCGAAAGCTATAATGGCAACATCACGCGCAAGGATCTGGAGACGCCGACGCCGTACAACACCTATGTGATCGCCGGCCTGCCGCCAACGCCGATCGCCATGCCGGGTGAGGCCTCGTTGCAGGCGGCCGCCAATCCGGCCAAAACGCCTTATCTCTATTTTGTCGCTGACGGCAAGGGTGGGCATACCTTCACCACCAATCTGGCGAGTCATAACCAGGCGGTGCGCGTGTACCGTCAGGCGTTAAAGGAAAAGAATGAAAAGTAAATTCGTTGTTATCGAAGGGCTGGAAGGCGCGGGTAAAACCACCGCGCGCGATACGGTGGTCAATGTGCTGCGCGAACATGGCATCAACGACATCGTCTTCACCCGTGAACCCGGCGGCACGCCGCTGGCGGAGAAGCTGCGCGACCTGTTCAAGCGCGGCATCGACGGCGAATTGCCGACCATCAAGGCCGAAGTATTGATGCTGTACGCTGCGCGCGTGCAGCTGGTGGAAACCGTGATCAAACCCGCACTGGCGCGTGGCGCCTGGGTAGTGGGCGATCGCCACGATCTCTCTTCACAAGCCTATCAGGGCGGCGGCCGTGGCGTGGATCCGCAGCTGATGACCTCGCTGCGCGACACCGTGCTGGGGGATTTCCGCCCGGACCTGACGGTCTATCTCGATCTGCCGCCGCTGGTCGGCCTGCAACGCGCGCAGGCGCGCGGCCAATTGGATCGTATCGAACAAGAAGCGCTGCCGTTCTTCGAACGCACCCGCGCTCGTTATCTGGAGCTGGCGGCGCAGGATGAAACCATCGTCACCGTTGACGCTGCCCAGCCGCTGGAGCAGGTGACGGCGGCGATCCGCGACTGCGTCGGCCGCTGGCTGCGGCAGCAGGAAGGCGCATAATGAACTGGTACCCGTGGCTGAATGGCCCTTATCGCCAGCTGATTGGGCAGTACGCCGACGGCCGCGGCCATCATGCGCTGCTGCTGCATGCGGCGGCGGGCAATGGTGACGATGCGTTGGCCTACGGCCTGAGCCGTTGGTTGATCTGCCAACAGCGCAACGGCGAAAAAAGCTGCGGCGAGTGCCACAGCTGCCGGCTGATGCTGGCGGGCAATCACCCGGATTATCACGTGCTGGCGCCGGAAAAGGGCAAGAGCAGCCTGGGAATCGAACCGATTCGCCAGGTGATTGAAACGCTGTATGCCCACGCGCAGCAGGGCGGCGCCAAGGTGATTTGGCTGCCTCAGGCGGAACAGCTGACCGAGGCGGCGGCCAACGCGCTGCTTAAAACGCTGGAAGAGCCGCCGGAGAAAACCTATTTTCTGTTGGGTTGCCGTGAACCGTCGCGGCTGATGGCGACGCTGCGCAGCCGCTGCCTGTACTGGCATTTGGCCAGCCCGGATGAGCAGCTCAGCCTGCAGTGGTTGGGCCGACAGGCGGCCGGATCTCAGACGGACCGCCTCACGGCGCTGCGCCTGCACGACGGCGCGCCGCTGGCCGCCGAACAGCTGTTGCAGCCGCAGCAGTGGCAGCAGCGCAGTGCGCTGTGCGCCGCGTTGAGCGCCGCGCTGCCGCAGCGCGATATGCTGTCGATGTTGCCGGTGCTGAACCATGAAGACGTCGCCGAGCGCCTGCACTGGCTGTGCGCTCTGCTGGTGGACGCCATGAAGTGGCAACAGGGTGCACATCACTATGTATTGAATCAGGATCAGCAGCCGCTGGTGCATCAGTTGGCCAGCCTGCTGAGCAGCGCCTCGTTGCAACAGATCGTGCAGCAGTGGCTGAACTGCCGTCACCAGATGCTCAGCGTGGTGGGCGTCAATCGCGAGCTGCTGCTGACCGAACAGTTACTTCGCTGGGAACAGATGCTTGGCGCCGCCGGCTATTCCCACCCTCACTCGCTGTAAAGTTAAAGAGTTAAAAATTATGTTGTTAGTCGATTCTCATTGCCACCTTGACAGTCTGGATTATCAGACGCTGCACCAGAATGTGGACGATGCGCTGGCCAAGGCCAAAGCGCGCGACGTCGGCTATGTGCTGGCGGTCGCCACCACGTTGCCGGGCTACCGCTCCATGACCGAACTGATCGGCCAGCGCAACGACGTGGCCTTCTCGTGCGGGGTGCATCCGCTCAACCTGGAAGAAGGCTATGATTACGCCGAGCTGCGTCGCCTGGCGGCGGCGGAGCAGGTGGTGGCGCTGGGGGAGACCGGGCTCGATTACTTCTACCAGAAAGACAACCTTGAGCTGCAGCAGGACTCTTTCCGCGAGCATATCCGCATTGGCCGGGATCTGAACAAGCCGGTGATCGTCCACACCCGCGATGCGCGCGCGGATACGCTGGCGATCCTGCGTGAAGAGAATGCACAGGACTGCGGCGGCGTGCTGCACTGCTTCACCGAAGATCTGGCCACGGCCGAAGCTTTGCTGGATCTGGGCTTTTACATCTCTTTCTCCGGCATCGTGACCTTCCGCAATGCCGAACAGCTGCGTGAAGTAGCGCGCTATGTGCCGCTGGACCGCATTCTGGTGGAAACCGATTCGCCTTATCTGGCGCCGGTGCCGCATCGCGGCAAAGAAAACCAACCCGCCTATGTGCGCGATGTGGCTGAATACATGGCGGTATTGAAGGGCGTTAGCCTGGAACAGCTGGCCGAAGCCACCACCGCCAACTTTTCACGCTTATTTCACCTCGATCTGTGATCTTTGACCTAGGCTATAGCTGTAGGTCATTGTCTGCGTAATTTTTTTTAAGCTCGTAATTAATCACTGAAACGGGTAAGGTTCCCTCCCGTTTCAAGGTGGTTGGTGCGCGTTTTTTGTTCTCTTTTGCCAAAAAAACGCCGGTTTATGCAAAGTTGCCGCGGCTCGATCATCGAAACGTGATTGTCATCAAACATTGCGCAGGCTATTTATTTTACTCTGCGTAATAAATTCAAGGGGTGCTCAGACACCCTGAATTGCAGGGGTTTTTCTCCCCCCCTTGCAGCGCGACGTATCGCGACAAGAAGTAGCAAAGCATTATTACTCAGGAGCACACTCAACTATGTTCAAGAACGCATTTGCAAACCTGCAAAAAGTAGGTAAATCGCTCATGCTGCCGGTGTCCGTGTTGCCTATCGCAGGTATCCTGCTGGGCGTCGGTTCCGCCAACTTTAGCTGGCTACCTGCGGTAGTCTCCCACGTGATGGCGGAAGCGGGCGGTTCGGTCTTCGCCAACATGCCGTTGATTTTCGCTATTGGCGTCGCTTTGGGCTTCACCAACAACGACGGCGTTTCCGCGCTGGCGGCGGTGGTGGCTTACGGCATCATGGTAAAAACCATGGCGGTGGTTGCGCCGCTGGTGCTGCACCTGCCGGCTGAAGAGATTGCGGCCAAACACCTGGCGGATACCGGCGTGCTCGGGGGGATTATCTCCGGCGCCATCGCGGCCTATATGTTCAACCGCTTCTTCCGCATTCAACTGCCGGAATACCTGGGCTTCTTTGCCGGTAAGCGTTTCGTGCCGATCATTTCCGGTCTGGCGGCGATCGTTCTGGGCGTAGTGCTGTCCTTCATCTGGCCGCCGATCGGTACGGCTATCCAGACCTTCTCGCAGTGGGCGGCTTATCAGAACCCGGTTGTAGCCTTCGGCATTTACGGCGTGGTTGAGCGTGCTCTGGTGCCGTTCGGTCTGCACCACATCTGGAACGTACCGTTCCAAATGCAAATTGGTGAGTTCACCAACGCGGCGGGCCAGGTGTTCCACGGCGACATCCCTCGCTACATGGCGGGCGACCCAACTGCGGGCAAACTGTCCGGCGGCTTCCTGTTCAAAATGTACGGTCTGCCTGCTGCGGCCATCGCCATCTGGCACTCGGCCAAGCCGGAAAACCGCGCGAAAGTCGGCGGCATCATGATCTCCGCCGCGCTGACCTCGTTCCTGACCGGTATCACCGAGCCGATCGAGTTCTCCTTCATGTTCGTCGCGCCGATCCTGTACGTGATCCACGCTATCCTGGCCGGTCTGGCGTTCCCAATCTGCATCCTGTTGGGCATGCGTGACGGCACCAGCTTCTCGCACGGCCTGATCGACTTTATCGTACTGAGCGGCAACAGCAGCAAAATCTGGCTGTTCCCAATCGTCGGCATCGTCTACGGTCTGGTGTACTACACCATCTTCCGCGTGCTGATCGCCAAGCTGGATCTGAAAACGCCGGGCCGTGAAGACACCGCAGCCGAACAGTCTGCGCAGGGCGGTTCCGAAATGTCCGCGGCGCTGGTTCAGGCCTTCGGCGGCAAAGAAAACATCACTAACCTGGATGCTTGCATCACCCGTCTGCGCGTCAGCGTGGCCGACGTGTCCAAAGTTGACCAGGCGGGCCTGAAGAAACTGGGCGCAGCCGGCGTAGTCGTCGCTGGCTCCGGCGTGCAGGCCATCTTCGGCACCAAGTCCGACAACCTGAAAACCGATATGGACGAATACATCCGTAATCACTGATTCAGGCAGGGGAGTTACCAAGGGAGGCGAAAGCCTCCCTTTTTTATTGTTTAATTTATTGAAATATTCGATTTTATGTTTTGCTTGCCCCCATTATTACCTATCTAGCTTGCTATGTTGCTAGCATCTCTATGAAAACAGATGATAAAAACTCCGCTCAAAGGCGGGGCCGGTTCACAGTGGCAGGTTGAGCTGATCAGCCCATAGTGGGACGTAGGGAAGGCGTCTTGCGGGATAAAGTCAGGTGGTAGTTCTTCGCGCTGGCCGCGCTTTGTTACCAGTTTTTCAACGCTGTTTAGCGTAGTGAACGTGATATTGCATTCGAAATTCTGACACTGATGATATTGGCGTATATCACCACGAACTCACAAGCATGATTGCGGTACAGTATGACCGACAATTTCTTTTCCGTGATCTGACTGTACTTGATACTGGCAGATATAGGCGGTGTCGGTGGTACTACAGGAGAAGAACGAGCCCTGAGTGGGGGGTATTAGTTCAGATTTGATCTGGCATTGTTTCGGCACAGAGGTTTAACCTAATTGGACGGGAAACCGCTGTGCCGGAAGCCGGCATACTTCAATGAACATGTTTTTTTAAACGTAACTCCTGAAAAAAAAGCACAACAGAAACAAGCATGACAATTGCAGAAAAAACAATGCTCGCAAGGTCGTAATTAAATGTAGTGGTATAATTATCATTATTATATAGGTGATTGTGCCTGTAGGAGTATGTTGTGTATATAGTTGTACATATTTCCACAAAAGAACCTGTTATTAAAACAAGCCAAAGAAAAAGACAGTTTACCCTGACTTTTTTCCGTTTATTCCTCCTAATGAAGATGAGTACTCCAATAAAAGCAGGGATCATAAAGGCAACTAAGTCTCTAAAGGTAAATATCAACAAACCTTCCATTAATAAAATCCTTGTGTTTACTTTCATCCAACTCTGACTGTCAGGTTTTATTGTATTCTACTTACGAGAATTGTTCGATCAAGTTTGGGCTAATACAAGTAGGGTTTTTTTATTGCCTGCTTTCAGGCGCCAAGGCGCTGATTTAGTTCAGCGAGAGAAGGGAGGAACCAGACCTGTTCGCCGCGATTGGCTTCGCGCACAAAGTCTTGCAGCGCGTTGCTTTGTGCCAGCCAGGGAGTGATATCGCCCAGCAGCGCCACACGCAGGCGGTAGTTGATGAATTTCTGCAATACGGCGCCGGCCACGCCGCTCCTCAGCTGGAAAAAGGCGGCGTCGAGGCGGCTGACGGGGAGGACGATCATCCCGGCCTCGTGTTCAAAGGCGGGCGCGATAAACAGGCTGACGTCATTTTCATCTTTCAGCATCGGCCCGGCCTCGGCGAAAACCACCAGGCGCAGATCATGAATTTGCTGCACGGCGTAGCTCATCGGCGCTCCGGGGCTCAGGGTTTGGCGTGCTGCTGCAGGTAGTGCTCGAACACCGCCAGCGTTTCGTCCGAGATATGGTGTTCAATCCCTTCGCTGTCCAGCTCGGCGGTTTCGCTCGGCACCCCGAGGCACATCAGCAGATCGACCACGATGCGGTGACGGCGGCGCACCTTCTGCGCCAGCTGCTCGCCTTCCTCGGTTAGAAACACCCCGCGATAAGGGCGCGATTCAACCAGCCCGGCGCTTTTCAGTCGCGCGATATTTTTGATCGCCGTCGGGTGAGACACGCCGAAACGGCGCGCGATATCGGTGGTTCTGGCTTCGCGGGTGCTTTGCAGCAAATCGGCGATCAGCTCAACGTAATCTTCGATCAGCGCATTGGACTGCGCTTCGCGGGCGCGGCTAAAACGCAGGGCGTGCTCGGCCTCGTCCGGCATGTCGGTCAGGGCGGGGCGGTCGGCGTTATCTGGCGCGCGGGTAACCATAGCGTGGGGCGTCCTGTAAGCATAAAAATGGCGTCTCCCGGCAATGCGGGGAGGGTTGCCCTAAGTTAGTCCAAATAGCACACATTATCAATTCGATGCCACGCATTGTGGTAGTTAGAAATATCTCTACACAAAGCCAATGAATTTCGCCTGTTGCATAAAGTGTAGCCGATGCTACATTGTCAGCATGATCGGTGGAAAAATAACCAGCAAAAGATTAAGGGCAATTCATGCGTGACGCGGCAACCCCCTCATCGTTAACCGAACGGACCAACATCGCGATTGGCGCCGCCCTTGCCGGACGCAAGCGCGGTGCCTTCACGCCGTTGCTGTTCGCCGGCCCGGCGGTGATTGCCTCTATCGCCTATATGGATCCCGGTAATTTCGCCACCAACATTCAGGCCGGGGCGAAATACGGCTACAGCCTGCTGTGGGTGGTGGTGATGGCCAACCTGATCGCCATGCTGTTTCAGGCGCTGTCGGCCAAACTGGGCATCGTCACCAACCGCAATCTGGCGGAAATGTGCCGCGACCAGTTTTCACGGCCGGTGGTGATCGGCATGTGGCTGCTCAGCGAAGTGGCGGCGATGGCCACCGATCTGGCGGAGTTTCTCGGCGGGGCGATCGCGCTGGCGCTGCTGTTCCATATGCCGCTGCTGGCGGGGATGGGGGTGACGGCGGTGATCACTTATGCGCTGCTGATGGTGGAGAAAAAAGGTTTCCGCCCGGTCGAGCTGATGATTGGCGGTCTGGTGGGCATCATCGCGCTGTGCTACCTGGTGGAGATGTTCATCGTACCGGTGGACTGGCAGGCGGCCGGCCTCGGCATGGTGACGCCGCAGTTGCCGGATGCCCAGGCGCTGACCATCGCTGTCGGCATTATCGGCGCCACCGTGATGCCGCACGCCATTTTCCTGCACTCGGGATTGACTCAGCACCGCAGCCCCGCCAGCGGCAACGGCGAGCGGCGCAAGCTGCTGCGTTTTTCCAATATTGAAGTGGTGATCGCGCTGGCGCTTGCCGGGCTGGTGAATATTGCGATGGTGATCATGGCCTCGAGCGCCTTCCACGCCGGTAACAGCGACGTGGCCGAAATCGGCACCGCCTATCATACGCTGACGCCGCTGTTCGGCGCGGCGGCGGCCGGCATCTTCCTGGCGTCGCTGATCGCCTCCGGCATTTCCAGCTCGGTGGTGGGCACCATGGCCGGGCAAATGATCATGCAGGGCTTCGTCGGCTTCCGCATCCCGGTGTGGGTGCGCCGCTTGGTGACCATGGTGCCGGCGTTTATCGTGGTGGCGATGGGCGTCAATGCCACCGACGCGTTGGTCTACAGTCAGGTGGTGCTGAGCCTGGCGCTGCCGGCGCCGATGATCGCGCTGGTGATGTTCACCCGCCGCCGCGACATCATGGGCGAGTTCGCCAACGGCCGCTGGACCAGTCTGGCGGCGGTGGTCGGCACGGTGGTGATCGTGCTGCTCAACGTGGTGTTGCTGCTGCAGACTTTCGGCGTCGATATCCCTGGATTGGGGTGATCTTGCGGGCCGCGCGGGGCGCGGCCGCGTCGCTAAATTATAAATTCCCCACGCCGCCGTCCATTTGCAGCTCGGCACCGACCATAAAGGCCGACTCATCCGCCGCCAGAAACACCGCCGCTTTGGCCAGCTCCAGCGCGCTGCCCATGCGGCCGATCGGCACCAGCGCGCGGATATCGTCGCGCAATGCCTGCTCGTCCGCTTCCGCCAACCCCAGTTTACCCAATGCCGGGGTTTCGGTCGGGCCGGGGCTGAGGCCGTTGACGCGAATGCCGCGCGCGTGCAGCTCGCCGGAGAGCGTTCTGGCCAAAGATAGCAAACCGGCTTTGCTGGCGGCGTAGGCGCTGCTCTGCGGCAGGCCGATATGGGCGCTGACCGAACCGCACAGGATCACCGAAGAAGGGTTGGCCAGCAGCGGCAGCAGCGCCTGGATCAGAAAGAACGGCCCCTTCAGGTTGATGTCCATCAGCCGCTGATAGCTTTGCTCATCCCACTCCTGCAGCGGGCGGTGCGTGACGTCGCCGGCGTTGATGTACAGCACGTCCAGCCGCGGCCAGCGCTGCTCCAACTGCTGCGCCAGCGCGCGCTGCTGTGGGATGTCGCCGGCGTCACTCAGCAGCAACAGCGCCTTGTCCGCCAATGCCTGGCCCGCCGCGTCCAAGGCGCGTTGGCTGCGGCCGGTGATCGCAACCAAAGCGCCCTCGGCGATGAACTGGCGGGCGGTTTCCAGCCCGATGCCGCTGGTGCCGCCGGTAATCAATGCGTATTTGCCTTGCAGTCGTGACATAACCGATTCCTCTTTAGCGTCAGTTGCGGCATTATTTGCGCTATAGTTCCTTTTGCATAGTAGGCACCTTTTGGATACTAAAGGGCGAGGAGGGATGAAATGACGGCGCAAGCGCCCTTAGCGGCGGAAAATAATTTGGCGGCGTTGCCGACGGCGGGCGAACCCTGCCCGATGGTGGACTTCGTCAATCTGGTGTCGGGTAAATGGGCGATACCGATCTTGTACCGGCTGATCATGATCGACGGCCCGGTGCGATTCAGCGAGCTGCAGCGGGCGGTGGCGCCCATTGCGCAGAAGGAGCTGACGCGCCAGCTGCGGCTGTTCGAACAGCGCGGCCTGGTGACGCGGCAGGTGTTTCCCGAAGTGCCGCCGCGGGTGGAGTATCAGGTCACCGCGCTGGGCAAATCGCTGCGGCCAACGCTGGACTCGCTGGCCGAGTGGATGCGTCGGCATGTGCCGCAGCTGATCGGCGGCTAGTCGCCGATGCCCGGCGGGTTGATGGTTGAACGCTCGACCTTTTCGTCGCCTTCGCCCCAGCGTTCCAGCACCTGCGCATATTCGCCGCTGACGATCGCGCCATTTATCGCGGCGTTGACGGCGTTCACCAGCCCGTTGCCTTTTTTGGTGGTGACCGCGACATAGGCCACGTTGGGGCCGATGCCGACCATTTTGGTTTTGCCGGTCAGCGCCGCCTTGTAGGCGCCGGTGGAGTGGGGGCCGAAGAACGCATCGGCGCGCCCGGACTGAATGCTGAGGTTGGTGGCGGCGTCGTCGGTCACGTAGATCGGCTGTACCGGCGGCAGCCCGGCGGCGCGATTTTGCTTATCCCATCCCAGCAGAATGTTTTCCTGATTGGTGCCGGATCCGACGATGATCCGCAGCCCGGCGACGTCCTGCGGCCGATTGATAGAGGCGATCTTGCTGGTGGATTTGACGTAAAAGCCCAGCGTGTCCACCCGGTAGGTGGCGAAGTCGAATTTGGTTTTGCGCTGTTTGGTGACGGCGATGTTGAAGATCGCCGCGTCGTATTTGCCGGCGCTGATGCCCAATGGCCAATCCTCCCAGGAGGTGGGCACTAGGTTCAACTCTAGCCCGAGGCTGTCGGCCACCAGGCGGGCGATGTCCGGATCGCTGCCGATCAGCGTTTTATTGTCTTCGGCGAACAGCGCCAGCGGCGGGGAGTTTTCGAACGCCACCGCCACCGTCAGCTTGCCTGGCACCGCGAAGTGAAAGTTCGCCGGGATCAGCGCGATAGCGGCGGGATTCTTCTCTGCGTGTATCGGCTGTCGGTTAGCCTGCAGGTCGATACCGCCCGTCGTGGCCGCCTGCACGGCGGCGCTCAGCAACAGCGCGCACAGCGCCGAAATTCTCGGTAACATAACGCCCTCTATCCTTTGTTAATCATGGGGTTACTATTGGCGGCGGCGCGGGGCAAGTAAAGCAACAATAGTGAATAACCAAAGTGAAAAGATGCACAAGCGGGGGGCCGGGCTGCGCGAATCTGCAGCACTCGACGTGGAAAGTGTGCAATCAGGTTGAAAGCAGTAGAATTTGTCACTCATACTGCGTACAGCTAATTGTGTAAAACAAGGAACGCCAGATGGCCGAAGAAACGATTTTCAGTAAAATTATCCGCCGCGAAATCCCTGCTGATGTGGTTTACCAGGATGAACTGGTGACCGCTTTCCGTGACATCTCCCCCCAGGCGCCCACCCATGTGCTGATCGTTCCCAACGTGCTGATCCCAACCGTCAACGACGTGACCGTGGAGCACGAAGCCGCGCTGGGCCGCATGATCACCGCTGCGGCGAAAATCGCCGAACAGGAAGGCATCGCCGAGGACGGCTACCGCCTGATCGTCAACTGCAACCGCCACGCCGGTCAGGAGGTCTATCATATTCATATGCACCTGGTCGGTGGCCGCTCGCTGGGGCCGCTGCTGTCACGTTAAGCGAGGAAATCATGCGCGGTAAAAAAACTCTGCGTGGTCTGATGGCGTTGGCGCTGCCCGCCGCGTTGTTGATGGGATGCAGCTCACCGCCCGGCATCGCTGTCAACCAAGGGCAGACGGTGGTGATGGATCCCTCGGTGCTGACCGCCGGTATTCTGGCCGATACGCCCTCGATTTCGAACGCTTCCGGGCGGGTGATGGCAACCTCGGTGCTCAATAACAGTCAGCCGACGCCGGTCACCGTACATTACCGTTTCTATTGGTACGACGCGCAGGGGCTGGATATTCGCCCCTTCGAGAAACCGCGTGAGATCGTGGTGGCGCCCGACTCGGACGCCAAAATCTACTCGATTAACGGCAATCTGGACGCTAAAAGCGCGCGTCTGTATCTGTACCTGTAAGCGCTTGCCAGGTTTGGAGAAAAAGCATGAAAAAGTACGTCTTAGTGGCGCTGGCCGCATTAACCCTGAGCGGCTGTCTGTCGCGCCCGCCTGAGCCGGAACAACCGTTGCCGCCGGTCACCGTCGAGCCGGATCAGCCGACGCCGCCGGTGGAGCAGCCGCAGCCGCCAACTACCGAGCCGGTGCCGCAGCCGCCGAAAATCCAGCAGCTCGACTGGCTGGGCAGCGTGCAGCCGCTGGTGGGGCAGATGTTGAAGGCCGATGGCGTCACGGCCGGCAGCGTGCTGCTGCTGGACAGCGTCAAGAACAACACCAACGGCTCGCTGCAGATGGGCAAAGCCACCGCGGCACTGTATAAGGCGTTGGCGTCGAATTCCACTTTCAGCGTGGTGCCGGAAGCGAAGCTGACCAGCGCCAGACAAACGCTGGGCCTGTCGGCGGATGATAGCTTCGGCTCGCGCAGTAAGGCGATTGGCCTGGCGCGCATCGTCGGCGCGCAGTACGTGCTGTACAGCGATGTCAGCGGCGACGTGAAGTCACCGGCGCTGGATATGCAGCTGATGCTGGTGCAAACCGGCGAGATCGTCTGGTCGGGCAATGGCGCCGTTAAACGCTGAGGCCGCGCTGCGACGATTGATGGAAACCAGACTGCCGGCGGTGAATACCGCCGGTTGTCATTTCAGCCCGGTGCAGGGGCTGACCGGCGAGAGCTGGCGCATCGACGGCTCGGGCGTCACGCTGCTGGCGCGGCAACATAGCGCGGAGAAACGCGCGCTGGGCGTGAGCAGGCGGCGGGAGGCGCAGGTCCTGCGTCGCTGTGCGCCGGGGCTGGGGCCACGGGTTTTCGCACAGAATAATCAGTGGCTTATCCTCGAATGGCTTGAAGGTGACGTCGTCACAAATGCCGAATTTGACGCGCTGAATCAGCGCGGCGAGCTGGCGGCGATGGTGGCGACGCTGCATCGGCGGCCGCTCAGCGGTTACCGGCTGGATCTGCGGCGGCAGTTCATCCGTTACTGGCAGCAGCTGGATGGGCGGCGTTTAACCCCCGCCTGGCTGCGTTGGCAGCACCATTTCTTACGCTGCGCGCCACCGCGGCCATTACGCCTGGCACCGTTGCACATGGATATCCATCCGGGCAATCTGCTCACCACCGGCGAAGAGCTGCGGTTGATTGACTGGGAGTATGCCGCCGACGGCGACATAGCGCTGGATATCGCTGTGCTGTTTCGCAGCAACGGCTGGTCGGCCGAACAGCAGCAGCGCTTTTTGCAGCACTACGCGCATCAGGGCTATCGCGACGTCGCTCGGCTGCAGGCGCAGGTGCAGCGCTGGCTGCCGTGGGTGGATTATCTGATGCTGCTGTGGTTTGAAGTGCGCTGGCAGCAGAGCGGCGACGTTGAATTTTTGCGCTGGGGCGCGGCGCTGCGCCGGCAATTCTGTTTATCATCATCCGAATTCTGAATGAACAATATGAAGTGAGGTGCCCGTGGGCCCAGTAATGCTAGATGTCGCCGGCTACGAGCTGGATGCAGAAGAACGCGAGATTCTGAAACACCCGCTGGTTGGCGGATTGATCCTGTTTACCCGCAATTTCCACGATGCGGAGCAGCTGCGTGAGCTGGTGCGCCAGATCCGCGCCGCTTCGCACGATCGGCTGGTGGTGGCCGTGGATCAGGAGGGCGGGCGCGTGCAGCGCTTCCGCGAAGGCTTCACCCGCTTGCCGGCGGCGCAATCGTTCGCCGCCTTGAACGATGCGCAAGAAGGCGGCCGCCTGGCGCAGGAGGCCGGCTGGCTGATGGCGGCGGAGATGATCGCGCAGGATATCGATATCAGCTTTGCGCCGGTGCTGGACATCGGCCATGCCAGCGCGGCGATCGGCGAGCGTTCGTTCCACAGCGATCCGCCGCAGGCGTTGGCGATGGCGGAACGCTTTATCCTCGGCATGCACAGCGCCGGCATGAAAACCACCGGTAAGCACTTCCCGGGGCACGGCGCCGTCAGCGCCGATTCACACAAGGAAACCCCGCGCGATCCGCGGCCGCTGGCGCAGATCCGTGAGCACGATATGGCGATCTTCCGCGAGCTGATCAACCGCCAGCTGCTGGACGCCGTCATGCCGGCTCACGTCATCTATACTGAAGCGGACCCGCGTCCGGCCAGCGGCTCGCCGTACTGGCTGCAGCAGATCCTGCGTCAGGAGCTGGGCTTCGACGGCGTGATTTTCTCCGACGATCTGTCGATGGAAGGCGCCGCCATCATGGGCAGCTATGCCGAACGCGGCCAGGCGGCGCTGGATGCCGGTTGCGACATGATCCTGGTGTGCAACCACCGCGAAGGCGCGGTCAGCGTGTTGGATAACCTGTCCCCGGTCAAAGCAGAGAAGGTGAAGCGATTATATCATCGCGGTCAGTTCACCCGTCAGGAACTGCGTGACTCCGAGCGCTGGCAGCAGGCGCACAAGGCGCTCAGCGCGTTGAGCGAGCGTTGGGAGGAGCACAAGCAGCGTTCGCAAGGGTGAATCCAGGTGCCGCATCGCGGCGCAGAGCGGAAATGATGAGGGCCGCGCCCGCGGCCCTTGGCTTGTTGCGAGGATCCACATGATTATCTATTTGCACGGCTTCGATTCCACCAGTCCCGGCAATCATGAAAAGGTATTACAGCTGCAGTTTATCGATCCGGACGTGCGCTTTATCAGCTACAGCACGCTGCATCCGCGTCACGACATGCAGCATCTGTTGAAAGAGGTGGACAAGGCGGTGCAGCAGGGCGGCGATGCGCACCCGTTGATCTGCGGGGTTGGCCTCGGCGGCTTCTGGGCGGAGCGCATCGGCTTCCTGTGCGGCATTCGCCAGGCGATGTTCAATCCCAACCTGTACCCGGAAGAGCACATGCACGGCAAGATAGACCGGCCGGAAGAGTATCGCGATATCGCCACCAAGTGCGTGGAGGATTTCCGCGAGAAAAACCGCGATCGCTGTCTGGTGGTGCTGTCGCGCCACGATGAGGTGCTGGATAACCGGCGCAGCGCCGAATTGCTGCATCACTACTATGAGATCGTGTGGGATGAACAGCAGACGCACAAGTTCAAAAACATCTCTCCGCATCTGCAGCGGCTCAAGGCGTTCAAGGCGCTGGGTTAACAGTTTCATAACGCTGCCGCGAGCCGCGCGCCCCGTTTTTCACCGGCGGAAAGTGCGGCTTTTTTGTACGTCAAAGCAAGATTCTGTGTGGCAATCGGCAAAATTTAAAACTGTGACTCAGCGCTAACTATTTGAATCACAATCCCCAAAAAATCCCCGCGTCCAGCCTTTAACCAAAAAAATTTGATGTACGTCAATTTTGGTATGACCAAATAACCTCACATGCTATTCTGGCTGCAGAGAGCCGATTTATTTTAAGCGAACCCTATGTATTCTAAGGATATTATTTATTTACCCTGGGATAACAAATGGTTCACATTTAGGGGGTTATTTTGACAACGCCAAAGAAGAAAATCGTTATTGTTGGCGGCGGCGCCGGTGGTCTGGAGCTGGCGACCAGCCTGGGCCATAAACTTGGCCGCAAGAACAAAGCCGAGATCACGTTGGTGGATCGCAACCACAGCCATTTGTGGAAACCGCTGTTGCACGAAGTGGCGACCGGTTCCCTCGATGACGGCGTAGATGCGCTCAGCTACCTGGCGCACGCGCGCAATCACCATTTCAGCTTCCAGCTGGGGTCGTTGACCAACATCAACCGTGAGACGCAAACGCTGCAGCTGGCGCAGATCTGCGACGAGCAGGGCGGCGAGCTGGTGCCGGCGCGCGAATTGCCGTACGACATTCTGGTGATGGCGCTGGGCAGCACCTCGAACGATTTCGGTACGCCAGGCGTGAAAGAGCACTGCATCTTCCTGGATAACCCCCATCAGGCACGTCGTTTCCACAACGAAATGCTCAACCTGTTCCTGAAGTTCTCGGCGCAGCCAGGGCAAAAAGAGCGGGTCAACATCGCTATCGTCGGCGGCGGCGCCACCGGCGTTGAACTGTCCGCCGAACTACACAACGCGGTGAAGCAGTTGCACAGCTACGGCTTTGAAGGCCTGGACAACAGCGCGCTCAACGTGACGCTGGTGGAAGCCGGCGAGCGCATCCTGCCGGCGCTGCCGCCGCGCATTTCCGCCGCCGCGCACCAGGAGCTGATCAAACTGGGCGTGCGCGTGCTGACCAACACCATGGTGACCAGCGCGGACGCCAAAGGCCTGAACACCAAGGGCGGCGAATTCATCGACGCCGATCTGATGGTGTGGGCGGCCGGCATCAAGGCGCCGGACTTTATGAAGGACATCGGCGGCCTGGAAACCAACCGCATCAACCAGCTGGTGGTGGAGCCGACGCTGCAGACCACGCGCGATCCGAACATCTTCGCCATCGGCGACTGCGCTTCCTGTCCGAAAGAGGGCGGCGGTTTCGTGCCGCCGCGCGCACAGTCGGCGCACCAGATGGCCTCACGCTGCGCCACCAATATTCTGGCGTTGATGAACGGCCAGACGCTGAAGCCTTACGTGTATAAAGATCACGGCTCGCTGGTGTCGCTGTCGCGCTTCAGCACCGTCGGCAGCCTGATGGGCAACCTGATGCGCGGTTCGATGATGGTGGAAGGGCGCATCGCGCGCTTCGTCTACATCTCGCTGTACCGCATGCATCAGGTCGCGTTGCATGGCTACATCAAAACCGGCCTGATGATGCTGGTGGGCGGCATTAACCGGGTGATCCGTCCGCGCCTGAAGATGCACTGATCCTGCCTTTGTCGACCAACCCGCGCCGGTTCGCCCGCGCGGTTTTTTTTATGGCGGCGCGAGCCGATCGGCGGCGGTTGCTTGATTCTTCAGCATAAGCTGTCGCCGACATGGGTAAAATTCTTAAGATTCCTCCTAAACAACGGGAAAACGGCCGTTTTCCCGCATTTTTGGTCCCCTTGTCTTATTGCGGGCCTTCAGATCATTGTGCAGACTTTACCTCGTTTACAGACGGCGCGTCGCGCACGCCGTAAACCGGGATACCGCAAGCCGCCCATGCGCAAAATAATAAGCGCGGTGCCAGCCGGTAACAGACCCCGGAAAAAATGCGTGGTAACACTTTCAGGAGGTTTCCTGTGAACAAGTCAATGTTAGCCGGTGTTGGAATTGGTATCGCTGCCGCTCTGGGGATTGCCGCGGTAGCCAGCCTGGACGTCTTTTCTGCCGGTCCGCAATATGCGCAGGTGCTCGCCGCCACACCGATTAAAGAAACCATCAAAACGCCGCGTCAGGAATGCCGCAACGTCACCGTGACGCACCGCGCACCGGTGCAGGATGAAAACCGCATCGCCGGCTCTGTGCTGGGCGCAGTGGCGGGCGGCGTGATCGGCCACCAGTTCGGCGGCGGTCGCGGGCGCGACGTGGCGACCGTGGTCGGCGCGCTGGGCGGCGGCTACGCCGGCAACCAGGTGCAAGGGGCGATGCAGAACAACGACGTCACCACCAGCGTTCAGCAGCGTTGCAAAACGGTCTACGACAAGTCCCAGAAAATGCTGGGCTATGACGTGACCTACAAGATCGGCAATCAGCAGGGCAAGATCCGCATGGATCACGATCCGGGCACGCAAATCCCGTTGGATAAAAACGGCCAGCTGGTGCTGAACAGAGCCTGATCGCCACATTCGAATTAAACCCGCGGGCAGTGTTAGTTCTGATCGTTTAACCCGGTTAAGCGAGCGGCGTTAACATTGACGCGGGTTTCTGTTTTCTGCCTGCCCAAAAGTTTGCGATCGTTCTAATGTCTGCGTGCGATATCGCTGGGCGAAACTTCAAAAAAGCCCCTGCGTTTGTTATATTATTGTGCAATTAAGCGGTGTTATCGGCGCCAATCGCCACACCGGCCAAACCCGAGTATTTCGTCTCGCAGAGATAACGACATGTTAGATTTTCGCTTTCCGACAGCGTTGCAAATGGTCCTTAGCGTCGCCGTAGCTGAGAAGCAGGGCATGCGTTCGACGAGCGCCACCCTCGCCGCCGCTCTGGAAGCCAACCCCAGCTTTATCCGCAAACTGATGGTGCCGCTGACCAAAGACGGCATCATCGTTTCCACCTTGGGCCGAAACGGCTCTATCCACCTCGGCCGCCCGGCGGAAGAGATCACCCTGCGGGACATCTATCTGGCGGTGATCGACGACAAGCGCATCTGGGCTTCCCGCCCTGAAGTGCCGGCTCGTTGCCTGGTGAGCGCCAACGCCTGCTGGTATTTCAAATCGGTGGTGAACGAGGCCGAGCAGGCTTCGCTCGCGGTGCTGGCGCGCCACACCGTGGCCGACTCGCTGGCCGAGCTGGAGCGGGGCGACAAGCGCGCCTGCGCTGAATACGCCGCCGAGCAAGAGGCTGAAGCCGCCGGTAAATAATGCCGGATGGAGCGCATAAAAAAGGTCGGGCATTGCCCGACCTTTTTGCATTTCAGGATGATGATTACGCCGTCTGCGGCTGCGCTTTGCGCGCCACCAGACGCCGCAAGGTGACGTAGAACACCGGCGTCAGGAACAGCCCGAACAGGGTGACACCCAGCATGCCGGAGAACACCGTGATGCCGGTGACGCCCCGCACTTCGGCGCCGGCGCCATGGCCAAGGATCAGCGGGATGGTGCCGGCGATGAAGGCGATGGAGGTCATCACGATCGGCCGCAGCCGCAGGCGGCAGGCCTCCAGCGCCGCTTCGACGATGCCTTTGCCCTGCATTTCCAGTTCGCGGGCGAACTCGACGATCAGAATGGCGTTTTTGCAGGCCAGCCCCATCAGAACGACCAGCCCGACCTGCACAAACACGTTGTTGTCGCCGCCGGTCAGCCACACGCCGAACAGCGCCGACAGCATGGTCATCGGCACGATCAGGATCACCGCCAGCGGCAGCGTCCAGCTTTCGTACAGCGCCGCCAGCGCGAGGAACGCCAGCAGCACCGCCACCGGGAACACCACCAGCGCTGCGTTGCCCTGGGTCGATTGCTGGTAACTCAGATCGGTCCACTGGATATTCATGCCGTTCGGCAACAGCTTGCCGGCCATCTGCGTCAGCGCGCCCATCGCCTGGGTAGAGGAGAGCACGCGCGGATCGGCGTCGCCGATCAGATCCGCCGCCGGGAAGCCGTTATAACGGATCACCGGATCCGGACCGTAGGTGGTGCCGATGCTGACCATACTGCCGATCGGCACCATTTCGCCTTTGTCGTTGCGGGTACGCAGGTTGGCGATGTCTTCCACGCTGTCGCGGAACTGGCCGTCGGCCTGCGCCATCACCTTCCAGGTGCGGCCGTAACGGTTAAAGTCGTTGATGTAAGACGAACCGAGGTAGGTCTGCAGCGTGCTGAACAGCGCATTGAGCGGCACCCCCTGGGCCTTGGCCTTGTCGCGATCGATTTTGGCGTCCAGCTGCGGCACGTTGGCCTGATAAGAGGAGATCGGGAAACCCATGCCCGGCGTTTGCATAATGGCGCCGGACATCGTGTTGATCGCGGTCTGCAGCGCGCCGTAACCCAGCCCGGCGCGATCCTGCACGTACAGTGAATAGCCGGAGCCCTGGCCGATGCCGAGGATCGGCGGCGGCATGATCGAGAAGGCGAAGCCTTCCTGGATCTGTGAAATGCGCGCGTTGATCTCGGCGTTGATCTGCGCCGCGGTGCGGGTACGGGTGCTCAGCGACTCCAGTGCGAAGAACACCGTGCCGGTATTCGGCGTATTGGTGAACTGCAGCGCGTTCAGGCCGGGGAAGGCTACCGCATCGGTGACGCCGTCCACGCTCAGGCCGATGGCGCTCATCTTGCGGATCACCGCATCGGTGCGCTCCAGCGAGGCGCCTTCCGGCATCTTCACGCCGCCAATCAGATACAGCTTGTCCTGCGTCGGGATAAAGCCGCCGGGCACGGTCTTGAACATCACCCCGGCGACGACCAGCAGCAGCAGGTAGACGACGAACACTGCGCCGCGTCGGCCCAGCACGCGGGATACCCCGTGCTGATAACGCTGCGAGCCGCTGGCGAAGAAGCGGTTGAACGGCCGGAACAGCCAGCCGAATAGCCGGTCGATCAGGCGCGACGGCAGGTCTTTCGGCGCGCCGTGCGGTTTCAGCAAGCGCGCCGCCAGCGCCGGCGACAGGGTCAGCGAGTTGATGGCGGAGATCACCGTCGAGATGGCGATGGTGACGGCGAATTGCTTGTAGAACTGGCCGGTAACGCCCGAGAGGAACGCCATCGGCACAAACACCGCGCACAGCACCACGGCGATGGCGATGATCGGGCCGGAGACCTCGCGCATCGCCTGGTGCGCCGCCGCCAGCGGCGAGAGTCCCTCTTCGATGTTGCGCTCAACGTTCTCCACCACCACGATGGCGTCATCCACCACGATGCCGATCGCCAGCACCAGCCCGAACAGGCTGAGGGTGTTGAGCGAGAAGCCCAGCAGATACAGCGCGGCGAAGGTGCCGACCACGGAGATCGGTACCGCCAGCAGCGGAATGATCGAGGCGCGCCAGGTCTGCAGGAACAGAATGACCACCAGCACCACCAGGATCACCGCTTCCAGCAGGGTATCTACCACCGCGCGGATCGAGTCGCGCACGAACACCGTTGGATCGTATGGCGACTTCCAGCTCATGCCGTCCGGGAAGCGGGTCGCCAGCTCGGCCATCTTGCCGCGCACCGCGTCCGACAGCTCGATGGCGTTGGCGCCCGGCGACTGGAAGATGCCGATGCCGACCGCATCCTTGTTATTGAGCTGGGCGCGCAGCGCGTAGCTGCCGGAGCCCATTTCGATGCGCGCCACGTCGCGCAGCCGCACGATCTCGCCGTTATCACCGCTCTTGAGAATGATGTTGCCGAACTCTTCTTCGGTTTGCAGGCGGCCCTGGGCGTTGATCGACAGCAGATAGTCGCTGCGCGTCGGCATCGGCTCCGCGCCGAGCTGGCCGGCGGAGACCTGCACGTTTTGCTCTTGCATGGCGCTCACCACGTCGGAGGCGGTCAGCCCGCGCGCGGCGACCTTGTTCGGATCGAGCCAGATGCGCATCGCGTATTCACCGGCGCCGAAGATCTGCACCTGGCCGACGCCCGGCAGGCGAGCCAGTTCATCCTTGACCTTCAGGGTGGCGTAGTTGCGCAGGTACAGCGAGTCGTACTTGCCGGAAGGCGACACCAGATGCACCACCAGCGTCAGCGCCGGAGACTGTTTCTGGGTAGTGATGCCCTGGCGGCGCACGTCTTCCGGCAGGCGCGCTTCGGCCTGTGCCACGCGGTTTTGCACCTGCACCTGCGCCTGATCGGGATCGGTGCCGGGGCGGAAGGTGACGGTGGTCACCAGCACGCCGTCGGAACCGGCAACCGATTTCATGTACATCATGTTTTCGACGCCGTTGATCGCTTCTTCCAGCGGCGTGGCCACCGTTTCAGCGATCTCTTTCGGGTTGGCGCCCGGGTATTCTGCGCGCACCTGCACGCTGGGCGGCACCACGTCCGGGTACTCGCTGATCGGCAGCAGCGGGATGGCTATCACCCCGGCGACAAAAATCAGTATCGACAGCACCGCGGCGAAGATCGGCCGGTCGATGAAAAAGCGGGAAAAGTCCATGGGTCAGAAGTCTCTGCTGGGAGCTTAGTTAAGCGTGGAGGCGATAGGATTCATGGCGACGGCTTTCGCGTCGACCGGCATGCCCGGCATAAACACTTTCTGCATGCCGTCGACGATCACCCGATCGCCGTTTGCCAACCCTTTCTGCACGATGCGCAATCCTTCGGCCATGCGGCCCACGTCAATGTCGCGGCGCTGCGCCTTGCCGTCTTTATCGACGATGTAAACGAACTTGCGGTTCTGGTCGGTCATCACCGCTTTGTCGTCGATCAGCATGGCGTTGAACTCGGCGCTGCCGGGCATCTGTACCCGGGCGAACAGCCCCGGCGTGAAGCGGCGATCGCGGTTGTCGAGCAGGGCGCGCATGCGGATGGTGCCGGTCCCGGCGTTCAGTTGGTTATCGGTGAAGTCCACCAGCCCCTGATGCGGAGTGCCGTCTTCGCCTACCAGGCCGACTTTCACCGGCAGGCGGGCATCGTGCCGGCCTTGCTGCTGATAGCGCAGGAAGGTGGCTTCATCCACGTCGAAATAGACGTAGACCTTGTCGAGCGACACCAGCGTCGTCAGCACGCTGGCGCTGTCGCCGGCGGTGACCAGGTTGCCGGCGGTGATCATCGCGCGGCTGGCGCGCCCGTCAATCGGCGCGGTAACGCGGGTAAAGTCGAGATTCAGCTGCGCCATATCTAGCTGGGCCTGCGCCGCCAGCACGTTGCTTTGCGCCTGCGCGGCGGACGAACGGCGCTGTTCCCACACCTCTTGCGAGATGGCCTGAGTGCCGATCAGTTTCTCGGTTCGCGAAGATTCGCTGCGCGCCAGGGCGGCCTGATTGCGCGCCCGCACCAGCTCCGCCTGCGCCTGTTCGCGCGCGGCGCGGTAGGTGCGATCGTCAATGGTGAACAGCACCTGGCCTTTCTTCACCTCGTCGCCTTCGGTGTAGTTGACCCGCTCGATGTAGCCGGAAACCCGCGGGCGCAGCTGTACGCTTTGCACCGCTTCGACCCGACCATTGAACGCATCCCACTGGCTGATCGGTTTGACCACCACGCTGGCGGCGCTGACCACCGGCGGCGGTGGCGGGGCGTTGTGCGCGACGCTGTTGTCACACCCGGCGAGCAGGGCGGCCAGCAGCGCCACCCCGGAGAGCCGCTGGCCCAGAGCGAAGGCGCGCGTGCGGCCGCCGGCGTTGAACGATGAGTTTGGTTGATTTGCCATTATTTTTATTCCGATAAGTAAGCGCTGTCTGGCCCCATACCCAGCCCTGTTTTCCGGGCTTTTCCCTTCATGCCGGCGTTCGGCGGAAGGGGCGCCGCGCCTTGTCATGGCGCAACGTTAGGTTTTGAAACATATTGGTGTCACATTAATGTATCAATATCGGTTACATTAATTGGGTGGAGTATAGTGGCGGCTTTCCAATAAATGCAATAATAAAAATTGCATTTAAAGCGAAACTGTTGCAACGTATGTGCATCGGGCAGAGGGTGACCCTGCCGAATGATGGGAGCATCTGCATGAACACTACGGGCTTTATTACCGATTTGAAGGCGTGGATCGACAACAATCTGGAAGAGAAACTGGATATCAACACCGTGGCGGACCGCGCGGGCTATTCCAAATGGCATCTGCAGCGCATGTTCAAACGCCAGACCGGCTACGCGCTGGGGGAGTATATCCGCATGCAAAAACTGAAAGTGTCGGCGGAGCGCCTGGCCAACAGCGGCGAGCCTATCGTCAGCGTGGCGATCTCGCTCGGCTTCGACTCACAGCAGTCGTTTAACCGCAGCTTCAAACGTCAGTTTGGCCAAACGCCGGGCGACTGGCGCCGCGCGCTGGCGCAGCCGGCGTCAATGGGGCGCACGCACCACTGAGCGGTTGGGGTATGGGGATAAAAAAGCCTGAATTTGCGTTCGGGCTTTTTTGTATGGCGGTGAGGGAGGGATTGATTCGCTGCGCTCACCCTGCGGGCCGCCGTTGGCGGTCCAAAACGCAGGCGTTT